>Ga0182010_10001410_pt1 | contig 12691 bp, 10 predicted proteins | sample 611E1MmetaG_FD_120488 | JGI IMG/M metagenome (GOLD analysis project Ga0182010, IMG submission 120488) | Permafrost microbial communities from Stordalen Mire, Sweden - 611E1M metaG | ecosystem: Environmental > Terrestrial > Soil > Wetlands > Permafrost | place: Sweden: Stordalen | collected...
AAAGGTGCAATCGGGTTGCAGCAGTCCGGCGGGCTTGCGGTCAACGGCGCCCGGTTCATCACGTACTGGGTCTATCTGGCAGACAGCACCATGCCCGATAGCTTTGCAATCAGCGTCTTCGCCCAGGACAACAAGAACTATGCTTTCCATGATGCGCACACGCTTGGGAAGGATATTCCGAAAAATACCTGGTATCCTCTCTCGCTGGACCTGGCGCAGGCAACGGTCAATGATCCGACGTTCAATCTGGTTGCAGGCAACATTTTTAACACCGGGATTCAGATCGATAGCTACAACTACCTTGGCACCATCCCGGGGTGGAATGACAGCCTTTACATAGACAATGTGGCGCTCCTGACCTACACGGTCCCACCGCCTCTGAAGAAACTCGTCCTGAGCAATTTCAATACTCCGGGGGATGTCGGTGGCTTCTCGACACAGTCTTTCGGCCCCGCCTTCACTTCTCTGGCCAACGGTGTTGACACGACAAACGCGGCCAACCGGGTCCTTGAGGCAACTGCCGCTTTCACCGGCGTCAACAACAAGGGGGCGATGGCGAAAAGCAATCTCGCGTTCTTCAAACAGGTCGATACGAACGCAACGGATATCACGCTCGACGTCTTTATCCCTGCATCAATGCCCGACAGCGCCCGGTTTGACCTTGCTCTTATGGGTCCCGCCACGGGCACGAACTGGGTGCAGGATGAGTTCATGCTTGGGTCGGCTAACTTCCAGGCGGGCGCCTGGAATACGCTGGATTTCAGCATCAGCAAGCACATTGCCGACGCATCGATCACGAATCCCCGTCTCACAGCGACGTTCTATGTGCAGGTCTATTACTCGTCGCCGAAGACCTGGAGCGGCACCCTCTTCTTCGACAATCTGACATTACTGGGGATTGACGCCCTGACAGGTGTGGTGCAGAACCCGACCACGCCGTTTCAGTACAAGCTGTACAACAACTACCCGAACCCGTTCAATCCGTCCACGACCATTCGCTACGAGTTGAAACAGGAAGGAACCGTGTCGTTGAAGGTGTATGACGTGCTGGGCCAGGAAGTGGCAACGCTTGTGAATGAGCGCCAGGTGGCAGGCCCCCATTTCGTCGTCTTCGAAGCAAAGAGGATTGCCTCCGGCGCGTACTTCTACACGATTCACGCCGGCGGATTCGTCAAAACCGAGAAGATGATGCTTCTGAAGTAGTAACCGGCACTCACCTGGATGGCAGGGGGGCATTCTCTTCCCCCTGCCTTTCAGTTTTGTCTTCTCCGTTCCGGAGCGCCGCGCTGCCTTCCGGTGCAGTCCGCACGCCACATCCCGCGAAGCAGTTCGCGACAACACCCCCCGCCATCATTGACGTCACCCGCCCATGATGGAATCACATCGGCGACCGGCATCCGGGCAACGTTCGGAGAGATGGACGGAGATTCAGATTGATTTTCTAAACCAGAAGCAGCCGCATCCGTACTTCTGCTGCTTGACGAGGGCAGGTGCCGGCATGTGAAGCAACCCTGTTTCCTGGCCGTCATCGGGTAGCAGCGAGAACTCAACCAAATGCAGCGGCGCGCACAGCCCCATGACCTGCTCGAACCCGAATATGCGATGAGCGTTGAAGAAGATCCTGGATCTCCCAACAGGAACGACGATCAACAAGTCTCCACCTGGGGCGAGAACCCGGAGCAACTCACCGAACGCCCGGATATCTCCGTCAGGGTCAAGCGGTTCGCCGTATCGGCCCAGCCCGATATGTTCAAGGACGTGCATACATGAAAGGGATCGAACTGAATCGTCCGGAAAAGGGAGTCTCGTAAGGTCGGCTGTCCTGCACGTCAGGTTGCTCAACACGAGTTTGGCAGCGCGGTAATCATAGAATCGAACCGGTACAAACGCGGAAATGACCGTCGAGAACCCAAGGGATGAGCCGATATCAACATGCTCATCGGGGTGAATCTTTGCGACCACCCTCGCTGCCCAAGCCACATGGTAAACGTAATGGGCGTCAAACCCTGTCGTCGGGGTCCGGTCCTCGAGACAAGGCTGCCGTTCAGCCCACCTGATCCGCCCGAAACGCCCCGCCGTTCCATGCATCATTCGGCGAAACCGGTAGAAGTCGAGAGCATACTGAAGATAGAGAAACGACCATCTGGCTGCGCGGTATGCCGGCCCGGGCAATATCCGTTGCAGAGCATGTGCCAGCCTTTTTTTCCCCCGTCCGTAGTTCATTGCCTGAAATGTACGCAAGTTCGGTAAACGGGTCAACACGTTCGGGTCGGTCTTGAAGAAATTTGAACCATTTGCCGTCAAGACGCGACGGTGATTGGAAGAACGAGGAAAAGACTCTTATATTGACAGTTGACCGGGAAACGATGAGCAATGAAAACCAGGAAGAAAACAGTTCTTGTCACGGGGTGCTTTGATCTTCTCCACAGTGGTCATATTGCATTTCTGGAGGAAGCCTCGATTCACGGGGAACTGATTGTTGGGATCGGGTCGGATGAGACTGTCAAGAGCCTGAAAGGGCGATACCCGGTCTATACGGAACAGGAGCGGAAATACCTGCTGGAGGCGTTGCGTTGTGTGAAACGTTGCTCGATCAACACCGGCGGGGGCATCCTTGACTTTGTGGATGATCTGGAGAGCATACGTCCGGATGTCCTCTTCGTGAATGAAGACGGCAATTCGCCGGAGAAGGAAGAACTTTGCCGACAAAGGGGTATTGAATATGTTGTCAGCCGGCGGATTCCCCACGCATCATTGCCGGTGCGATCAACGACGTCACTCCGGAGCGAATGCAATATTCCGTACCGCATCGACCTGGCTGGAGGGTGGCTTGACCAACCTTTTGTTTCAAAGCACAGTCCCGGTGCGGTACTTACAATCTCGATCGAGCCGACGATTGAATTCAATGACCGCAGCGGCATGGCCTCGAGCACGCGACGGAAAGCCATTGAATTATGGAGAACCGAACTTCCGGGTGGCGATCGGGAACGACTTGCCAACGTGCTCTTCAGCTATGAAAATCCTCCGGGCACAGAAGTCATCTCCGGTTCCCAGGATGCCCTTGGCATCGTCCTGCCGGGCCTGAACAGACTGACCTACTCCGGCAGGTACTGGCCGGAGGAAATAGTGTCATGCCGGGAGGAGGATATCCTTCGATGGCTGGAAGACAGACTTTCCCTGGTGACGCTGGGTCCGCGTGAAGGCGGCTTCTCGGTCCTCTCCGACACGAATATCAACTCCGAATCCGCCCGCCGTCTTGCTGCTGCCGCCGACAATTGCTGGAAGGCGATTCTGCAAAAGGATATCGCCGGGTTCGGCAGCTCCTTTACGGAGTCGTTCGAAGCTCAGGCGGCCATGTTTCCTCATATGGTGGACGGCCCGCTGCGCGACATCATCAACTCCTACCGTACCAAAGCGTTGGGATGGAAACTCTCCGGCGCAGGCGGGGGTGGATATCTCATTCTTGTGTCCGAGACCCGGGTGAACGACACCATCGGTGTCAAGATCCGGAGGCCTTAAAGCGGCGCTCGGAAGGCACCCAGGGTACACACGCTCATCATGGTCGGCAGGCGTGAGGTCGAGCGAAGAATGGAGACCGGGGGAAGAAGTCACTTCGAACGGCGTACAACCCTCTTCACAATCTCTCAGCGGAGCTTTTGCGCAAACTTCTTCGTGATGTTTCTGTCGACAAGGGCGAGTGCGAGCACGACGACGAGGGCTGCGGCAGAAACGGAAAGCGTGCCATGGCCGAAGGCAAACGGGAAAAACTCGGTCAACCAACCGATCAGGTCTCCTGAGGCCTTCGAGAGGGCGGCCCCGATCGTCGTAAGAACCTTCCCCCCGGGACCGCTCCCCGCAGCAGCATCTTCCGTCCTGATGACTCCCGTCAGGACAAAGGCCGCCGTCATAAAGGCGAGCACCATGAGGAGTGCGAAGAGATAGGCGGCACCACCGAGCAGGTGGAAGATCATGGGACTTTTCGGGACAATCCCGAGCGAGTCCAGCACGGAGCGTGTAAAAGCCGGGCTGACCGTCTCAAGCGGAATGCGCTTGCAGGCAGAGTCAAAGCGGACGAACGATTCGTACAGCGAGCGGCATCGCGCACAGACCCGGAGGTGCCCGACAACGAGCGCATGCTCTCCCGGATCAAGCTGCCGGTCGACCAGCGCGTAGAGCTGCTCGAGGGAACTGTGCGAATTCTGATGTGCCGTCTGGTTCATGCCGCATCCACCTCCCCTCTCAAGCGTTCGAGAACTCTCTTCCTCAGCAGGAGGCGCCCCCGCGAGAGGTTTGTCTTCACCGTACCCAGAGGCATCTGCAGGACGGCGGCCATCTCGTCGTAGCTCAATTCCTGGACGTAGAACAAGGTCAATGCCGTCCTGAAAGTCCCCGGAAGCCGGTTCATTTCTTCCTGAAGGACCGCCTGCTCTTCTTCGCTTTCCATCGTCTGCTGGACGGAAGGATCATCCGTGTCGATCATCTCAAAAACCTCATCGCCGCAATTCACGGTCTCCCCTTCCTTCGGGCGCCGCATGACGCGCGTCATGCAGACATTGTGCAGGATCCGGTAGAACCACGTGCTGAACCTGGACTCGCCCCTGAATTGTCCGAGGTTACGGAAGGCGCGGAGAAATGCGTCCTGGACAAGCTCCTCGGCCTCCTCCCTTTCCCCCACGATGCGAAGGGCGAGCGTCATGGCGCGGTCCTTGTGCCGGTCAACAAGAGCCCCGAACCTCCGGACGTGACCGCTGCGAATCGCTTCGATTATTTCCTGATCAGAATCAGACACTGTGCGGGCCCTGTCTTCCCCCTGTACACTCTGAGACTACAGTCCCGGACCAGGGGTTTCACCCCGGTGACCGCGCTCCCCGCAAGGCCCTCCGACCCCCGGGTGAAACCCTGAAGGCCGCTCTGTAGTCTCACTAACCAGAGAGACAACCGGATGTAACACCTTCCCAGAGAGGTTACCATGGACATCAACGGGGTTATCGCGATCATCTTCTTCTTCACCACCGTTATGCTCCTGGCGGGCTCAGCCATTATCGGGCGCCACAAGGAGAGAATGGGAATGATAGAGAAAGGGATGAAGGCGGAAGATATCAAGGCGCTCAATGTGCGGGGCTTCAGCGAGCCACACCCTCTTACTTCGCTCAAATGGGGAATCATTTTCGTCGCCGTCGGTCTGGCGGTCCTGCTCGGCATGTTTCTGCATTCCGCCTACTTCATGGAAGGGGGGATATATCCCGGCCTCATTGCCGTCTTCGGCGGCGCCGGACTTATCCTGTTCTACTTCGTCGCAAGGCGGAAAGATCTCAACTGACCGATTTCCCGATTCAAGCGCTATAGCCACAGAGGCCTGCCACGCCGGCAGGCCTCTGTTCATTCTCGTCAACGCCTCTCTACCAGCACATGGAGCGCTCCGCTCACCTGGCGCAGGGCCGGGGGGCTTGGTGGGCATATCCACATCTTTGCAATTCGCCGGATCCGGGGGGCAGAGCGATCGACGCTACACCCCATTCCGGCGGGGAAGCTCAGGCGGATCCTCCCGGAGCCGCTTATAGATGGCATAGTTGCCTCCGACGCGCAGCGGAGAGGTCACCTCATCCTCCTTCAGATCCTTCAACGCCACCCTCACGTGCGGAGGGAACACCGCGATGTTGACAGGACCGAGAAGTGCACCCTGTGCAGCCGCGGAAGGAATCCGGTTCCTGGCCAGGCTGTCGAATGGAACCCCTTCCGCAATCAGGAGGTACAATGAATCCGCCTCCTGTCGCGTTGCACAGACAAGTTCGCTCAGGTACCTCATCACCGGTTCCTGCGCCTGAATGAGAAGCGACCGGCGTATCCATTGATCGGTCGGCACGCCATCGCAGAACGGCGGGGCAAACCGCCACTGCAGCAATGATTGCAGCACCAGCGAGTCCCACTGGGGCTGGTTGCTGCTGCCCAGTAGCCTCGCCTCCCCGACGGTTCCGTTTTCCGAGACATGCAAGAGGGCATCGATCCTCACTCCCCCGGGGGGAACGAGCGTGCCAAGGAGAGGAATTGGCGCAGTACTAATCAACTCCGGCTGGTCAGCCGAGGTTTCGGTTTGCTGGACGGGAGCACAACCGGCAAGCAGAGCAGACAAAAGGAAGATCACCCGTTTCATTGGTCACCTCCTTGATTTGGAAGAGCGCCTCGTCGTTGTCCGCGCACGAGGGGCCGGAGCATGGTGAAACGCCTGTTCACCGGGCGGCTTCCCTCTGCCAGTGCCAGGCCCTTGACCAAAAGCATACAAGCCACTCATCCCTATGGAGTAGCGGCCTGTGTCAAGGAACAAGAACCGAACGAAATCTACCCAATACGCCAGCCAGTGTCAACTTACGCTGCGAGGGTCAGCAGTGCCTTCAGCAAGTCCACAAGAACACGTGTGTTACAGTGATCACGGTCTCACGAGACGAATGGGGGGTCGCAGAGTTCTGACGGCTCTCCTTTCCTGGGCGCCAGAATCTCATTTCCGTTCCCCTTCGATACGCAAATGATTATCGCCGGCGTCCAGGCGATAAGTCTTCCCGTGCCAAACGAGACAGCCGGACGTCTTCTCAGGCAGTCCTATGAAGATGTCCCATCCCTTCTTTACCCGGACGTACTTCACTGCAATGCTCCCGTTGGGATGCGGCACCTCGCCGCTTGCGCGGGTGAGCACTCCGAGATGGGGTTCGATTCTGATCCGGCGGAACCCGGGCGCATCGCTGTCGATGCCGAGCACCGTCCTGAAAAACTCAACGTTCGGACTTGCCCCCCATGCGTGGCAATCCGAGCGAGTGTTCCTCAGGTCGGATATTTCCCCCCAGGTCGTCATTCCATATTTCACATTGTCATTCCACACCCCGAGCCAGTCCAGATAGCCGTCTCCTAACCCCGCCTTCACGAGCGCCCGGTGCACATAGTACTTGAAATAAATTGTCGCTTGCGTTAAAGAAGTGTCGGCAAGCATCTTCCTCCCCAGCGCCCGTGCCTCTCTGCCGGAGACGACCCCCGAAAGGATCGCAAGGGAATTCGCGTGCTGGGAAAAGTGAACTTTTTCGCGCGTATCGGAGAATTCGCGTCTGCCTCGGTCCCAATATTTCCCGAGAATGGTCTTTCTCAATTGCGCGGCGCGCGCACCATACGCGGCGGCCAAGGTTCTTCCCCCCAGACTGTTTTCCATTTCTCCCGCGAGCGTATACGCCCACAGGAGCTGCATATCCATGATGGACGAACAGCCGTCGCTTCCCATCGGAGGCATGCCATCGTTCCAACCGGCGTCTTCCACCCAGTCCGCGAAGACCCAGTAGGGCGTACTCTTCAGCGAGCCGTCCTTCTCCTGATGGCGATCGAAGAATGCCAACACCTGTCTTTCTCCCGGGAGCTTCCTCCTCACGAATTCGCTGTCCGGCGTGTACATCCAGTAATCGTGCAGCATTCCAATCCACCAGAGCGAGAATGGAGGAATCATCTGGGTGGTAACGGTCGGGTAGCGGCTCTGGGTGAGGCCATCAGCAATTCTTGAATCGTCGATAAGGTCGATAGCATTCCGGGCCAGGCGTCGGTCGCCGCTGTTGTAATACGAGACGAGTGCCTGAATTCTTGTGTCCCCGACGTACTGCAATTGTTCATAGTATGGACAATCCATATACGTCTCAAAGGCGCAAAGGCGGGCCGTTCTCCAACCGATGTTCAAAATATCCTGGAGGTTCCTCTCAGGACATTCAAGCTTCGCATTGAAATGAAAAGGATACCCGGTGGACATCCCGGAGAGATCTTCAATCCTCAGCGAATCGCCCTCCGTCCTGATCTCGAGTTGAAGGTATCGATATGCTCTCCACCAGAGCGAAGTAAAGGACTGATGGTCCCCTCCATCGGAAACGACTCTATCCTCCAATCCGACAAACGTCTTGCCGGACACGTCGTTCCTGTTCGCCTTCTCATATCGCGCCGGCAATGTCGAATCCACGCGAATCTTCGAATACAGCGCTTCGGCATACTTGAGCGAAATCACCGCGCCCTTCCCGCCACTGAAGGACACCGAGGGATAACAATCGGTCAGAAAGGTCTGGTCAAAAAGTACTTTCGCCAGAGCATGGGGGGGAACAACAAGAGGATTTCTGATAGAGGCAACTGAATCTGGAATTCGTATGCCGACAGCTTCACGGATTTCAGGCCTTCGCTCCTGCTTCACCTCCATTTGCGGAATCTCCGAAGGGACCAACATCCAGCCGGGATTGTACGTGAAAACGCCCTTGGGCATTCCTTGGAAGATCAAGGCAGCCTTTTTCCACGAGGAATCATTGTATGTGACTTCCATCCAACCGTGCGGATGCCTGTTCATGTCCAGCATCTCGCCGGGGCTCGCGGCATAATATCCTCTCACTTCCGGTGCCAACTGGCTGAATCCATCATCCCGAATGCATCGCCAGGAACTGTCCGTATCCACGATATCTTCCCGAACAGAATTTCCCTGCAGGAGCAACCCGGTTCGATAGGAAATCTGAGCTTCGGGCTTCCTGTCGCCGTCGTTCCAGACGATCGCGGCCATGACGTTCTTTCCTGCAGTCAGGAAGCGGGCGATATCGACGGTCTCATATCGCCAGTGGAGCAGATCACCACGCGCAGGGCCCAGTGAAACGAGATTTCCGTTGAGAAATAACTTGTATCGGTTATCCGCGGACACATGGACGATGAACGAAGAGGGAAGATCTCGAAGATCAAACTGTCTTCGGAAAAGATAGACCCCGTACCCGCCGGCGGATTCTTCCGGCACAGCTATCCAGAAGGCCTTCCAGGGCTTGTGAAGAATTGAATCCGGTAGTATCGGTTCAGCTCCCGGCGCGCTGAACGGCATCGACAGACCAAGGATGATCGCGCTTACAAAAAAAGGCACTCGAGCTTTCATGATCCCATCTCTTTCACTTCATCCAACCATTGTCCGTCATCCAGCTCAGCAGCGGTTGCATCCACTTCTCCGGCGGAATTCTTGCGGCAAATCCGTGTTCTCCCCTCGGAAGGATCACGAGCTCTGCAGGGACGCCATGGCGGCGAAGTGCCTCAAAGAACCCGATACTATTCCCCGGATCCACTGTCGTGTCATCTTCGGCGTGGATCAGAAAGGTCGGCGGGGTATGATCGGTCACATTCTTCTCGCCGGAAAAAAAGGTTATGAGTGAATCGGAGGGATGTCTCCCCAGGAGCAAATTCCTGGAACCCATGTGAGTCAGGTTGTTTGTCATGCTGATCACAGGGTACACCAGTATCATGAAGTCGGGCCGCAGGCTGATCTCTTTCCCCCCGGGAATAAACGCTTTCTCAAAGTGGGTCCCGGCCGTGGACGCGAGATGACCCCCGGCAGAGAACCCCATGATCCCGATCTTGCTGGAGTCGACTCCCCAGGAACTCGCGCGCTCCCTGACGATTCTTATGGCGCGCTGCGCGTCCTGCAGCGGGCCGATAGTCTTGTCACTCATCGTCGAATCGCTGGGCAGTCTGTATTTTACGACAAAAGCAGCCACCCCGTGCCCCGCAAGCGCCTGAGCGATTTGGGTTCCTTCTATTTCAAAGGCCTCGAGATAGTACCCTCCGCCGGGGAATATGATGACGGCTGATCCGACCGATTGATTGGCATCCGGGAGATAGACCGACATCGAGGGGATACTCACGTGTCTCACAAACTCGATTCCGCCCCCTCTCCCCACTATCTCATCGGGCATGGCCCCTTTTGAGTTCGGCACCTTGCCCGCGTAGAGAGGGACAACTTCCTGGCAGGTTGCCTGATGGCACGTAGCAAGGGAACAGAGAAGGAGCGCGGATAGTACTGAAGGAAGATGTTTCACGTCAGGCCCATTCACCATCAGGTTCGAAGGAGTTCGATGAGCGAGCGTCGCTCCAGCTCAGGCGGATGGTACCGAGGCAAAGCGCGGGGAAAAGCCGGCGGACATCCCACATTCCGCGCCGCGAATCTCTCAAGGGCTATCGCCCAACGTACGAAATCCGCCAAATCAGGTTCGCGCCGTCATCGGTCACGAGGAACGCCCCCTCTTTCGTCACGGTCACTCCCACAGGGCGTCCCCAGACATTCCCTTCGGGTGTCACAAAGCCGGTCATGAAATCTTCATACACGCCCGCGGGCGCTCCGTTGTGGAGGGGAACTCGGATCAGCTTGTAGCCCGTGCGGAACGATCGGTTCCAGGAGCCGTGCTCACAGGCGAAAGCGTCATTGACGTATTCCCGCGGAAACTGCGCTCCCGAGTAAAACGTCATCTCGAGCGAAGCCGAATGCGATTGGAGCAGGACGTCGGGAAGGAGGACCTTCTCCAAAAGCTCCGGATGCTCGCCGGCGTGACGCGGGTCCTGGTGTCCGCCGATATAGTACCACGGCCAGCCGTAAAAACCGCCCTCCTTGACTCGCGTAATGTAGTCCGGCACAAGGTCGTCTCCCAGACCGTCACGCTCATTGACCGAGGCCCAGAGCTCCCCGGTCTGCGGGTGGATCGCGATGCCGACGGCGTTGCGTATCCCGGACGCATAGATTCGGAATCCCGTTCCGTCGGGATTGTATTCCAGAATATCCGCCCGTCGATCCTCGTTCTCCTTTGGGTTCTCGAACACATTGGAATGAGAGCCGACTGAAATGAACATCTTCTTTCCATCCCGTGAAAAAGCGATATCGCGTGTCCAGTGTCCGCCGCCGCGGAGCAACCCTCCTCCCGGAATGTCGTACACGATGGTATCCGCCGTGCCGCGGGCCTGGAGGAGACCGGAGCTGTAGGGGAAGCGAATGACAGTCCCGGTGTTGCAGATATAGATGTATTTCGGATCGGGACCCGGCGGATAGAATGCGATGCCGAAGGGCCTGTCGAGCCCCGAGACAAAGACTTCATTGATCTCAGGATGGCCTGCCCCGTCGGTTGCACGCAAGACGCGTATGCGTCCGGGACGACTTTCCGCAACGAAAATATCCCCATTGGGGGCGGTGCGGATGAGGCGTGGATTGTCGAGCCCGGTCAGGAACTCCTCGACCTTGAATCCCGGGGGAACTTTCGGCCACGCATTGGCCGGCCGCCCGACGAGGCGGGGGCCATTGTCGACCGATTTGGAGTCATATGGTTTCGGCAAGTCGCCGGGCGTAACACGGTGTCGGACCCCGGGAGCGTCTGAAGCCCAGTTTCCCGATACCCCCTGGCCTGACAGGAGGCTATCGGCCTCGTAGGGCGATGCGTTCCGGAGCAGAGGGTCCTCCTCCCCCCTCGGCACGACCAACAACGCAGAAGGAAGCAGGAGGAGCAATGTGGGTATTATGATGCGCAGCATGAGGAGTCCTTTCGAAAGACAAGCCAACTGCGGGCTCTTCTAAGCCGCAGCACAGGAGGTTTCTCGTAATACACAGAGCTCTTCTGCAAAGAGTCAAGTCTCGTCTTTGGGATTTTGTCCGCCCGACAATTCGAGCGTTCACCACGGTCCTGGGATTCCGCTAGAGCCTGGCACGGACCTTCCCGTACAATTGTTTCCCGTTGGCCGCCAAGATCCCCGCGAGCACCAGACCCGAACCTGCAAACACCAGGGGCGAGAGCGTCTCCCCGAGCACAATAGCGCCGAGAATGACCGCAATGACCGGGTTGATAAACGTTGTCAGAGAAAGGTACACCGCTTCGATTCGCTTCAGCAGCCAATGGTACGTTACAAACGCAATCACGGAGCCGACGGCGGCAAGATACAGGATCGATCCGATGGCCGCGCTATTGAAGACAAACTGACGGCCCCTCTCGAAGGCAACGCCCAGGGCCAGCAGGACAATGGCTCCGATGGTCATGCCGACGAGGTTCATGGCGAACGGGTTCACCGGCTGGCCGTACTTCTTGATCATGATCAGCGCAAACCCTTGAATGATCGTGCTGGCCATGATTGCGGCCATCCCCAAAAGCGCGGAAGTGCCGGACCATTCCAGATCTCCGGAGAAGATCACAACAAGCCCGGCGAACCCGAAGATAATGCCGGAGACCTTGAACGGATCGAGACGCTCGTTCCTGAGCAGCAGGTGCGAAAAGATCGCGACCCAGAACGGGTACGCAGCGAAGAGGACGCTGCAAAGGCCGCTCGGGATGAATTGTTCGCCCCAGTACACCAGGGCGTAAGGGATGCCAAAGGAGAGGAAACCGAGAACGAAATACAGTTTCTTCGCATCGGGCGTCACAGGAACATGAAGCCGACGGGTCCGCACGATGAGGAAGAGGATCGACGAAGCAATCGCGAACCGGATCCCCGCAGCAAAAAAGGGGGGCGCGCTTCCCAGCCCGATCTTGATCGCCAGCCACGTCGATCCCCAGACAAAGCTGATGATGGCAAATCCAACCCAGAGGCGGACGCGCTCAACATTCATCCTGATCATGACCCTACCCCCTCGCAACACTCCAAGTGTCGTGCAATAAGGATCAAGGTACGGAGGGGAGATGGGATGAGCAAGAAGAAGTTCACGGCCGGACAGATTGTGAGGATCTTCCGGGAGGCAGAAGTGTTTCCTGGGCAGGTCCCAGGATTGCCCTATGCAAAGGCGAAGGAAGGCTGCAGGTCAATGGAAAAGTGCCTCTCGTTTCGCAGCCCCGAGCAAGGCTGCCAACTCTCTCCAGCAGCGTCTCCCTTGCATGCATTCCGATATCGCTAGTGTTTCTTGATGCAA
>Ga0182010_10001414_pt1 | contig 12665 bp, 8 predicted proteins | sample 611E1MmetaG_FD_120488 | JGI IMG/M metagenome (GOLD analysis project Ga0182010, IMG submission 120488) | Permafrost microbial communities from Stordalen Mire, Sweden - 611E1M metaG | ecosystem: Environmental > Terrestrial > Soil > Wetlands > Permafrost | place: Sweden: Stordalen | collected...
CCAGAATGGTTCAGAAAAACCTTAAAAGCCTGGATTACCTTAAAAATTCCTATAACGTTAAACAATACCCCTCAGGGAAGAGTATAAACAAATAAAGATCAATGATATGAAAAAGGTATTTCTTTCTTTCATTACAATTTGCCTGACACTGATAATGCAGGCTCAAGGTAATCCTGTTGATGATATGTTTAACAAATACTCAGAAAAACCTGGATTCACTGTTGTGTCAATCTCAAGTAAAATGTTCAGTTTATTCGAGAATAAGAATACTGAAAATAAAGATGCAGATGATGTAATAAACAAACTCAAATCTATAAAAATATTATCTGTGGAAGATTCGCTTCTCAATAAAAATCTGAATTTTTACGATGAATTGAGTAAAAAGCTGGATCTGTCAGTATACGAAGAACTTATGGTTGTCAAATCGGGGCTTGATGTAACGAAATTTTTAATAAAACAAAAAGGGAATATCATTTCAGAATTACTTGTGATAGTCGGTGGACCGGGAGGAAATTCCCTGATTTCAATAAAAGGAGAACTTAATCTGAAGACAATCTCAGAATTATCAAAAGACATTGATATACAAGAACTTAAAAGTCTGGATAAAATAGATAAGAAAACTCCGGAGAAATAAAATCTATATTTAATCGCTTTTCCGGGAAACCTTAATGAATAAGTTTCGTACAATACCTCAGATGATGCTGAAATGCGTCTCATCTTAAGATTTAAATTTTTCTATATTTGTATAAACCGAAACTTGAACAAATACCAAACCTATGAACAAACAAATTATTAAAAGAACCTGGGTTCTTATGATCATTTTGTGTCTATTTTCATTGGCATCCTTTTCACAATTTAAAGACATCGATTTCCTTAGAACAGCTCCGGTTGACGGAGTGAAATACCTTGAGGCATATATAACTCCGTGGGCAAATGCTTTTGGAGCTGGTCTGAATGGTGGCTGGTACAACACTGCAAAACCACATAAATTCGGTGGATTTGATATTACAATAAATGCCAGTGCAGGGATTGTTCCGACATCTGCACAAACATTTGATGCATCCAAGATCGGTCTTTCAGCTTCTGTAACCGGTGCAGGCGTTTCGTCCACTGTTGCTGGTCTGGATAAAGCCGGTCCGCTAATGAGCTATAAATCAAACGGTGTAACTCTCGCTTCGTTTAATGCTCCAAAGGGAGCAAACTGGAGATATATACCTGTTCCTACTGCACAAGTAGGTATTGGATTGCCTTTAGGAACAGAGCTGAAGGTAAGATTCATCCCTAAAATAAAGATTAAGGACGGAGATGTTTCTCTTTGGGGGGTAGGACTGCTTCATAACCTTACGCAATATCTGCCCGGTGATAAAGCATTACCCTTCGATGTATCACTATTTGCAGGATATACTAAGCTGATGGCTGATGTACCGTTAGCATTGGATCCCGATCAATCTGTAGTACAGGCGTATACTACGGTAAATCCGGCAACAGCATTTAACAGTCAGAATATGAAGGTCAATGTAGAAGCATTAAACGTAAGTGCAATTGCGTCTCTTAATCTGCCTGTAATTACATTTTATGGTGGAATTGGGTATACTAAAACAAGAACAGGTATGGAATTGTCAGGCAACTTTCCTTTACCCGTATTTGTTGCGACACCGGTCCCTCATGCCGAGTATAATGACAGTGGCATAAAAAAAGGTTCCGATTTCCCGAAAATGGATATTAAGAATTTTTCTGGTATGAGAGCCAACATCGGGTTCAGGATAAAACTTGCGATCGTTACAATTCATGCTGATTATACGAGGGCTCAGTACAATGTTCTCACAACAGGGCTGGGATTCTCTTTCAGATAAAAGAAATAACAAAATTTAATGAGATCCCCGGTTCCCTGAAAGTCCCGGGGATTTATTTTTTTTGCATTTTCAGAACTATTTATATTGTTTTTTAGTTAATTGCTTATATCTACATTCAAAAGGATTAATGATCGCCGACACACAAAAAATAAATAATGCTTATCGTGCTTTGCTCCAGGCAGCAAAGAATACAGTTTCTCCTGATGATAACCAGGTGATAAGAAGGGCTTTGGATCTGGCTGTTGAAGCCTGCGGAGATAAAATAATTCTTACCGGTGAACCGGAAATCCTGCATGCTTTATCTGTTGCACGGATTATTGCAGGTGAAATGGGGCTTGGACTCACAGCTATCATCACAGCACTGTTGCACGATTCCTATAATAATCTAAGCATCACCCCAAAAGAGCTTGAAAAAGAGTTTGGGAAAAAAGTCATTGAGATACTGAATGGCTTTGCCCGTATTACAAGCATCGATTCAATGCAGTCATCTTACCAGGCAGAAAATTTCCGTAAGCTGCTTTTAAGTCTGGCCGATGATGTAAGAGTTATTCTTATTAAACTGATCGAGCGTCTTGAGTATATGCGAAACCTTAATCATGCTCCTGAAAAAGATCGGATACCGATGGCCTCGGAAACGTATTTCCTGTATGCACCGCTTGCACACAGGCTCGGATTTTACAATATAAAATCTGAAATGGAGGACCTTGCAGTCAAATACCTCGAGCCGGAACAATACAATTATGTCGATTGCCGTCTGAAACAAACAACTGCTTCAAGAAATAAACTCATTCGGGATTTCTCAGCACCCCTTAAAGAAAAACTTGAAAAGCAAGGCTTTAGATTCACTATTAAAAGTCGCACAAAATCAATACATTCCATAATGCTAAAAATGAAAAAGCAAGGAGTGGAATTTGAGGAAGTGTATGACCTCTTTGCTGTAAGGATAATACTTGAAAGTAAGGGGGAGAACGAAAAATCAGATTGCTGGAGAGCTTTTTCGGTGGTGACCGACCTGTATCAGCCAAATCCAAGCAGGTTGCGCGACTGGATCTCAATTCCAAAATCAAACGGATACGAATCACTTCATACTACGGTTGTCGGGCCTAGAGGAAAATGGGTAGAAGTGCAAATACGATCGGAGAGGATGGATGAGATTGCGGAAAAAGGCCTGGCAGCTCATTTCAAATACAAAGGAATAAAGGGGGAAGGCGGGCTTGATTCATGGTTATCCAGAATGCGTGAAATATTGGAATCATCTGAAAAAGAGGATGACGCTTTTCTTGATCAGATTCGATCAGGCTTATATACTGATGAAGTTTTTGTTTTTACACCGAAAGGTGACCTGCGACAGTTACCCGCAGGAGCAACAGTCCTCGATTTTGCGTTTGATATTCATACTGACGTAGGATCATCATGTGTGGGAGCAAAAGTCAACGGGAAGAATGTAACTATAAAGTATGTCCTGCAAAATGGTGATCATGTTTCAATAATAAGATCCAAGAATCAGAAACCCAAGCAGGATTGGCTGACGTTTGTAATTACCACGAAGGCTAAAACAAAAATAAAACAGGTTCTGAATGAAGAAAAGACCAAAGCTGCAGCTGATGGAAAGGAAATCCTGATGCGCAGGATGAAGAACTGGAAGATAATATATGGAGACACACTGATACAAAAGCTGCTTAACTATTATGCACTCAAAACTGCTCAGGAACTTTATTACCTGATCGCAACCGAAAAGATAGAGCTACTTCAGATTAAAGAAGTTTTACTGAAAGATGAAACTGTTGTTGAGAGTGTTCCTGCAGCTATATTGCCAGAGAAAGAGTCCAGGGAACAGGCAGATTCACAGATCTCTGATTATCTGATCATTGAAGACAGGGTGGAGGGACTTGATTATAAACTGTCAAAGTGTTGTAATCCCGTTTTCGGCGACAGTATTTTTGGTTTTGTTACTATTTCCGAAGGAATAAAAATTCACAGAACAAGCTGTCCTAATGCCCACAACATGATGGCCAGATATCCATACAGGGTAATAGCTGCCCGCTGGGCAAAATCGAAAAGCAGCCCTTCATTTGTTGCTACGATAAAGATGACAGGAATCGAGGACCTGGGTATGGTAAATAAAATAGCCGATGTGATAGCCGACCAGAAGGCCGTTATCAGGAGTTTTAATTATAATATGGCAGATGGTCTGTTTGAAGGGATACTTAATATAATGGTTATTAACAGTGATATTCTTCAAGGTATTATAAGGCAGATACAAGGTATCAAGGGGATACTGAAAGTAACACGGTACGACAGCGCGTAGGGCGCAGGGGTAAAAAGAGAAGTAAGAACATTTGAACAAACGAAGTCAGAATGCAGAAGTATACTGAAGTTCTTAATTCAACATTCGTTTGTTCCTCGCTGGCGCCGATTTGCAATCGGTGCCATAACTTACAACCGAGCAGAAGATAAGGCACGGATTACAAATCCGCGCCAGCTCCGCCCTGAGCCCTGAGCCGTGCACCTGCGCCCTCAATATCTCTTATCCGGCTTCACAGGTAGTTTTGCCATCTTCTCCACCTCAAGTGAAGGGAACCCGAATTCTTCCACTACTTTGCCAAGAATAAGATAAGTACCACTTCCTTTGAAAGGCCAGCTCTTAAGCGATTGAGCAAAGTGAGTGGTATCGAAAAAATTTCCTTCGGCATCAATGAAGCATCCGAAATTCATCCAGTCATTCTTTATTGTTTTGATATACTTTACGGTAACCAAGTGTCCGACCATCCTTATTCTCTTACCGGTATATTCACTCATCCTGCGCGCAGATACCTCTCCCCGGAATGAAGTTTCGAGCATATCGAACCAGCTCATTGTGACAGGAAAACCAAAGAGCTCGATTTCATCGTATACATCTTCCATTTTTCCCTGTGCAAGGTCGGGAAGTGAGAAATCGCGTACAGGCTGGGAGAATAGCGGCCGGATATTTTCCTGTTTATTTTTGTTTATCATCATATGAGCTTCCCATAAAAGCACAGCCTTTTTCTTTCCCGTAAATCTTAATGCCCCAGCCCGTATCAGAAGAATTACCTGCTCGAGGCCGGGATTTACCCTCGTGACAAAATCATTCAGATCAGCAAAAGGTCCTTCAGAATTGCGGATATCCTCAATTGACTGGGCAAGTTTGTACTCAAGACTCAGAATATGAATGAAACCCAGGTATATGTCGGAACCGTAAATAGTTGTCTTGTAGTTGCTTTTGTTTACACACGGCAGCTGGATAGTCGCGCCGCATCTTCTTGCCTCATGCACATAAACCCATGTCCTGTAAAAACCTCCGAAATTATTAATTACGGCAACCATAAACTCAAGAGGATAATGTGCTTTAAGATAAAGACTCTGGAAGCTTTCAACAGCATATGATGCAGAGTGGGCTTTGGAGAATGAGTATCCGGCAAAAGATTCGATCTGTCGCCATACCTCTTTTGTGACAGCATCGCTGTAACCCTTTTCGCGGCAGTTTGAAAAGAACTTTTCAATTATGCGTTGCATCTCCTGTTTAGACCGGTATTTGCCACTCATGGCACGCCGTAAGGTATCAGCATCCGAAAGATCAAGCCCCGCAAAGTGATGACACACTTTCAGCACATCTTCCTGGTAAACCATAACACCGAATGTCTCCTCAAGCTGTTCTTTCATGACCGGATGTATGTATTCGAATTTTTCCGGATTATGAAACCTGTAGATATATTCCTTCATCATACCTGACCGGGCGACACCGGGTCTTATTACAGAGCTGGCGGCAACAAGAGTAGTATAGTTGTCGCATCTCAGCTTTTTCAGGAGACCACGCATTGCAGGACTTTCAATATAAAAACATCCTTTTGTTTCACCCATCTTCAGGTATTCTTTTACCTTTTCATCTTTTTTAAATTTCTGTATGGCATGGACATCAACATCGATTCCACGGTTGCGCAGTACTATTTCCGCGCTCTCTTTTATATGACCGATTCCACGCTGACTTAGGATGTCGAGTTTCTCAAAGCCGATCTCTTCGGCTGTATACATATCCCACTGCGTCGTCGGAAATCCTTTTGGCGGCATATCGAGGGCGGTATAGCAGGTAATCGGTTCTTCGGAAATAAGTATGCCGCCTGCATGGATACTCCTCATATTTGGAAAATCAGCAATTTTAAGTCCTGTCGAGAATATCAGATTGGTTATCTCATTCCTGTTAGTATCTGCTGAAGGATTCTCGATTAGCGAATCAATCTCTTCCTTGGGCAACCCATGTACTTTCCCAAGTTCGCGGACGATGGATTTTCCCCTGAAAGTACTCATGGTGCCAAGCAGTGCTGTATGTCCATAGCCATATCTCTTGAAGATATAATCAATGACCTCATCTCTCTCTTTCCATGAATAGTCGATATCGAAATCGGGGGGACTGCTTCGTTTCGGATTTATGAATCGCTCGAAGTAAAGGTTTAGATCGATAGGGTCAACATTGGTGATTTTCAGACAATAAGCTACAACAGAATTAGCTCCGCTGCCACGTCCGACATGATAAAAACCACGTGCCATTGAATATCTTACAATGTCCCATGTTATCAGGAAATAAGCCGAGAAACCAAGTCTGTCAATTATCTCAAGTTCGTGCTTCACCCGTTTTTTTGCCTCACTGTTCTTTGTTCCGTACCTGTATATCATTCCGTCCCATGCGAGTTTTTCGAGAAGCAGCTTGTCATCATACCTGCTGGCTGAGTAGATCTTTTTATTCTTCAGGCTGTCGCGGTCAAACTGTAAGCTGCAATCATCGAGCAGTTTTTTTGTATTGTTCATCAGCCACGTGTATTCTTTCAGGATTTTTTCCCTGTCAGCAGGATCCATAAAGAATTCATCTTCTTCTGCACATTGCCATGGCTGAAGATGGCTCAGGAGAATATTGTTGTCGACAGCCCTGAGGCTCCTGTGAATAAAAATATCATCTGTCGCAGCAAAAGTAACCGGTTGCAACAGAACCATCGAGTTCCTGTTTAATGAAGCTGTGAGAGTCAGCAGGCTGTTAAGTTCGCGTGGTTTTATTCCAATGCGTTCATTATCAAACAGTTTTCTTGCAGGAATTTTTTTCAGGGCATATATTACATGCGATTCGGAGAACTGAGGCGCCGGAAAGGGAATGGATGACTTGTTGAAATTCTGTTCCGACAGAAATTCATTCAGCTCCTGAAGTCCTCTGTTGCTGCGCGCAATACCAATATACTGAAGTTCATTGTCATTTCTGAATTCGATGCCTGCAACAGGCCTGATATTATTTTTGACACACTCGCCTGCAAATTCGGGAATTCCTGTTGAGTTGTTGATATCAGTGAGCACAATAGTATCCGTTCCTGCAGCCTGAGCTTTCAGCACGAGTTGTTCAACGGACATGATTCCGTAGCGTAGACTGTAATATGAGTGACAGTTTAGATACATATGTTAATGGCTCAAAGGCGCAACGGCGCAACGTCTCAAAGGCTCAAAGGCTCAATGGCAAAACCCAAATAAAATGAAATCCGCGCCAGCGGACAAAACCCTTATTAAATGAATGCCGTTACGCCCTTGCGCCTTTGTGCCTTTACGCCGTTTTCTAGCGCCAATACCCGCCCCTTAGTCTTTCCTCCATCATATTTTGTTCTTTAAGCGCATTTTCGAGCTGTCTAAGGGCCTTTTCCTCTCTTTCGGTTACCGTCATTACTCCGGATGCTCTCCTGACCGCATCCCGCCCGAAACGCTTCCTGATCCTGTCCATTGCCATATAAAGACTGACCTTTTCAGGAGTATCGTCGAACATGTCAAGCTGTTGTACGCCTCTTACCATATGGCTGAATCTCACGCCGATAAGTCTTATAAGCATTCGCCGCTGGTAGAGTTTTGCAAAGAGTTCTTTTGTTATATCGGCCAGTACATGGTCGAATGAGGTATAAGGTATCCGTTTCTGCAGTGTATGGGTATCGAAGTTTGAATACCTTATTTTTACAGTAATGCAGGAAGTGAGTTTTTCCTGTGTTCTCAGCTCGAAGGCAATCTTTTCCACCATGCTCACCAGCAGCTGATTCAGCCTCGTAAGGTCGGTGGTGTCTTTTTCGAAAGTGTGTTCGGTACTTATCGATTTCTGTTCGGAGTAGCTGATAACGGGAGTGGAGTCGATGCCATTGGCTCTTTTCCACATCTCGATGCCATTTTTCCCCATCAGTTTTTCAAGCATCTCAACAGGGATACTCCTCAGTGTATAAATTGTAATAATTCCCATCGAACGGAGTACCTGATAAGTCTTCTGGCCGATCATCGGTATTTTTCTTATCGAAAGCGGATCGAGGAAGGGATGCACAATCTCTTTTTTCACCTCAATTTCACCATTTGGCTTGGCCTCGCCGGTCGCTATCTTTGATACTGTTTTATTTACTGACAGTCCGATTGATATTGGAAGCCCTGTCTCTTTTATTATATACTGGCGCAGTTCATGCGACCATTTGTAGCATCCGTAGAAACGGTCCATTCCTGTGAGATCGATGTAGTGTTCATCAACTGATGCTTTTTCATATAGCGGTGCCCTTTCCGAAATTATTCCTGTGACCATGTTAGAATAGTTGGAGTAAAGCTCCATGTCGCCTCTTATCACAATGGCATCGGGACACATATTCCTGGCCATTTTCATCGGCATAGCGGAGCTTACGCCGTATTTCCGTGCCTCGTAGCTGCAGCTCGATACCACTCCGCGGTCCGACATGCCGCCTATTATGACCGGTTTCCCGTTCAGGCGGCTGTTCTTAAGCCTCTCAACCGATACAAAAAAAGTATCGAGGTCGAGATGAAGAACAGATCGGTCGATATTGCCTGTGAGGATCATAGATATTAAATAGTTTGAAGTCCGAAGTCCGAAGTCCGAAGTCCGAAGTCAGGTTTCTTACTCCCGACTTCCGACTTCTGACTCTTTTTAATCTTTCTTGAAAATTTATTGCCTAAATTTTGTTTATATAACAATTTAGTTTTACTTTTGATTAGAAATTAATCAAATATATGATTACAATATAATCAATTTTTATTATGTACTTTGCATCCAACATTAAATTTTTAAGAAAAAGGAGGGGCAGAACACAGGACGATGTGGCAATTGCCCTTAACCTTAAACGTTCAACCCTCAGCGGGTATGAGAACGGTGTCGCCCAGCCGGGAATAGAGATTCTGATATCTTTTTCCGGTTATTTTAACATTGCTATCGATACGATCCTTAAACTGGATATTTCAAAATTGTCAGAAAGCCAGCTTGGTGAACTTGAACGGGGATACGATGCTTATGTAAAAGGAAGCAATCTCAGGGTACTGACAACAACCGTCAATTCCACCAACAGGGAAAACATTGAACTTGTACCTGAAAAAGCCAAAGCTGGCTATACGACAGGGTATGCTGATCCGGAATACATCGGAGAGCTTCCGGTATTTACACTGCCATTTCTTTCGGATAAAAAGAAATACAGAACCTTCCAGCTGAAAGGCGATTCTATGGTTCCTATTCCTGACGGGTCGTGGGTAACCGGGGAATTTCTTCAGGACTGGATGCAGATAATCAGCGGGAAAGCCTATATAGTGTTTACTCTGGATGACGGAATTGTTTTTAAGGTGGTCGAGAACAAGATCGGGACCGACGGTAAACTTGTTTTATATTCCCTCAATCCTGTTTATGAACCGTATGAAGTACATGTAAACAATGTAAAAGAGATCTGGAAATTTGTTAATTATATAAGCAGTGAATTGCCTGATCCTATCCTGCCCGAAAAACAACTTATACAGGCAGTCGCAGGAATGAAACATGACCTGGAAAGGATAAAAGCCAAGCTGGGAAAAGATATTTCGGATGTTGATGAAGAAAAATAAGAGGGAGACCCCCTGTCCGCTTCGCGTCCATCCCCCTAAAGGGGGAATCGTTCTATGGCATGAACGAGTACTTCTTATACAATGGGAACGAACCCCCCTTCAGGGGGGAAGGGGGGCAAATAAAGCCACCTTCCATCTTCAAATCCTATCGGGATTGACGACATTCCCTGAAGTTTTTCAAACTCAAATTTCAGGTGAGGCAAAGCGAGGAACTTGCTGATATCCTTACGGCTTCTGGTTGCTTCGGAACTGATGATTATAAATACTCCCGGCTCAACGAAGTCCCGAAGGGCAGGCGATTCACACACGATTGGCACGCGTTCAGGAATATGATCTTTTATCCTGTTAAAAACGAACAGGAGCTTGTCATCCAGCACCTTGGCAAAGTAAACCTTTGAAGCGCCAGCATGAAGCATCCTTGAGGTGTCCTTTGTTGAATCGGTTTTTGTTTCCTCATAAATTGCGAATCCTGTATCCTCATTAATAGTTTTTAAGCCAGGTGTGGTTTCATGAAAATGAGGACTGATCTTGATTGCAGTGATATTCAAGTGTTTAAATTGTTCAATTATCCTGCATGCAATGGTAGTTTTTCCCGACCTGGTACCGGTTCCGGCAATAAGGAGAAGATTAGGAATAAACATAATTGATAGATATAAAATAAAATATCTCTGTGACTCTCTGTGTCTTCTCTGTGGTCCTCTGTGTAATAATAAACTTTCACGGAGAAACACACAGAAGACACAGAGTTACACAGAGATAACTTGTCGTAAGGCAATTATTATTCCTTGGTAAGAGCGATTATCTGATCAACAATCTTCTTATTATCTGTTTCAGGAATATGTCCTTCAAAAATAAATCTGCATATCCTGTTTTTATCAAGAATAACAACTGTATAATTATCCTTTGGCAATCCCCATTCTGTCTGCAGAATAGCCTTATAATCAAACAGTATTGTCGTGTCATATTTTTTTGCCTTGTTTCCGGCAATCATTCTTATCAGTCCGTTTGGTTTCCATGTTGATTTACAGTCAACAATGCCGAATCCTTTAAAAAGATCTTTGCTTAAAGTTTTATCCACGTCTGTCGCCTTTTTAACTGCATCATTGAATGCATCGTTAAGATCTGACTCATCAGGGTCCACATAGTTTAACTGAAGTACTTTTCCCGGCCATGAATTCATTGTAAATTCCTTTTTATCAGCATCAGTAAACATCCAGTCAGGGGCTTTCATTCCTACAGCCAGTCTAACATTCTGCTGTCCGAAGATTCCGGCCAAACCAAATAAACTGAAAACGAGAGTGATGATCATTTTTTTCATATAAACACTTTTAAAAATTATTGACCAATATATGAATTTTTTATCATTAATTAATTTTTGACATTTTTGTCATTTATCCGGCCAACAATATTACTTTTGCGGTCTAATAAATATGTATGCAATCAATACGAAATATTGCGATCATTGCACATGTGGATCATGGTAAAACTACTCTGGTTGACCGTATTATACAGGAATGTCAGGTGTTGGACCAAAGGAAGGAGGCAGGTGATCTTATTCTTGACAGTAACGATCTTGAGCGGGAAAGAGGTATTACTATCCTTTCAAAAAACGTTTCCGCAAACTATAAGGGTGTAAAAATAAATATTATTGATACACCGGGCCATGCTGATTTTGGAGGAGAAGTTGAAAGAGTTCTCAAAATGGCTGATGGTGTCCTGCTGCTTGTTGATGCGCTCGAAGGACCTATGCCTCAGACACGTTTTGTCCTTGGTAAAGCTATTGCACTCGGACTTAAGCCAATCGTTGTTGTCAACAAGGTTGATAAAGATAACTGCCGGCCTGATGAAGTTCAGCAGGATGTTTATGAACTTATGTTTAACCTCGATGCTACCGATGACCAGCTCGCATTTGAAACTGTTTTCGGTTCCTCAAAGTTTGGCTGGATGAGTGGTGACTGGAACAAACCAACTACCGATATTAAGTATCTTCTGGATACTATACTCTCTGAAATTCCGGAACCTCCTTATATCGAAGGAACAGCCCAGATGCAGGTCGCTTCATTAGATTTTTCAAGCTATGTAGGGAGAATTGCCATTGGACGTGTATTCAGAGGTGATATTAATACCGGACTTGATTATACCTTATGCAAAAGGGATGGCAAGGTAAAAAAGGTCAGGGTAAAGGAACTCTATGTTTTTGAAGGTTTGGGAAGAATTAAAACCGAGAGTGTACGATGTGGTGATCTTTGCGCAGTAATAGGACTTGAGGATTTTGAAATAGGAGATACTCTGGCTGACCTGCTTGCCCCTGAAGCTCTTAAGAGAATTGAAGTCGATGAACCTACCATGAGTATGGTTTTTACCATCAATAATTCACCTTTATATGGAAAGGAAGGAAAGTTTGTTACATCGAGGCATCTGAGAACAAGACTTATAAGAGAAACTGAGAAAAACCTTGCCCTGAAAGTTGAGGATACAAAATCAGAAGATACATTTAATGTTTACGGACGCGGGATACTTCATCTTTCGATACTCATCGAAACAATGAGAAGAGAGGGTTATGAATTCCAGGTAGGTAAACCAAAGGTTATCATGAAGGTTATAAATGGAATTAATTCAGAACCTTATGAAACTTTAACCATCGATGTTCCTCCTGAATATTCCGGTAAAGCCATTGAGCTGGTAACGCAGAGAAAAGGCGAAATGATAATCATTGAACCTAAAGGAGACCTGACTCATTTGGAATTCGATATACCGTCAAGGGGCCTTATCGGGTTAAGAAATAACATGCTTACCGCAACAGCCGGCGAGGCAGTGATGCATCACCGTTTCAGGGCATATGATAAGTATAAGGGTGACGAGCTGATCCCAAAACAAAACGGGTCGCTGATCTCACTCGATATGGGCATGGCTACAGGA
>Ga0182010_10001415_pt1 | contig 12664 bp, 16 predicted proteins | sample 611E1MmetaG_FD_120488 | JGI IMG/M metagenome (GOLD analysis project Ga0182010, IMG submission 120488) | Permafrost microbial communities from Stordalen Mire, Sweden - 611E1M metaG | ecosystem: Environmental > Terrestrial > Soil > Wetlands > Permafrost | place: Sweden: Stordalen | collected...
AAGTAGTTGTCTGGCTGATTGAGCCAATTCTCCATACTTGTCAGCCCCTCATCAGGATTCTGTGCATATGCCTGAAGCGCAAGGCATGAGAGCGCTGTCATAAACAGCAAAATTTTGCTATATTTCATTTTATCACCTACTATCATTATACGTAATAAAGAACTAAAAATCTTTCAGCGGATGGGTCTCCGAGCGTTTGATGGGACATAACTTGTTAAAATAATGGAACAACGAGAAGCAACTCAAATTGCTATGGCTTAGAAAGAGGCTAAAAAGAAAGGCTGGTGGTTCTTCCGATGGTAAGCGATCTTCTCAAAACTTGCACAATAGCTTCCGGTGGGAGCTGTCCAATCATGGAGGCTCGATGGGCAAAAGTGATCTTGCTCACTGCTTGCAAATGAGACTAAACGAGCTTGATGTGGCCTTGCAAGAGCTGGAACGTGCCGGAAAGGTCAGGTTAACCGAGATAAAGGGCAAGCTCGTTGTAGACTTGATGCAAAGCCGATGATTACCAACGATCTAAGCCAGCTCTCGGAGACGATCACGCCTGCCTTACCGCGTGGTCAGGTCTAGTTCCAACTGTCCATCAATCTGCTGATAAGCTCGTTAATGGTAGCATCACCAAACAAGGTTCAAGGCATATACGAAGGATACTGGTCGAGGTTGCTCAGAAGATGTCTTTCGTATTTCATAACCTGCTTTAACAAGAACTCGAATCATTTCCTCGAAGCCTATTTTCGTTGGCAAAGACGAAGCATCGATATCTATTGATTTGGTCTTTATGACTTCGTCTTCCTTGTACATCTCTCGGTTAATCAACAGATGATACAGTATACATAGCACTTTCCTAGCCAAAGCAACAGCGTCTACATCGTACCCCTCTTAGCCTGAACCCTGCGGAAGAATCCGTCATGGCCATTTAGTAGACAATGTAAGGCTCATGCACATTTAAGAGCAGATTACACAAAAGATTTGAGTATATAAAGTGCACACAAAAAGTAAACTCGATGAAATTATAGTTTCACACGCTTAACTCCACCAAGATTAACTATTGCACCATCGCCATTGTCGCTTTTCCCATAAGGATACATCCCACAGGCGGACATAGAATTGCACACAAATTCTCGCAGCCAAAAGCTAGCACCATATTTGCCAACAGGATAAACGCTAGCACCATTATTGATTATTCCAATTGGAGCTGCCCCAACGTTTCCTTTAATTCCAATCCCGCTAGGCTGATCGAGCCACTGCAACATACTAGCCAGCCCTTCATCAGGATTTGTACCGCTGGCTCCTTGGCCCATGTTTGGACTAATATAATCTCCGCTTGATCCCATTGTGCTGCTACTGGACCCTTCGCCTAGGTAGTCCGACTGTGCGTATGCCTGAAACGCAAGGCAAAAGAGTACTATCGTATATAGCAAAAATTTGTTGCATCTCATTTTCAACATCCTCCTTTTGGCCCCTCTATCTTAATTATGTCAATGTGAGACTTTATATTTAAGGTTAACTCAACTTGAATTCCTTATCACGCCTCTTGAATGAGATAACCAAGTGTCAATATTGCAATTAATGTTTTATATAAATCTCGTACTTAACTAGGACATATATGCTCATGAAACTTGACTATTTTGTAGATCACTCGTCTAGATCATCCTTGGTTGAAATTGGCAGGGTGAGCTAACGACATTGTATTAAGGCAAAAGCTGTGCAGAGGAGCTAGCTCGGCTTGCTCCTCATGAAGGCATTCCATTCCTCGTGATGCTCCTTGAGCACCGGGACGATCTGTTTCAGCACATCGAAGGGTATGCCTATGACCACGCTTTCATCCTCCAGGTTTGCATTCCTGGCCGATCCATCGCATCCGAGAGATATATTGACCTCGCCCTTGAGGTAGGGTGTAGCGGTGGCATCGACACAGAAAGACTGGATTCCTGCGGTGCTGAAGTTCGCCCTTCCGCCTTTAGCGTACATCTGAGCCTGGGTGACTCTCCTGGCTGCGAGGGGAGTGCCCACTACGATGACGACATCTGGGTCGAACACCATCTTATCCAGAGGAGCGACATACGTCGCTACAGTAGAACCGGAGGGCAGGCGGGGCATGTTAGCGGAGATCTGGCACCCAGCCTTCTTCGATGCGCACTTGTGAAGCTTCTCAAAGTAGAGCGTTCCTGAGGAAATATTCTCCGGGCATTCCAATAGGCCGAGGCCAGCTGCCCCACCCTTGCACTTATGATAATCAGCATGTGCAAGGAAGCTCTCACCATTCAGTCTAGCTCCTTGGACCATCTGGCAGTAGTTAAGGGGCCTCTCTGAAACCATTATTCCTTTGGGTATGTCTTCCTCTCGTTTGAATAGAGATATACCAACTGGGCTATCCTTTATCCCAAGTGAAGCCTTTAAAACATTGGATATTTCATTAAGGTTCATTTATAACCTCCTAAAGAGAGTATTGTGCAAATCGACATTTCTCCTTTGCGCTCGACCCGTGAAGTAGATGCCATTGTGAAAAAGAGCTGAGGGTAAAAAAGAATGTGTCCCACTCCAGGCGGATGCTCCTGCAGTAACGCATATCATCATTAAACGCCTCTCTAGGTTGAGAATAATTATGTCAAAATGCGACTTTATATTTAAGGTTAAAGCGTTAACTCAAAAATCCGTACCACTTCATCTTGAATGATGGTAAACCGATTTTCAATATTGACAATCACAAATTCTATATGAATCTCACGCTTGATTGATTTGCAGAATCTTTTTTAATTTCTGTCAGCAGATCTTTGACTATCTTATCAAGCGATTCGGCCTCTATCTGCACCGTCTCCACGCCTGCATCAGCAAAGGCATATCCTGGGCCTTTTCCGGAGAGATTCTCTCTGGTCAGGACCACGTCCGGCTTATGGCCGAGCAGAAACTCCGCCACCCTCAGACCTCGACCCTTGGTCAGGTCTCTGTAGGGGTTGGCCAGCACATCTCGTCGAGAGACGGCCTTGCGTTGCAGATCTATCTCCACTAGACTAAAGAAAGGAGCCTCTCCGAAGTGGATGCTAATCTCGCCTTTGGCATTGGCCAATGGAAGAACGTAGCGAATTTTTGTCCTGATCTGTGGTTCGTAATGTATTAGAACTCGATCCACATGGGGCACCGCTTCCCGTATCTTTTTCTCCATAAGCTCGCTTGCCTGGTGCGCTCTCTTCAGGTCTGTGATACGCAGCGTCACATCAACCTCAACAAAGAGATACCGTCCTGAGTTGCGGGCTGTGACCGCCTTTACAGCACTAACAGTCGGTTCAGCCTCGACTATGGCCCGGATTTTCATCAAGGTCTGAGCGTCCACAGAGGCATCCAGGAGCACCCGCATCCCGTCAACCAGGATGTTCCATCCTGCTTTGATTACGAAAATAGCGATAACTAATGCGGCGATTCTATCCAGAGGAACGCCATATCGCTGACCAAGCAAAGCGAAAAGAACTATGGATGCAGTAAGGGCATCCACTTTGAACTGGCTGCCATCTGCAATCAGGCTTGGAGAATTTGCTATTTTTCCCACCCTCGCCTCAAAGCGGCCGAACAGAAGCGGGGCTGGGATCATGAGACCAACCGCTAATAGAACCCATCCGCCGTAGGGATTTATTAGGCTCTCCGTAGTCAATGCTTCCCGTACGATCTCGTAGGCCGTCAAGAAAAGTAATAAAGATATGAGAATTGAGACCAAATTCTCTACTTTGTAAAAGCCGTATGGGAAGCTACTGCTCTTCCAGTTAGATATGATCAAGCCCATTATCAGGGCTAGAGACCCAAAGACATCAACCAAAGAGTGTATAGCATCGGCACGCAGAGCTAGGCTCCCTGTAACCACGGAGAGGGCCAGCTTAGCAAATACTAGAGATATGTTTAAAATCAGAGAATATAAGGCTACTCGGCGTATTGCAGATTCGCTTCTACTGAACCCATTCCAGAACTTGTTCATGATTTTCCTCAACGTCTTTTCTTCAGGGCAAGAGATATGTCGTATAAATCAAAGTGCATCAACCATATAAGTTTCTGGCAAGATCAAAGAAAGCGAGGGGACTATAATAAGCGTCATTGAGATTGCCTTTTCCTCGATTCATGATCTATGCTCTTTCTCCGATAGTTATGTTATCCCTAATCATAGTATAGATTACAGCATTAGCCTCCAAAAAGTATTTAGATTATAGAAACCAAGTATTTTGAAATCTTTCGGCACTTAAATTTCAACCGGAGGTAAACACAAATGTGTTGTCATAATAGCGATAAACACGAGCACAAGCATAAGCATGGGTCTGGAGAAGAACATTCTCATGAGCATTGTCATGATGAAGAACATCATCATGAGCACCATTGTTGCCACTGAGCTAGTGCAACTATTTCTCATGAGAGTATTTTTTATCCATACCGGTTTTCATTTTTGAGCATGATTCTTTGGGCTAATGCTTATCTAGGTATAATCTTAGCTTCTGAAGCATTGTTTTTTCGAACTTTTCCTTGAACTTAGTCGGTACTTCTGCTACAATTAGCTGGCCGTTTTCATACGCCTCCCCAAATATTTCCAAGCCTCTTGCTGTTTGTAGGTATACAGCGCATGTACCTTTTTCAGGTCCAGCCCCAACAGACAAGTCTGCAGCGCCGGGTATGAAGTCACGGCACTTCTTGCACCAAGGAATTGAATATTCGTGCACTTCCTTGACCGGCCTTTGGAAAACGGTTTTCTCGACTTTATCTATGAGCCTGAGTTCCTTGTCAACTTCAAATCTCTTAACGTCTTCTTTTTTTATTCCTTCGCCTACATAATTCCAGAATTTCTCTGGATTGAAACTGCCAAGACAAAAAAGCCCTATTTTCAGGTAAACCTCATCAAGTTTTACCATATTGGATCCCGAGTCGAGAACTTTTAGTTCACCTGGTGTGACTACTATTCCAATATTCCTGACGGCATCTATTGCTTTTCTGACCATCGCTCGATAGTCTCTGTTATTTATAGGAAAATAAACGCTTCCTACATATTTTTTCAGCTCGTGCGAATCGGTCGCGAGGACAGGAAAAGTATTCCAATGAACATCCTTCCCCACAACTACCGCTCCGTTTATTATACCCTTATCCAGAGCATATCCCAAAAGGCTTGTTACAACACCACCATCCTGTACATTTGGAATTTTCTCAACTGCTTTTGCTTGATAAAGCGAGCCTATTTCAAACTCCATGGATTTTTCGAATCTTTGAGCAGATTCTTTTAGAGTACTTCGTGTATAATTCATAATTTAAACTCAAGAGTCTTTTCGATAATATATGGGACTTTCAAGGGTAAGAACATACTGCAAAGACATAATTTGGAAAATTAGAGGTGCGCTCTCAAGCCAATTTCCCGATAAGAACCTTTAATGCGAATTCCCCAGCATCTCTTTTTGTTCTTCTTCAGTGATCTTGGCTAGAACTTCATCCGGGAACCCAGCGAAGATCGCCTTACCGTTACGCATGAGCAGTGCCCTGTCGCAGACGTTCTTTACGAAGTCCAAGTCATGGCTGACTATGACAAAGGTTTCTCCCAATTCCTCTCTGGCATTGAGTATGGATTTGGTGACCTCAATTTTGGTTATAGGGTCCATGGTGCCGGTGGGCTCGTCGAGAATCACAATGCTTGGCTCTTTGATTAGGACCTGGGCCATGGCGATCCTGTGTCGCTCTCCCTCGGAAAGCTCATCAGGCATCTTGTCCAGAACCGCCTCAGCTTGCTCATCCGTGAAGCCGACTGTTGTCAGGGTGTGAATGGCCTTTCTTTCTGCTAGCTCGAAAGGCAGAGCCAGACCGATAGCCTCTGTGAGGTTGTCGATTACGGTTCTTGAAGGGTAAAGAGTGTACTCCTGGTGTAGGACGCCAATGTACTTTGTGGCTCTACCCCGACCATTGGACCCCAGGATGTTCATGTCCACCCACTCGTCTCCCACTCTGACCCAGGCGTTCCCAGAAGTGGGGGTGATGATTCCGCTTATCATCTTGGACAGGGTGGTTTTTCCTCCGCCGCTCATTCCGACAAGGCCGAAGATCTCGCCTTCTTTCACATCAAAGCAAACAGAATCCACTGCCTTGACCACTCCCCGGTCTATACTGATGTACCTCTTGGCCAGATCTTTTACCTTAATTATCGGTTCTCCAACCTTTACAAGTTCTCGATGACCCAGCTCGCCTGCCATCAAAAGGAACTCAGCGGCTACATCCTTGGGATCTCCCATGCACTTGATCTCGCCCTGGTCCAGAAGCACCGCCCTATCGGTTAGATCGATCATCACATCTTCCCAGTGGCTGGTGATGATCAGTGTCATTTTGAAATCCTTGACTGCTCTTCTTATTGACTCATGGACGACCTCAGCGGTCGAGGGGTCGAGGGTTCCTGTGGGTTCGTCGGCCAAAAGCAGCATTGGCGACTTGGCCAACTGTCGTGCCAGCACTACGCGCTGTTTTTCTCCCCCGGAGAGTTCCCTGGCAACGTGCATCATCCTGTGGGAAAGGTTGACCTCGTCTAGGAGGTCGGCGGCCTGTTGGATGCTTATATTGTCTCCTGATTCTTCCACCGCTCTCATGACGTTGACTATAACCCGCTCGTCGCCGTAAAGGGCAAAGGTTCTCTGAAGCATTATGGCGACTCTTCTCACAATGTCTCTTCTCAGAGGGTCATTGACGTCCAGAGCCACCAAGTCTGCATCTTTGGGCTCTAAAATTCCTCCACATCTACATTTTTGTCCGGCGTGGCTGGGAGGTTCTACTTGCCGACAGGCGTTGCATCTGGCCACATGGTAGATAACACTGCCACTGGTGTCCGGGAATGTCTCCACACCTCGGAGCATGTGCATTAAAACGCTTTTTCCCGAGCCACTCTTGCCGAGAAAGCCAACCGACTCGCCCTCCCCTATGTCCAGATTGATTTTGTTGAGGGCTTTTACATCACCAAAACGAACTGTCAGATCCCGGATCTCGATGAAAGGTGCCAAACTATCATACCCCATGGATTGAGCGTGAAGCAGTATTCTTTGCGCTATCGCTTGAATTGCTAAGCAGGATTTGGCTGATGTTTTCTGTAATCAGGCCAGTCACGTCTAGCCCGGCCTCGGCCTGAGCAGCCTGTATCCCAGCTCTGCCCAAGAATCCGACGCTGGAGTTGGGAGATGATTTTGCAGTCATCTCAACGACTGGGAAAAATGGGCACAGACCATGCCTGGTATCAACAGGTGCATCAAGGCCGTATGCCCCTGCAGTAAAGCATATCTTCATTGAACGCCTCTCTGTTCTTTTGGAACAATTATGTCAGAATGCGACGTTATATTTTAAGTTAACTCAACTCTGGATCCATCACTCCTGTTCGTTGGATAAGCCGTTTTCTCTTGAGCATCCCCTCATGACTTGAAGTTATGGCAACAGGCTGACATCCGGAACTTGAATGCAAAAAGAAATTGAATATTTACTCCTATGAGCTCCTAAATGCATGTCCGAAGAAGATATTGAGAAGTGCCGAAAGGACCCGTTTTGCACAACAAAGTTCGCTGTAATCCAAGCAGCAAGCCAAAATATGTTACATGCTTCGGGCATGAGCAGCCGGATCATATGAATTTCATGGCACCTAAAGCAGGAAAAAGACGGACGGGGTCAGGACTCCCCTATTGAGTGGATAGTGGTGGCCAATTTTCCCGTGCCTGGGAGACCATATTCGTCCCTCCAGCATTTCTTTCTTGTTATCTATTTTATCAATTCATACCATACGTCTTCAGTTAAGGAATTAATGATAATATAATGATGAGTAAATTTTACAATTTGTGAATATGCAAATTTAGAGGGCGAATTGAAATCGATCGCTTGCAGACCTGCGTACCTTCTTGATACAAGGGCATTGTATAACAATCAATTCTAATTCTATGCATGCCGATCTTAACCGATGACGCATGCAATTCATACAATATTTTCATGCCCTTGGTAAATGGAGGCATTCCAGACGTTAGAAGAACCACTCTTAAAACATCTACTATTTCGTCTTTGGTAATATTGAACTCCTTCATGGCGCTGATCATCTGTTTTTTGGTTGCCCTATCATCGGAAGCTGCTGCATTAATGCCTAGTGCAATTAATTTCTGGGTTCTGTAGTCAATAACTTTCCCTGTGTAGGTAGCATTTAATCCCACAATCGCTTTGTAAATGTCGGGATATTCTTTTTGGTAATTAGGCATTCCTTCGCCAAAGAACACTTCTTCTTTCATTTTATTCCACCTGTTACTACTTATTATTTCTTATATTTTATAGGCTGTTTATGTATAGCTTTTTCTATAGTTTAACTGCATGTTTACAATTTCTACCAATTATCTTTTAATATACTTGGCACTAGATGGTCAGTATGTTCTGGAATTAGATGAAGAAGTTAGCCATTGGTCATAATATCAATAATCCCACTATTTGTAGGAATTGGATTGATTATTGGACAAACAGGACACGGTACATGAAAATGTAACTCCCTTTGTGGCATAGCTTGTTCTCAATCGGTATGCTCGACGAACACCTCGCCTTCGTGTCCTTCCTCAGCCTTTGCCTCTTCCGGCTTTATCTTCCCAGTTTTTACCCAATAGTTCTTGATGGCCGCATGTAGCGCATCCGCGCCCAGGTTGGAGCAATGCATCTTCTGGGGAGGTAGACCTTCCAGCGCGTCAGCCACATTCGTCCTCGTGATCTTCATGGCCTCCTCAAGCGGCTTGCCCTTGGCCATCTCCGTGACCATGCTGCTCACGGCTATGGCCGGACCACAGCCAAAGGTCCTGAACTTTATGTCATCTATCTTGTTTTCCTTGACCGTGATGAAGATCTCCACGAGATCGCCGCAGACCGGGTTGCCGACCTTCCCGTAGCAGTCTGGGTTCTCGATCACCCCCACGTTCCGGGGGTTCATGAAGTGCTCCATAACCTTCTTGCTGTAACCTAATTGTGCCATTCAATAATCACCTTGACCCGACTTAAATTAATCTTTACATCTACAACGGAGATAGAGGCTTCAATCTCTGCACCGTCCGGCTGAATGCCTTGGATATAACCGGTATTTGATTCGGGGCTGTTATGCTTTCCTAAAGTTATTACCATCAAGCTATGGGCACATGGGCATACTCATGCTTGAGGTTGATGGCCAGGTTGCGATGCCGCACCTGATGCCTGAAAAGGCAGCAGGAGCAGATGCACTTTTGACCTGATGACGCTCAAGGGTCGATTGATCAAAACCACTGAAGCATGCTTTTTTCTAATGTCTATGGTCTTTGCATGCGTTATCAGAGCTGGCCTTTGTCAGGAGCCCTTCTTTCCAGTCCTCTATGGCATCCTTGACCGTGCCTGTCGCTCCGATGAAAACCTCCACGCACTGCTCAGCAAAGTTCTGGATCGCCTTGGGTCCCAGGCCGCCCACGATCATGACCTTAACTCCCTGGTCTTTGAGCTGATCCGTTGGCAGGCCGCTGCCGCCCACGTGTTCGCTTACGTTGGTCAGGATTTGCACCTCTTTGGTATCAAGATCTACCAGCGTAAAGGTAGGAGCCTGGCCGAAATGCTGGCATATGGCTTCTTCCATGCCTCCGTTGCCCATGGTGGGAATACAGACCTTCATTGTCCTCGACCTCCTTTAGTCCCGCCAACTCCTGATCCGCTTCCTGCCCCCTGGCCCATGCCGGCATGGAGTGGCACGGAAGGGCTGGTGATTTTCATAAGTTCTCCTTTTTTGAATTTGTCCACGACATCTCTGACGCTTCCGCCTTGTTGCTTATAAACCTCGATCTTTGCTGCGGAGAGGGTCTGCAGAGCATTAGGGCCGACGTTTCCTGTGATCAGGACTGAAACACCCAGCTTGGCCACGACCTGGGCCGCCTGTATCCCAGCACCACTGGATGCTCCGGCGTCGGAGTTGGGTACTGAATTCTCATTCATGCTGTCCAAATCAACAACCACGAAAAAGGGGCATCGTCCGAACCTGGGATCTACGGGAGCATCAAGGCCTGATGCTCCTGCTGTAACACATATCTTCATCAAAAAGCCTCACTATTTTCCTGAAATTCATACACACTATCTTCTGTTCTCTTCACCAGCATTCTTTTGCCTGCTCTTCTATGCGTCAAAATCAGCTTATTTCCACTTCTGTGACTGTTGAATGCTACAATTACCCACTTGAGAGTAATTACGCCATTATGCGACATTGTATTTAAAACCTTCTGAAGGCTCCCAAAGGACTTGACCCGTGAGCATCCGGATGATAAGTCCTATCAGAAAAAATCTAATGTTTTCCGGATTGTGTCAAGGATCTTTTCAGTGGCAGCGAACAGTCACATTTAAGCTCCGGCCAGCCTATAGGAATATCATGATCAAGGGATTGAAGATCAGAGTGGTGGTGGAGGACTCTGACTCCCAGGTCGATGCCCGGCTCTGGTCCCAGCATGGCCTCTCTTTCTTCCTGGAGGTTGATATTGGGCCGGAGAAGATGAGAATTCTCATGGACACTGGCGCTTCCCCGGAGGTTACACTGCATAACTTTGCTCTCCTTGAGATCGATCCGGCTGATCTGCACATGATCATTCTCAGCCACGGCCACTATGACCACACAGGCGGTCTTGTGGGCGTTCTTAGGAATGTGCATCGGAGGATTCCCGTCCTTGCTCACCCCCAGATCTTCTCTCCCAAGCTTAAGATCAGTCCCTTCCTGAAATACATAGGCCTGCCCTTCTCTCGGGCGGAGGCAGAAGCTGCGGGAGCCGTCTTTCTCCCTTCCCGAAGTCCTGCGCTCCTGGCGGAAGGCCTGACCACAACGGGTGAGGTGAAGCGCGATGAGCCTCTGGAGACAGTGGAAGGATTTTGGACGATCCGGGAAGACCAGTATTGCCTGGACAGTATTCTTGACGACCAGTCCCTGGTAGCCCACGTCGAAGGCAAAGGATTGGTTGTGATCTCGGGCTGTGCCCATGCCGGGATAATCAACACTGTCCGGCAGGCACAAAGAATTACCAGCGCAAAAGAGATCTACGCAATAATTGGCGGATTTCATCTCTACAGCGCAAGCCCTGAGCGGGTAGAGGCCACAGCAAAGTCCCTGCAGAGGTTCGATCCTAAGGTCGTCCGGCCGGGACACTGCACCGGACAGAGAGCCATCTCCCGTTTGCAGGAGGTTCTGGGCGATAGATGCCAGCTGCTTGCTTGCGGAGATGCCATCGATCTGTGAGAATAGTGATAAAATGATCGCTTTCGGACCCGTCCCTTCTCGGCGGCTGGGGCGTAGCCTGGGGATAAACAACATAACTCCCAAGGTATGCACTTATTCCTGCGCCTACTGTCAGGTGGGCAGGACAATGCAGATGGAGGTCGAACGCTGTCCCTTTTATCGGCCGGAGGGGATCTTAAAGGAGGTCAAGGAAAAGCTGGAGACGGCTGCGAAGATGGGAAAGGCCGTGGACTACATCACCTTCGTGCCCGACGGCGAGCCCACTCTGGACGTAAATTTGGGTCAAGAGATCGAGATGCTAAAGCCCCTTGGGATCAGGATAGCGGTTATAAGCAATGCCTCCTTGATCTGGGATGAAGGGGTCAGGGAAGAGCTGAGTAAGGCGGATTGGGTCTCTCTGAAAGTGGACACAGTTGATGAGCTTGCTTGGCGCAGGATCAACCGGCCCCACAGCAATCTGAAGCTGGAGTCAATCCTTGAAGGCATCCTCGACTTCACCCGGAGCTACAAGGGCGTACTGGCCACTGAGACCATGCTGGTTAGAGATGTCAATGATGGCGAAAGACCCCTGGAGTTGATCGCAGACTTTCTAGCGCAAGTCCGTCCTGCGAAGGCATACATCTCCGTACCCACCAGGCCGCCTGCCGAGGTGTGGGTGCTGCCTCCCTCGGAAGAGAGCATCAACCGTGCTTATCAGATTTTCAGCAGGGAAATGGGGCAGGTGGAGCTTCTAGTGGGATACGAGGGCAACATCTTTGACTTCGCGGGCGACGTGGAGCGAGACCTTCTGAGCATCACCGCCGTGCATCCCATGAGAAAAGAGGCCGTGGACAAATTTCTGGAGCAGGCAGGGAAGAGCTGGGATGTAATTCAGAGGTTAATAGACGCAGGTCAGCTTGTGGAGACTGAATACGGCGGCAACAGGTTCTATTTGAGGCGGCCTGAAATCATGCCCTCATAGAGCAGGCCTGGCCAGTCACGCCCATGATCCATTCCACAACCTATATGTACGAATCTGCCAGCTCTCTTGTCATCGGTCCTTTTGTGGCAAAGCATAGCGATTCTGATGATATAGAATCTATACTGCAAATGCAAAGTATGTTGTTGATCAAAAATGTATTTATAAAACCCACATGAGCCTAAAGATCAGGACAGAGGCTCACGCCCGAAAAATGAAAGTGATATCATCTGGCACCACTTTCATGGGAAATTGTGCTGTAATTTCGCTTACACTAAGAAAAGACTGTTTTCGCTACAGGTTATGCATACTTATTGTATTCGGGTTCTCTTTGAATGTAGAGACAAAAATGTATAATCCAAGTATGTGTTTAGCTCCCCTAGATAATCAGATCAGCCTAGAACTTGTTTTGACCGGAAAAATTATATAATATCATATTGATACCTTTTTTGAAGGAGTATGCAAGA
>Ga0182010_10001416_pt1 | contig 12656 bp, 10 predicted proteins | sample 611E1MmetaG_FD_120488 | JGI IMG/M metagenome (GOLD analysis project Ga0182010, IMG submission 120488) | Permafrost microbial communities from Stordalen Mire, Sweden - 611E1M metaG | ecosystem: Environmental > Terrestrial > Soil > Wetlands > Permafrost | place: Sweden: Stordalen | collected...
AAAATAGTTTCTGAAGCCCTTTCAGGATGGGGCATAACTGCACATACCAATCCTTCTTCGTCGCATACACCAGTTATGGCTTCCATTGATCCGTTTGGATTCTCTGATTCAAATGATAGTACAATCTGATCATTTTCACGCAGTTGGTTAAGGTCTTCTGTATAGTAACGGCCTTCTGCATGGGCTATTGGCATTCTTATTATTTCATTTTTTTTATACATGCTTGTGAATGGTGTTCTACTGCTATTAACCTTCAGTTCTGTCCATTTGCAGATGAATTTAGCGTTTTGATTTTCGGTGAATACTCCTGGTACCAGTCCAACTTCGGCAAGTATTTGTGCCCCGTTACATATTCCAAGAACAGGTTTACCTTCCTCTACACAGTCTTTAATTCCATTTATAACAGGTGTGATTGCTGCTATAGCTCCTGCCCTTAGGTAATCTCCATAGGAGAAACCTCCAGGAATTACAACTGCTTCAAAATCGGAGAGATCCCTTTTGCTCCACCAAACATAATCTGGTTCAGCCCCAGCCAGTTCGAGCGCATGGAAAACATCCCTGTCACAATTGGATCCTGGAAATCGTATTATCCCAACTTTCATATTTTATTCCTCTTTTGGAGATATTTTTATTTGGTAATCGTGGATCACTGGGTTGCAAAGTAGTCTCTGGCACATTTCATCCACTTCCTTCCTTACAAGTCCTGTGTCTTGCCCTTCAATTGAGAACTTGATCACATCAACTGTCGATGTATTTTCAACTTGGTAGTCAAGTAAAGCTAAAGCCCTCTGTATTGTTGCAGCTTCAGGATTTAACATACCTTTTTTCAGACTTATTTTAACCTCTGTGTCATACTTCATTGCAATTCACCAGTCCTTTTTTTGGATATTAACTGAAATTAAGTTACATTCCATTTATTTTTAATATGATCTTTGTTGGTTAATTTTTTTTACTAATAATTTTTTATAATTTGATTTAAAGTTCAATTTTCCATTTTTTAATGTCTTTTTCTGAAAGTATAAGGGATGCAACCTTCACATAGGCATCCATAACACCGGAGTCCCCTTTTCTGAACAGATCCTTGTCTAGAACTTCACAAGTTTTTGAGTCCCAAAATCTGCATGTATCAGGACTTATCTCATCACCAAGTACTATATTACCAGAGGAATCAAATCCATATTCAATCTTAAAATCAGGAAATAGAATATTTTTACTCAAAAGGAAATCCTTTAATACACTATTGATTTTAAGGGTAATATCCCTTATAATATCGAGTTGTTCTTGATCTGCAAGGCCCAGGGCAATAGTAATAGAATCATTCAACATTGGGTCATGATATTCATCATTTTTATAATCCATCTGAATTACAGGTGGATTTAATTCCTGTCTTGTTTTGAAAGGAAATTTTTTTAACAGACTTCCTGCTGCGATATTCCTGGTTATAACTTCCAATGGTAACATATCTAACTTCTTACAAAGCATATAACCAGGTTCAATTAATTCAATATACTGAGTTTTAATTCCAGCATTCTCAAGAACTTCAAAGAACTTTGAAGAAATCAAAGAATTGTAAAAACCTTTTTTAACCATTTTTTCAGATTTAACACCGTCACCAGCCGTTATATCGTCTCTGAATTTCACAATAACTCGTTTAGGGTCGTCTGTTTTATATACATCCTTTGCTTTACCTGCGTATAAGAGATTTCCAATTTTTGGATTCATTTTAAATTCACCATTGAATTTATTACTTAACTTTCTATAAATTTTTATAATATTATATAAAAAATTCTTTAAACAGTTAATGAAAAATTGGTTACATTTCAAATATATTTTTGGGGCTTGCTGCTTTTATTAAATATTACTAAGTTGTAATAGTTGATTTTATTTATTTAATGATTAGTATCTAGTAGTACATTTGCATTCATTAGTTATTAGAGGTTATACCTAAATTCAAAAAATATTAATTCTTTAAATTATAAATTAAACACTGAAACCATTTAGTAAATTAGTACATTATTTGTGAAAAATCTATTTAAACTTAGAACAAGATATAAATAACTATGGATGTCTAGATTTACCTAAATAAATTATGTAAGTCAGACTAAACACTTAATTCACCTATTTGTGGGATTTTTTTCCAGATAACTGAAAGGAAATAGGGGGGATAAATTTATTGTACTTAGATTTAAAAGCTGATGACGAAGATGGTGTTGTAAGTACATCGATTCATTACCATGATGTGATCATTATCGGAGGTGGGCTTACAGGACTCCGGGCAGCTCTTCAGGTCTCAGATTCTGGCCTCAATGGTGCCATAGTTTCAAAGGTTCATCCACTCAGATCCCATTCGGTTGCAGCTCAAGGAGGAATGAATGCATCATTAGGCAATGTTCCAGGTGAGGATGGTACTTCTGATAGCTGGGAAATGCATGCCTATGATACTGTTAAAGGATCTGATTACCTTGCTGATCAGGATGCTGTAGAGCGTATGTGTCGCGAGGCAACAGCAACTGTGTACGAACTGGAACATATGGGAACTGTCTGGTCGAGGCTGGAAAATGGTAAAATTGCCCAGCGTCCTTTTGGAGGTGCAGGATTTCCAAGAACATGTTATGCTGCAGATCGAACCGGGCACAATGCGCTCCATACTCTCTATGAACAAGTCTTAGATAGAAATATTCCTGTGTACGAGGAATTTTTTGTAACATCACTTGTAAAGGACAGTGGAAGATGCATTGGATGTACAGCCATTGAGATCATGACTGGTAAAATTCATGGCTTTATTTCAAAGGTTGTTTTAATGGCTACAGGTGGATTTGGCAGGATATTCAACAGATCGACAAATGCTCTCATCAATACTGGTGATGGTCAGGCACTAGCACTCGATTTAGGTGTGCCATTAAAGGATATGGAGTTTGTACAGTTTCATCCTACCACTTTATACGGAACGAATATTTTGATGAGCGAAGGAGCAAGGGGTGAAGGAGGTATTCTGATCAACAGTCGTGGGGAACGTTTCATGAAACGTTATGCTCCCAACTCAATGGATCTAGCTCCTCGTGATGTTGTTGCTAGGTCAATTGAACAGGAGATCAGAGAAGGAAGAGGTTACGACGGTGGTTACATACATCTCGATCTAACTCATCTGGGTGCTGATCGTATCAAAGAACGATTACCTGGAATAAGACAGATAGCAATGGATTTTGCAAATGTTGATCCTATTAACGATCCGGTTCCCGTTCAACCAGGCCAGCACTACTCCATGGGAGGAATCGATGTAGAAATCAACGGGGGTACAATATTTCCAGGATTGTATGCTGCAGGCGAATGTGCATGTATTAGTGTACACGGGGCGAATAGATTAGGTGGAAATTCTCTCCTTGAAACAGTAGTATACGGTCGGTTGGTGGCTGATAAAATTATTAAAGATATAAAAGAACTATCTGAGCCGGATTCACAACACATGAAATCTGCTGTAAAGGCGGTTGAATCTAAAATTGAAGAAATATTGGGGCGAAGAGAGGGCGCAAGCATTTTTAAGGTCAGAGAAAATATGGCAGAAACCATGTTCCAAAAATTCGGAATATTTCGTGATGGTCAAATAATGGAAGAAGGGCTAAAGGAAATTAAAAAGATGCAGGAAAAGTTATCTCACCTCACCCCCAACAATAAGGATTTAGCAGTAAATCAGACACTTATACAGTTTTTAGAGTTAGAAGGGATGCTTAAAATTGCCGAAGTGGTAGCATGCGGGGCTATTAAAAGAGAAGAGAGCCGAGGTTCGCATACAAGGATAGATTATCCGGATCGTGATGATGATAACTATCTTAAACATACATTAGCAGTTTTAAAAGAGGGTAGCATTGACTTAAGCTATAAATCGGTTATTTTGGGAATGTTTGAACCAAAGGAGCGTGTATACTAATGAAATTGAAGGTGTACCGATACTATGATGGAATAGAGAAACCTCGTTATGATACATTCAAACTGGAACCGACTCAGGGCATGACAGTACTGGGGGCTTTATTCCAGTTTCAACAAAAATTTGATGATTCTATTGCCTTTCACTACTCATGCAGGGGTGCTGTGTGCGGTACATGTGCAATGCTTATTAATAAAGTCCCAAGACTAGCCTGCAGAACACAGGTAACATCTCTTTTAAAAGGAGAACTTAAAATTCCCTTATCACCATATCCAGCTCTTGAAGAGACTGTAGAATGGAATCCTGAAGAGGAGATTTTAGTCGAGCCTTTACCACACCTTCCAGTTATTAGAGATCTCATAGTTGATATGAGCAAATTTTTCGATTTCTACAAATATGTAGAGCCTGTATTTAAACCAGGAGATCCCACACCTGAAAAGGCGAGACATATGGATCCTGTGGCAATACCTGAACTAGAACTCTATACTAACTGTATCCTCTGTGGGGCATGTTTTGGGTCTTGTCCAGTTGATGGTAGCGATCCAGAATATCTTGGACCTGCAGCTCTTGCCAAACTATACAGATTTTGCATCGATCCAAGAGAGGCAAATGGAATAGAGCGCCTTAAAATTGCTGATATTCCTCGTGGATGGTGGGATTGTGAATTCCATGGGAATTGTCGACGTGTGTGTCCGAAGGATGTTCCTCCCCTAATTGCAATCGCCAAAGCCAGGGAGCAATTGAATCAAGAGAGAGAGAAAATAGGAGACAAATGATGAAGACCCGGATGGAAAAGGATTCATTGGGCAAGAAAGAGATCCCTGTCACAGCATACTATGGTATCCAGACCCTACGTGCAGTAGAAAATTTCCCGGTGAGCGGTCGAGGTGAAAGCTCTGAACTTATAAGAGCTTATGTGATTGTAAAAAAAGCAGCAGCACTCACCAATATGGAGTTAGATTCTCTTGATAATCAAAGGGGTGAGGCTATTTTAAAAGCTGCAGATGAGATTCTAATTGGAAAGTTTGCAGATCAATTTCCAGTGGATTTATTCCAGGCAGGAGCAGGCACATCGTTTAACATGAATATCAATGAAGTGATCGCGAATCGCGCACTTGAGATTATAGGCAGAGAAAAGGGTGATTACAAGTATTTAAGCCCCAACGATCATGTTAACAAATCACAGTCCAGCAATGACACCTTTCCCACAGCATCACATATTGCTATTATTTTAGAATCAGATACCCTCCAAAATGTTATTAAAGATTTAAGTCTTTCACTTAAACGTAAAGGTGAGGAGATGATTTCAATACCAAAATCTGGGCGTACTCATTTGATGGATGCAATGCCTGTGACCATTGGTGATGAATTCCTTGCATACAACAGTGCAATAACCCGGGCAGGAAAGAGAATTCAGGAACGTAGGAATGATCTTTTAGAAATAGCTATTGGTGGGACTGCTACTGGAACAGGAGTTAACACACCACCATTATATCGGGAAAAGGTGATTAAGAATCTTGGAGAACTCACATCCCTTGATCTAGTTCCTGCAATCAACAGTCATGAATCACTACAGAGCAGGTCACAGATGGCTGCATTTTCAGGGGCTCTCAGGGAACTTGCAATCGAATTGATAAGAATAGCAAACGATCTACGTCTAATGGGATCAGGTCCAACAGCAGGACTTGGTGAGATAATTTTACCTCCTGTTCAACCTGGATCGTCTATTATGCCTGGAAAAGTTAATCCTGTTATGGCAGAATGTTTGAACATGGTTTCATATCAGATCATAGGAAATGATACAACTGTATCCATTGCTGCTCAAGCTGGACAGCTTGAATTGAATGTAATGACTCCTATTATGACTTCTAATATTCTCGAATCACTTAAATTACTGAATAATTATCTTCCTGTCTTTCAGTCAAATTCTATTGAAGGAATTAGGATAGACGAGGAAAACTTAAGGAATATTGCTGGAATGAATCCAAGTCTTGTAACACTTCTTTCCCCTAAGATAGGCTACTTGAAAGCAGCTGAAATTACCAAGGAAGCTTTAGAAAAGAAGGAATCGATCAGGGACTTGGTTGTGGAAAGGGGAATTCTTTCTGTTGATGAAGCAGACAAGTTGTTTGATTTAAAAATTATATCAAAAAATCGTTACTCTGAATAATAAAATAGAAACTATAGGAACGGGACATTATTTAAGATGAAGCGGTGAATTAAATGAAATACATCTGCACTTACTGCAATATTTATGCATATGATGAGGAAAAGGGAGATCTGGATACTAAACTAGAACCTGGAACAAAGATTGAGGATTTTCCAGATTTATGGCTTTGTCCTGTTTGTGGAATGCCTAAAGAGTATCTTCAAGAGGTTCGTGATGATATTTTTTCCCTTAAAATGACAGCATACACTGAAACACAGCATGATACAAAAGATTTGAATTACTATCGTTCCATAGTCCGGAAGATGCTTGTTGGTATCTGTGGGGAGTTCTCTGTTTGTGATGGTCAACCTGACAGAACGTGCACTGGTCAAAAGTTTGGCGCATCCATAGGGTTTGGTGGTGCAGGACAGGGAAAAACTTTTGAGGCTAATTACAATTCTTTACAAAGATACAAACTGAAGATGCGGGTGATCAAGCCTCATAAAGCACCAAAAATGTCTACTTCAATATTTGATAAGAAAATTGCCGTACCGTTCATGGGGGCCAGCATTTCGGGCGTTAAGAACAGTATGAACGATGTTGTACCCGAAGATGCATTATACAGGGGCCTTTTAAAGGGGGCAATGTCTTCAGGTTCAATAGGATTGGTGGGAAATACTCCAGAGAGCCCTGATGATCTGGGAGTTAACATTGTAGGGGAGAACAATGGGTGGGGCATACCAATATTCAAACCACAGTCACAAGAGCGACTTCTACAGTTGATACGTTTGGCAGATGAAATGAACGCGATCGCAGTTGGTGTTGATCTGGATGGGGCAGGGTCTACTTATTGGAATGCTTCCAATAAACCAGTTTACAGAAAAAGTGAAAAAGACATAACTGAACTGGTTGACTCCACAGAAAAACCTGTAATCTTTAAAGGGATCATGTGCATCGAAGATGCGATTAAAATATTAGATTCGGGTGCTAATGCGTGTTATGTATCTAATCATGGTGGTAGAGTCCTTGATGGTGGTCAGGGAATGGCAGAAGTACTTCCAGAAATTGCAAATGAGATATCTGGAAAAATTCCGATTATGGCAGACGGTGCTGTTAGAACAGGATTTGATGTGCTAAAAGTACTTGCTTTAGGTGCTGATATAGCACTGATAGGCAGACCGCTAGCAAGAATGTCCATATCGGGAGGAGAAGTAGCCGTTAAGATGTATTACAAGTATGTGAAGGATGATCTTGAGAAAGCTATGATTCTTACTGGATGTGATAACCTTAAAGAAGTAAATATGGATATTTTAACCATATCCAACTAGAAAGATTGTTTGATAATTAAGTTTATTTAAATATAAAAAAATCGTCAATAAATTATTTATTTATAGTCTTAGTTTTAATATTAAATCCAAAATTTTGGATTGATCAATAAATAGTGAATACACAATAATTTTTTATTAAACGTTATGATCTGCCAGTTTTAATACAATGATCACATTTGAATCATTGTAAAACCATGATAATTTTATATGATATTGGGGGTCAATAAAATAGTAAATACGAATATATGCAAAGATTCATATTTGATATATGAGTTTTTTTCAAGATATCTTGAATTTTGTTGATTTAAAAATATATGATGCTTATTAAAAAAAGATCAAGAATTATCATATAACTTTCTGGTGAAATCATGTGTGGAATTGTAGCTTGTTTACTTAACGATAAAGCAGCACCTGTACTTTTAGAGTGTGTTCGAAGGTTGGAATACAGAGGATATGACTCTGTTGGAATAGCAACACTTTCTGGGGACATATATGTAAAAAAGGATGAAGGAAAAATAGATGATGTCCAGAAAAGGTTGGATTTAACTAATATTCCCGGGAATATGGGAATAGCACATGTTAGATGGGCAACTCATGGACTTCCAACTGGAAATAATGCCCACCCTCATACAGACTGTAAAAAGAGGATAGCAGTTGTTCATAATGGAATAATTGAAAATTACAAGGAACTAAAGGATACACTTCAGGATGAAGGCCATATATTCACTTCAGATACAGATACCGAAGTTATAGCCCACTTAATTGAGAAGTACATGGAAATGGGAAATGGTTTAGAAGCAGCTACTAGGTTGGCAACAAAGGATATTAAAGGATCCTATGCAATAGCTGCCATTTCTGCTGATGAACCAAATAGAATAATAGGTGTTAGAAAGGAGAGCCCTTTAATCGTGGGTGTTGGAGAAAATGAGTCATTCATTGCATCAGACGTTCCAGCAATATTAAAACACACCAAGAAGGTTATCTACCTCAATGATAATGAGATGGTTATTTTAAACCCTACTGGGGTTTTAATAAAAGATATGGACGGAAATCTACTAGATAAAAAAGTAAATATTATTGAATGGACTTCGGATATGGCAGAAAAGGGTGGTTACAAACATTTTATGTTAAAGGAAATTCATGAACAACCTGAAGTAATAAAAAATACACTTATGGAATTCTCGGAAATTGAAAAGGTAGTAGCAAAGTTTCTTGAATTCAAAAGAATTTGTTTTGTTGCCTGTGGAACATCTTATCATGCATCTCTAGTTGGGAAATATTTATTTGAAACCCTTTTAGGAATCCCAACAGATGTAGTACTGGCCTCTGAATTCAAATTCTCTGAAGGAGCACTTGATGCAGAAACACTTGTCATATTAATAAGTCAGTCTGGAGAAACAGCAGACACTCTCAAAGCCCTGAAAATAGCAAATAAAAAGTCAGAAACACTTGTAATAGTTAATGTTTTAGGAAGTACAGCTACTAGAGAGGCTGATCATGTTATATATACTAGGGCCGGACCGGAGATAGGTGTTGCAGCTACAAAAACCTATATAAGTCAATTAATTAGTATTTATATGCTTGCTATTGCAATGAATGGAGATAACAAACTTTTGGAAATGCTTCAAATAGTTCCAAGTTATGTGAAAGATGCGCTAGGAATGGAGGACGAAATAATTCAAATAGCTAAGAAATACAAAGATTCATCTGATTTCTTCTTTATCGGACGTGGATTTTCGTATCCAACTGCATTGGAAGGTGCTTTGAAACTTAAAGAAATAACCTACATACATGGGGAAGGCTATGCGGCAGGAGAACTCAAACATGGTCCATTAGCACTTATTGATGACGATATTCCTGTTTTGGCAGTTGTTCCTCCAGGGGATAGTCATGATAAGACTTTAAGTAACATTGAAGAGGTGAAGGCGAGAGGTGCAAGAATAATTGCTCTGGGTTCATCCGAAGATGAAGCTTTAAGATCAGAAGCAAATCACATTATTGGACTGAAAGGGGAAATAACTGAAATGTTATCTCCTATACCCTACGTAGTACCATTACAACTTTTATCCTATTACATCAGTATTGAGAGAGGAATTGATCCGGATAAACCTAAAAACCTTGCTAAATGTGTTACTGTGGAATAACTCCTGAAAATATTAAATACAGGAATCAATGACATATTTTCGTATTAGATTCAATTCTATCTTTAAATACTATTACTTATTTTTTTTATTAAATTCCCAGTGGTGGCATATAAATCATTTGAGTAATATAGCAAAGTAATAGAATAAATGGGTGTTGAACAAAAAAGTACAATTCCATCTATATTGTAACCAAATAAATATACTAAATAATAATTATAAAATTAAAACAGTTTTCTTCTAATATAAAAAAATATGGGTAGATAATAATGAATCCAAAGAAATCTGGAACTGTGTTCATAGTTTTAATGATAGCATTAATAGCATTTGGTGTTGCATCTGCAGTAAACGTAGCCAATATAGGAAATGATCAACTCAAAGGATTAACCTTGCCAAATTTAAATCTGAACAATCAGGAACAGATAACTACAATTGGAGACCCTAACTATCAACCAGTTTATATTACAAAACGTGCAGTCCTGAATGTGACTAACAATACCACTGCAATACTAACAAACAACACAACAAACACTAATATAAACACTAATAAATCTACAAATTCTAGTAATAAATAATATTCCTGAGAACGATTAACAAGATCATATTTTTTTTTAGAAATGAAATCATAATATAAAATTTATACGTTAAATCATTAAATAAAATCTATTAGAATAGTTCTAAAACATAATATTTTAACAATTCAATTTATAGTTTAAACTTATAACTTATATCATATTATTAGGACCTTTTAAAGGTGATTTAATGCCAGAAAACCGAGTTGGAGAAAAAATACGACAATTAAGAGAGAGTAGAAATATTTCAATAGAAGAACTTGCAAGAAAAAGTCAGATTAGTATTGAACTGGTTGAAAGACTTGAAAGCGGAGCACTCATACCTTCATTATCCCCATTGTTAAAAATTGCAAAGGCCCTAAATGTGCGTCTTGGAACTTTCTTAGATGATGCACCACAAACAGGTCCTGTTGTTATTAAATCAGGCAAATCAGAGAATGTAATGCGATTTTCTGGTGAAAATAGTAATCTCAAGGACAGTACCTTAGATTTCTATTCCCTTGCATCTGGCAAGACAGACAGGCACATGGAACCATTCCTAATAGATGTGCATCCACCCGAAACAGATGATTACCAACTATCATCCCATGAGGGAGAAGAGTTTATATTTGTCATGAATGGTGAAATAGAAGTTCTTTATGGTAAAGAAACGTATCTAGTTTCTGAAGGTGATAGTATTTACTACGATTCGGTTGTCCCCCATGAACTTCACGCCCATGGTGGTGACGCCAAAATACTGGCAGTGGTTTACACACCAATTTAACTATCAAACAAATTCATCTAAATCAATAAATTTTTTGATCAAACAAGAGGAATTAAATGTATAAAACAGTTGTAACTCCAAGATTCGGTGATATTGACGGGCTTCGTCATGTCAATAATACAGTACTTGCAGTATGGTTTGAACAAGCTAGAAATCCAATATTCAGAATGTTCACCCCTGATCTTGATCTTAGCTATGAGAACTGGAAGCTCATAATGGTAAGAACAGAATTCGACTTTCTATGTGAAATGTACTATGGAGAAGACGTTGAGATCAGAACATTTATAATAAAAATAGGAAACAGCTCATTTACAATGGGCCATGAGGCCTGGCAGAATGGAAAACTTAAGGTCAGGGGAAAAGCAGTTATTGTGCACTTTGATTTTATCGAAAAAAAGAGTTTGCCAATACCTGATTCAATCAAAATACAGTTAATCGAACATCTGATGCTCGATGGATCAGATAAATAATAAAATAAGATTTACATCTGAATATTTCATTAATAAAAATAAAATAAATTTGGGGTGGGAAAATGCTTTTTACCGAAGATACCATAGGAAATTTCCTTGAAAAACAGGTTAAAAAGAATCATGAAAAGGATTTTATGATTTACCCTGACAGGAACCTTAGATTTACTTACAGGGAGTTTGATGAACGTGTTAATATGCTTGCAAAGGGATTACTTTCCATCGGGATTGGAAAGGGAGACCACGTTGGAATGTGGGCTCTTAATGTCCCTGACTGGCTAACTTTCTTTTTCGCTACTGCAAAGATTGGTGCAGTTCTAGTTACTGTGAATACTTCTTATAAAAGTCACGAAATTGATTATGTTTTAAAACAATCGGATATGAAAGCCATTGCTATAACAGATGGGTTTAGGGATGTGAGTTACTTAGATATATTATATGAACTCGTTCCAGAGCTTAAAACAAGCAATAGGGGCAATTTGAATAGCAGTGAATACCCATATCTTAAAAATGTAATTTATGTTGGTCAAGAAAAGCATCGTGGTCTTTATAATACCAATGAATTATTGCTTCTAGGTAAACATACTGACAACAAAGTGCTTTTAGATGCTAAAAAAACTTTTAATAATAAAGATGTAGTATGTATGCAGTATACATCAGGAACTACAGGTTTTCCAAAAGGTGTGATGCTCACACACAGAAATATTATTAATAATGGATATTACATTGGAGAAAGAATGAAATATACTGAAGAGGACAGGGTATGTCTTCCAGTACCATTATTTCACTGTTTTGGAATAACCCTTGGTGTTATGGCCATATTGACTCATGGTGCAACTCATGTAATGCTTGAACAGTTCGATCCTTTAATGGTTCTAGCAGCTGTACAAAAAGAAAAATGTACATCACTCTACGGTGTTCCAACCATGTTCATTGCTGAATTTTCACATCCAATGTTTGACATGTTTGATCTTTCATCACTTAGAACCGGTATAATGGCCGGTTCAACATGTCCTGTAGAGGCCATGAAGAAAGTAATGAAGGATATGTATATGAAAGATGTAACAATTGTCTATGGTCTTACTGAAGGTTCTCCTGGATTTACACAGACTAGTGTAAATGATCCTGTTGAAATAAAGGTTGAAACGGTAGGGAGAAAACTGCCTGAATGTGAGGTTAAATTAGTTGATCCAGAAACTGGAGAAGATATGGGACCTGGAGAAAAACCTGGTGAAATTTGCAGTAGAGGTTACAACGTCATGAAGGGTTATTATAAAATGCCCGACAAAACTGCAGAGGCAATTGATGAAGAAG
>Ga0182010_10001419_pt1 | contig 12642 bp, 11 predicted proteins | sample 611E1MmetaG_FD_120488 | JGI IMG/M metagenome (GOLD analysis project Ga0182010, IMG submission 120488) | Permafrost microbial communities from Stordalen Mire, Sweden - 611E1M metaG | ecosystem: Environmental > Terrestrial > Soil > Wetlands > Permafrost | place: Sweden: Stordalen | collected...
GACAATACAATACGGGCACTGCTCACGATATCGCCTTTAAGCTGCAGTGCCAGAGCAACTCCTGCAACGGCAAAGTCCCATGAACGGCGCGCCCTTACTTTGCGGTAGGAACTCTTCATCTGTTTAGCCGGAGGCGGGAGCAAAATTTCGGTCACTATCTCTCCTGGCTCCAGAACAGTCTCTCTCGTCACGTCCTGTGAAGGCAATACAAATAAATTCTCGATAGGAATGCTTCGCTTTCCTTTCCGACCTTCAATATGAACCGCTGCACCATATGCGATGAGGGCCGGAGCAGTGTCGGAAGGGTGGACAATGTAGCAACCCTCTCCGCCTAAAATGCAGTGGTAATGATTCTCCCCCGCAACTGCAAAACAGCGGTCTCCTCCTTTTCTGAGACAATGGAATTCTCCGCGATAGTACCAGCAGCGTGGCTTCTGACAGAGATTGCCGCCGATAGTTCCCTGGTTGCGTAGCTGGGGACTTGAGGCCGATGCTGCGCCTTGCGCAAGCGCAGGATAGCGCCCATTGACGGCAGGGTTTTCGGCGATCTCAGTCAATGTTACAAGGGCTCCTATATGCAGACCTTCGCCAGTTTCTCTTATGCCTTTCAGGTCATTCAAACCGCTGATGCTGACGACGCTTTTCACATCGAATATTTTATCTCGCATACACCCCAGGATATCCGTCCCTCCTGCGTGAATTCTCGCGCCCTCGCCAGAGAGGTGAGAAAAGGCATCCTTCAGGGATTTTGCACGTATATAGGTGAATTCGGGCATCATGGGTTCACTCCTCCTTCCTGAGCAAGGCCAGGGCACTGCAAAGCTGTAAGGGATTGATAGGCGTGCCTGTTATACGCACCCCGACAGCGTTATAGACAGCATTGGCGATCGCCCCAGCAGTGGGGATGGTTACAGGTTCTCCCAAGCCTTTAGTGCCTGTGGTGTTAGCCTCCCGGTTATCTGTTTCGATAGGCAGGGAGATTATATTGGCAGGTACATCCATAGCCGTGGGTATCTTATAGTCATGCCAGTTCCTGTTCACCATCTTGCCGGTCTGGTTTCTGTCGAGGATTCTTGCCTCTGTCAAGCCCAATCCTATTCCCATGGTTATGCCGCCGAAGACCTGGTTGTCAAAAGTCAGCCGGTCCATCACGCGGCCGCTGTCGTGAGCACCGAGGAAGCGGATGACCTTAACCTCACCGGTGAGGGTATTCACCTCCACTTCGCAGAACTGCGCGGCGAAAGGGTTTATCACCTTTCCCTCCGGATTCGGTCCACGGTAGCCAACCCCGATAATGAGGCCGCGTTTTTTCAATCCCGATATATCCCTGATCCGAATCTGCCGTTCTGGGTCCGCCTGCGAAACGACCGCATCTCCGATTAGTGTAAGAGAGGACTCATCCGTTTTGAGATCCACAGCCGCGAGGGCAAGCAGCTGCTGTTTGACATGAATCGCCGCCGCCCTGACCGCTGGGGACTCTGTGGGAACTGTCTTGCTGCCCCCGCTTGGCGTAGCGTATTGAGTGGTCCCTGTATCCGCATTCTCGATCTGGATTACGTCAGGCTTTACCCCCAGCTCTTCAGAAACGACCATTGCCATGACAGTCTTTGTTCCCGTCCCGATATCGCTTGCGCCCATATTCAGACTTACGCTGCCGTCGGAAAAAAGCTTTACGACAATGGTTGAAGGGGGGCCTCCTCCACCGCCGATCCAAAGTGCACTTGCCATACCGACACCTCTACGGATATGGCTTCCGGCTGTCGGCTCGGCAGTCTTCTTTCTTGCCTCGTACCAGCCGAAAACCTTCGCTCCCTCCGAAATACATTCGCGCAAGCCAGTCGATACATACGGCGGATTTCCTGGCCGCGCCTGGCTGTATGACGGGATGTTCTTCAGTCTCAGATCCAATGGGTCCATTCCTATTCTCTCGGCGAGTGCATCCAGCATCTGTTCGAGGGCCCATGAACATTGCGGATGGCCGGGGGCCCGGAACGCACGAGCGGGTCCTGCATTGACATAGACATCGGTCGTTTCGGTCCTTACGTTGGGACAAAGATAGAGGTCTCTTATCAGCCAGTCGACTAGACTTGTACCTCCCGCTGGATAGGCACCTCCCGTTCCGACAGCCGAAAAGTCGAGGGTTGTAAGAGTACCATCCCGCTTGACTCCTGCTTTGAGCCGCATGGAAACCGGGGGACGGTTTCCTGCGGCAATCAGTGTTTCCTCGCGGGTCATGAAAAGTTTGACGGGTCTTGCCGTTATCTTAGCCAGGACTGCGGCGATAATGGTGAACTTGTCGGCCCCCAGTTTGCTGCCGAACCCCCCTCCCATGTAGTGGCCAATGACACGGACTTTAGAGAGTGGAAGATCCATTATTTTGGCGACTGTCGCCTGTATAGAATAAACGCCCTGAGTAGACTGCCATATGCTGAGGTGATCCCCATCCCACCGGGCAACGCATCCGTGCGATTCTGTCGGCGTATGCAATTCGCACTCGCTGCGGTAAGTCTCTTCCAGAACGACATCAGCATCCGCGAAACCCTGTTCTACATCACCCCTCGAATATCTGTCGATCTTCAATTTGTTGCCGCCTGCGTGAACTGACGGGGCGTCGGTGGCAAGGGCTTTAGCTTCGTCTGACACAAAAGCCAGGATATTGTAATTCACACTTACGGCACGGACCGCATCCCACGCCTGATAAATGGTGTCCGCGGCTACTGCGGCCACTTCCTCCCCCTCGAACCTGCAATGTGGATTGAACAGCTTGGTCTTCATTTCAGGGGAATAGGGCCACGAAAAATCGGCCTCGGGAGAAGATCCTGTGATAACCGCCCTTACGCCCGGCATTCTTTCAGCGGCAGAAGTATCTATTTTCCCGACGATTGCATGGGGATGAGGACAACGGAGTACGGCTGCATAGAGCATGTTGGGGAGCACGATATCGGAGGGGTAAATGGCGTTGCCGCTAACTCTTTCGTAAGCATCCACTCTCGGAAGCGGCCTGCCGACGACTTCGGTTTTCTGCCACGGTTGAGGGTTTTGGTCCGGCAATGGGGTTTCAGGGACTGGTATGCCCCGTAAGTAATAGAATCCGTCATCGTTACCATTCATAATACCCCTCCGCGCTTCAGTTGTCCCGCCTTTTTTGCAGCCTTGAATATATTGACGTATGCACCGCAGCGGCACAGATTCCCGCTCACTCCGGTCCTTATTTCATCGAGGGAAGGATCAGGCTTTTTACGGAGCAGGCCTTCCACAGCCATGATCTGTCCGGGCGTGCAGTAGCCGCACTGCAGGGCGTCGTGCTCAACGAAGGCCTGCTGGACCGCACCCAGCTTCTCTCCATGCATCAGCCCTTCGAGGGTAGTTATCTCCTTCCCTTCAGCTTCCACCGCCAGGGTCATGCAGGCATAACGCGGAATGTTGTCGATTAGTACAGTGCAGGCACCGCACTCACCGCGCTCGCAGCCCTCTTTAGTCCCCGTGAATCCCAGCTCTTCACGGAGGACATGAAGCAACGACCAACGCGGCTCCACGAGGAGGCGATGAGCATGGCCATTGATTTGGAGGTTTATCTCGAGTGCCTCACCAGACTTTATAACAGCCGCCGAAGCCTCCTTTTCCGCTGCCGGATTGCCCGAAGCTGCAATGGCAATAGCCCCGACTCCCAGAGAGGCGAGGAAATTCCGACGGGTCATTCCCCGGCCGCATTCCTCGCCTCTACCTCCGCATCCTTTTTCATCTCGATCTTCGCTCATGCTATGCTCCTTACGTTTAGGTCTTTTTCATGTCTGCAACGCATATCGGAATCGACGGTCACAATTACCAGTTCTTTACTCGCTCATGATTTAAGACTAGCAATATCTATTACAAAGCGGTAGTGCACATCACTTTTTAGCACACGCTCGTACGCCTCATTGATTTTCTGGATAGGAATCACCTCTACGTCGGACAGCACACCATGCTGAGAACAGAAATCCAGCATCTCCTGGGTCTCCCGAATACCGCCAATGAGCGTCCCAGATAAACTTCTTCGCTGAAATATAAGTGGAACAGCTGAGATTACCGTTGGTTCCGGAATGCCTATCAACACCATCCTGCCGTTACGGCGCAGCATGTTGAGGTAAGAGTTGTAGTCGTGCTTCGCAGATACGGTGTCCAGAATGAAGTCAAAGCGTTTGGCGTTCTCAGTGAATGCGTTCTCATCAAGGGTGGCAATGAAATCATCTGCACCCAGGCTCAAGGCATCATTGCGCTTGCTCGACGAATGACTGACCACGGTAACCTTTGCGCCCATTGCCTTAGCAATCTTAACCCCCATATGTCCGAGACCTCCAAGACCTACAATAGCGACACTTGCCCCTGGCTTGACACCGAAATGATTCAATGGTGAGTAAGTGGTGATGCCTGCGCACAAAAGTGGAGCAACGCGTTCAAGCGGCATTCCAGCAGGGATGCGCAGTACGTAATCTTCATTCACAGTAATGCGAGTAGAGTAGCCGCCGTAGGTTGGCGTCTTACCGTCACGTTCATATCCGTTGTAAGTGGCTGTCATCCCTTCATCACAGAATTGTTCCTCACCGTCCTTGCACGCCTCGCATTTGCGGCATGAATCAACAAAGCATCCGACTCCGACAGTGTCCCCCTCCTTCCACTTCCCGACCATGTCGCCTACTTTTACCACCTTGCCGACGATCTCGTGACCTGGAACCATGGGGAAGATGGAACCACCCCATTCGTCACGGACCTGATGAATGTCAGAGTGACAGACTCCACAGTAGAGAATGTCTATTAGCACTTCGTGTGCACCTGGCTCACGGCGTTCGATGGAATGCGGCGCCAGCGGTGATTTTGAAGAAACAGCAGCATACGCTGAAGTCTTTGACATAGTAGAACCTCCTTTTTTTATGACACGAAATATATGTTTGCCGGTGCATGCTGAGTCGTCCGGGAATAACTCACTGCCGGCCTGCCGAATGCCATAGCGAAGCCGATTACGTGGTTATCAGGAATCCCAAGGCGCTTACGGGTCTCAGGCAGTAGCTCATTAAGAACCCAATTTACCAAACCTTCCCAGACCGTGCCTATTCCAAGGCTCTGTGCAAACAGTTCAAAGTAGGATAGTGCAATTAGGCAGTCCTCTATGGGCGTCGCAATGTTGTTCGGAGCCGAGGCGATTACTAAATGCGGAGCACCACGGAAGAGGACATCGGTCCGGTCCTCTTCCCACATCCGAACAAAATCGGCAAAGAATTCCCGCCCTTTCGGTAGAGCCCCCTCGCGAGCCATTCGACCAAGCCCTGTCATCACCTCATCGCGCAGTTTTGCCAGCTTCTCCCGGTCATCCACTACCGTAAAGCGCACCTGTCGGGCGTTCATTCCTGAGGGGGCATGACAGGCCACATCCAGCAGCCGTACTAAAAGTTCCGGTTCCAGGTTCTCTTCCTTGTAATGCCGTACAGAGCGGCGGCCTCTGAGCAGGGTTTCCATCTGCCCGGCATCAGGCATGTTGCCTGTCAACTGGTCACTCTCCTCAGGATCGAGTCCCAATATAGACACGGCCCCAGTCGGACAAATGGCAAGGCAGTGCTGGCATTTATAACACGAGGCCTCCTTCTCTGGATCAATCCCGGGATATCCATCATCCATGGCAATGATGCTCGCCGGGCAGTCGTCGGCACATTGACCGCAACCTGTGCATGCTTGCTTATTGACTATAAAATCGAGCATGTAATCTCCTTTTTTTGGGTGGGAGGCTATAGTACAGGTATGTGTCTTTAATCTTGCCGCAGACTCTTACTTGCATAATCTAAGTCCTTATTTCCCTTCAAAATAGCAGACTCCCCACCATAAGAAACATTGTCGTTCTTAAGTCCGTTGAACCGCTATAACTCATATATAAGGGTCTCTGGGATTTTGTCAACCCCTGGATGTTATATTTATTTGCAAATATCCTCAGCCTAGATCGCCCCCGTGAATATGGGCTGGATTCAGTCCTTAAAATTAGTATTGGCACAGTTATATATTGCTATATAAAACTATATAAGACAGATAAGTTAGCTAATCTGTTCTCAACCCTCCACTACATTGCCATTGCTTTGCTACAATGCCGTCCCGGAAATGACTTATGACAATGCGTCAACTTTAATTTTAATACTGCCCGGCAGATTACTCAATACACATTCGTGCAATTCTCTTGCCTTTTCCTGTCGATCGTCATAAGTTTTATACAATACAATGCAGGAAATTGTTACATTAGTGTGAAAGACAGTAATTAGCTCGCAAGACTCAGGAGATGCCTTCGTTTTCTTTCCGCGGTTTTATCGCAGGCCTCGATTTCAGTGCACAAGCTTAAAGCCAATCTCAGTGCCCATTTTGAGCGTGTAGCCAAGCTGAATGTTGAAGTACCCGAGAGTCTCCATCCATCGCGCGTTCTTCAGGGGGCCAGCATCTACAGGGTCAAAACCGATATCCCTTCCCGCAGACAACACCAGATTCTTTGCTGTTCCATCGTCTCCAGCAACAAACAACGTGAGTTTCTCGCCTTTCACCTTACCTGTGGACATGTTTTGAGCGAACATGGTGTTGAACGCCTTGACGACTTTAGCTTTCGGCACCTTCCTCTGGAGTTCTTCCGCACCGCTGGTTGTACAACCGAGGGCAAGCTGGTAATCGGGTGTCAGGGCATTGGTCACATCAAGGAGAATCTTTCCGTTAATAGTATCGCCCACCTGACGTAACACATCATCAATTGCGCCAAAAGGAACAGCAAGAATCAGTATTTCTCCCCAGGCGGCGGTAGTCAGCAATCCGTTAGGATCTCGTCCCGCGCTTTGCACTGTGTACCCTGTGCCCTCCAGTCCGCGCCTCAGCGCAGTACCAACATTTCCACTTCCGATGATCCCAATCTTTGGTTTCATTGCGTCTCCTTTTGATACCAGAGCTTTAGTTATGCCGACAACAGTACATTTAGTAGTATGCCTGGTTCCAGTTCGATTATTAATGCCTGTTCAGTACTCATGCATTTATCTCCGTAGATTATCTGAGTTTGTCCGCTATCATCTTGTCGATTGACAGCGCCCCACCGCCTCTGATCATCAGCGCGATGCCGATCGCAATAACGAGTAGGTGGTATTCAAAGCCTTCGCCCTTCTGGTTCCCGAACCAGTTCATAAAAAATCCGTTCTGCCAGTGCACCATCGTCACGGCGACGATCATGTTCACGGTAATTCCGAACGCTGCCACGCGGGTCAGCAGGCCCGTTAATAACCCCAACGAACCTAACCCCTCGGCCATGATCGCAAGAAACGCAAATAGGGTTGGAATACCCATGTTTGTCGTGAACATGTGCATGGTCCCAGAGAACCAGAGCCCTCCATACCAGCCCAAAAGCTTTTGCATGCCATGTGGGAAAAACACAACACCCAGAATGATTCTGAGGATCAGAGCCGCCCTGTCATTGCCAGTCTGAAACAATATTTTGATCATTAAAACATTCTCCTTGCCGCATTTTGAGAGGTATCATGAGGATGCCGGGGATATGCATACTTAAAACTAAAACCTGTTGTTCTCTTGATTTCACCACCGAATAGTTTTAATATAACGCTGTTACATTCTATTTGCAAGTAGGCACCATATTGTAATGTACTTACCAATAAGTAAGTGATGAGTGCCACGCCGAAAGAGGAGGCATATATGAGAACTGAAGATCAGGAGTGTCCGGTGGAAATAACTCTGGCGCTATTAGGTAACAAGTGGAAGGTGCTAATCCTGCGAGAGCTCTTTAAGGGTACGATGCGCTTTGGGGAATTGGCCCGCGGCATCCCCGGCGTCAGCCAGAAGATGCTGACGCAGAAACTCCGGCAGATGGAAGGGGACAACCTCGTGAAGCGCAAGGTCTACGCAGAAGTTCCGCCCCGCGTTGAGTACTCACTTACTGAAATTGGCAGGAGCCTCAGCCCAATTCTGGATGCCATGCACAAGTGGGGTAACAGTTACAAAATGGTAACCGGGGTAAAGATCAAAGACAGAAATATTTTAGACATAACTGGGGCAAATTATTTTTAGATATTAAGGTTCATTGGTTCATTCAGTAACAGTGCAATCTGCTCATTGCACACCTAAAGACAGGAGGAGAGAAATGAAGAAGATTGTTCTATTTGTTGTGTTAATGGTTTTCGGATTGGCCTTGTTTTCAGTATGCGCCAACGCCAGTATAACAGGAGAAACAGCAGGCGAGAATATTGATGACGCAACGATGCATGCGAAAGTTAATGCGATAGTAGTTAAAGACCCGGATGCTCATTATTTGAGGATCGACGTGACGGTGACGCAAGGAGATGTTGTGCTTACAGGTTTTGTGAATAACATGCAGACCGAGGAACGGCTTGTAGCAAAAATCAGGGAAATCAAGGGTATCAAATCCGTGAAGAGCCTCTTGAAGATAGAGGAGAGAAAGTAAGTCATTTCAGGGGAATAAAGAGAGTACACAGGACATTGAAGAAAAGAAGATTATAAGAACGATACCAAAAACTATTAGACATGAAGAAGAGGTCGAGTTTCTACTGCCGAGAGCGGGATATTTATGGTGTACAAGATTATTTCTTTGAGGAAAGCACCTAATGACAATCGTTAAGCGTCACTTTTTGTCCTTACTATCAGTTTCCATCTTGAGCCTCAGCAATGGATGCGCGACCTTGCCGAACGTCTCCGAAACGATTGATGAGGCACCAACTACTGAGAAGCCTCATCAAATCGTTTCATCCAGAGGACTGTTGTCTCCCCAGAAAAGCAAGGCCATCATGGAACGGCTGAAGAAATCGGTCGACCAGACGGACATTCTGGAACGCTTCACTGCCGTGGTAGAATCGGTCACCGAAAGCCCGCTGACGAAGGGAAACAAAGTCACTCTGATTGCAAATGGACAGGCGGCCTATGCCGCAATGTTCAAAGCAATACAGAATGCCAAAGACCATATCAACCTTGAAACCTTTATCATTGAAGATGACGAAGTGGGACGTAAATTTGCCGATCTGCTACTGCAAAAACAGTCCGAAGGTGTACAGGTAAACCTTATTTATGACAGCATAGGCAGTTACAGCACCCCTGCTACTTTTTTTAAGCGCTTGCGGGATGGGGGAATCAAGGTAGTTGAATTCAATCCGTTAAATCCGTTCAAGGCCCACGAGCACTGGCTCCTGCCGCATCCAGACCACCGCAAGATTTTGGTCATCGACGGCAAGGTAGTCATTACAGGGGGTATCAATATAAGTTCGGTCTATTCAAGCAGACTTTCGGGAAGGAAACAAGTTGAAGGAACGCCGCTGCCCTGGCGTGACACCGACGTTCAAATTGAAGGCCCGGCTGTGGCCGAATTCCAAAAGTTCTTTTTTGACACCTGGCAGAAGCAGAAGGGACCGGAACTCACTGAAAAAAACTATTTCCCAAAACAGGAAGAAGTAGGGAACGCACTGGTTCGGGTGGTCGGCAGCACACTGGGGGAGAACAACCGGATAACTTTTATTGTGTATGCATCCGCGATCACTTTTGCAGAGCATTCGGTACATCTTACGAATGCTTATTTCGTTCCTGACGATCAGATGCTAGATGCCTTCACTGATGCTGCAAAGCGTGGCGTCGACGTAAAGATTATTGTTCCGGCAAAGACGGATTCGAACATAGCATTACACGCGCAGCGGTATAATTATTCCGAGCTTTTGAAATCAGGGGTTAATATATACGAACGCCGAAACGCCTTGCTACATGCGAAAACTGCAGTGATTGATGGAGTCTGGTCCACGGTTGGTTCAACCAATATGGACTACTGGAGCCTCCTAAGCGATGATGAGGTGAATGCGGTTATCCTTAGTCACGAATTTGCCGTCCAAATGGAGAAGATGTTTGCCGGTGACCTTGCCGAGTCCGACCAGATTCAATGGGAAGAGTGGAAAAAAAGACCTTTGTTACCAAGGATCGAGGAGTGGTTTGCACATTTGTTCGCCCACTGGTTATAGGATATCGCTGAACAATGTTGAATAATTTTTTCTACAGGCGATTGTCCGTGCTGGTCTCCTTCATATTATTCACCACAATCCTTTGTAGCGAACTTTCGAGCCATGCTGCTTCCGCCGGGCCGCAGCCCCCATGCGGAAGCGCAACGTTTCCTCCATATCCCGACATACAGAAGTCACCTGCCGTAAAAGTTTGGGACAGCGCCGAATTAGGTCGCGATTGGACACCGCCGGTCTGCACCGGTTGGACTTATTCGGGCTTTACGACGATGGTGGTGATTACTGCGCGTTTTCGCAACACCTCCGGAATCGAGGGTCTGCTCCGGCGTGTCGGGGCAATATCACAACGCTCAGGCATTCGATATTGGTCAACCACCCACAAGCGATGGCAGACGCTTATTGTTAAAGCCTATGCTTTGTCGGAGGCGTTTGATGATCAACGTCGCAAAGACTTCTCGCCTGAAGAGATGCCGGAAGGCGCGATTCTATACTTTCAGCTGGAGGATAACCTGTCCGGTAAGGCGATTTACCGGATGCGCATTCGAAGCGCTTCACCCGGTCGACTGGTGTTCGATACCGAAAACATCAGCACAATGCGATACTTTTTAATACCTCTTTTTCGCCCGGGAGATATGCAGTCGATTTACTTCTTCGACCGAGAGTCACAAGATGTTTGGCGTTATTACGCCATCGCGCGCACAAGCAAGATCGCGAGCCTGTTAACCTTGGGAAATAATGCATCCTACATCAACCGGGCAGTGGCTTTTTACCGATTTCTGACCGGCATACCAACTGACAAGGAGCCCCCTGCGTCGCCATAACTCTGGCTCCATATAAGAATATTGCTTATAAAATCCCACAAGATTGGACGGAAAGAGGCTTCTATGAGCTGGCAACCCTTTAGTCCTAATACTTTACTGGAAAAAATAAGGGAAATCCTCACCGGAAGTTCAAAACCTAATTATTTTGCCGTGGGCAGAAACTACGGAAGTTCATGCTTCGTATCGGGAGAAGTGCCGATCACCACCGATCTTGCAACCGAAGTACCGCTAAGGAAGTCGTTGATATTCTGTTCCATCTGAGCTGGAAACTCTGGTACAGGCCCCGCGAGATTTTTTCGGTATATCCTCAGTATAATTTCCCTGAACACCGGAAGCGCTACCCTGCCTCCAGTTTCTTCTGGTCCGAGGGACCGATTGTCGTCAAAACCAATACGAACCGCTATCGTGATTCCTTCAAGGCCGTATGTCGAGCCTATGAAGAGCGCATCCCTGAACTCATTTGTCGTTCCTGTCTTCCCTATAACTGCAATCGGGAACTCCATGGAGTCTAGTGAATGAGCTGTACCATTGGGAATTCGTATGACGCCACGCAGTCCCTCTTGAATGAGAGCAAGATCGTCGGCGTAGAGGTCCACTGATGATCGCTTCCTCTCTTTGCCCACCATCTCGCCAGAATCGCGCACAATTTTCCGGATCATATATGGGTGGGTGCCGATGCCGGATGCTATCGCGCGGTAAGCATTGGCAAGTTCCAGCAAATTCACCTTGGAGGCACCCAATACAGTCGAGATGTATGGTTGCAGCGGCGTGTGAATCCCCAGACTGCGAGCTGTTTGCAGGACATTATCAATACCTATTTGCTTCGCAACCCAAATCGCAGCAGCATTTCTGGATTCCGCAAGAGCCTCCCGAAGTGGAATCAGGCCCTTAAATTGCCCATCGTAGTTTGATATCCATTTAGTATTTTGTTCTCCTCCATCTGGGACACCGATAGGTTGGTCCGGAACCATGGAATCAAGGGTAAATGATCCCTGTCGAAAAGCAGCGAGATAGACAATGGGCTTCATTGCGGATCCCGGTTGCCTCAAGGTCTGAGTGACACGGTTAAAGTCGCTGTATGACGCCGAGCGGCCTTTGTAAAACTGACGGCCCCCGGTCTCGGCCAGGATGCTCGCATCATTGTTTCTCAACACGACGACAGATCCCTGGATTAGTCCTTTGGAACTAGAGTGTCTCTTCTCATAAAGAGCAAGTCCCTTCTCCAGCGCCTCATTCGTAATTTGCTGCACACGCGCGTCCACTGTTGAGTACACACGGATGCGTCCCTGCAAAAGATCTTCAACGCTAAGGTCAGCGCTACTGGCTTTGAGTTCCTGCAAGACATTGTCAACGACCGCAGCTGCCCGGAGCATATTGTCTTTGTGCCATGTGACCACCTGAATCGGGCGCTGCTCAGCCTTTTTAGCCAAGTCCGAAGAGATAAAACCGTTAACTGCCATAAGCGACACAATGTGATTTCTTCGACGCAAGATCCTCTTAGTTTCTTTAGCGCTTGGCGCAAAAGAACGAGGCGACTTTGGGATGCCTGCCAACAGTGCTGCCTTGTCAACATCCTCTACGGTCAACGTGGCGATAGGTCGCCCAAAGTAGTATTCAGCAGCTCTCGCAAATCCATACTGACCGTTTCCCATGTAAACAAAGCTGGCATATCGAGCCATAATCTCTTCCTTAGGGTTTGCGGAACAATATTATGCTAACTGTGGGCTATATTCTAACATTATCGTGCCTATTGTAAATGCAACATAATTGCCTGTCATGCCTTGATATCATGGAAACCGTGAATTGAAATA
>Ga0182010_10001421_pt1 | contig 12622 bp, 9 predicted proteins | sample 611E1MmetaG_FD_120488 | JGI IMG/M metagenome (GOLD analysis project Ga0182010, IMG submission 120488) | Permafrost microbial communities from Stordalen Mire, Sweden - 611E1M metaG | ecosystem: Environmental > Terrestrial > Soil > Wetlands > Permafrost | place: Sweden: Stordalen | collected...
ATCATCGCCGCGATTCCTTCGGCGTTGGCGGGGATGGTCTTGCTCTCCGTGCTCTCGAGGACCACGAAGTTGACCTTGTGAACCTGGGTCGGGGAGCCGGCCAGGCCGATGCTGCCTTCCGTTGCGCCGATATCCTCGGCCGACCAGACGGGGATCTTCAGATCGTGCTTTGTGAGGTAGGCGTCGAGCGCCTCATCCGACTCGAAGTCCGGCCACTGCGTCCGGATGGCAGCGTATTCGCTCGGGACGGCGGCGAGCTTGCGCTCCATCTGGCGGCGGACGTTGGCGGGTCGCGGGGTGTTGGCCGTGTTGACGACGGTCAGGAGGCATGGGAACGTGCAGCGCACGATCTCGGAGCCGTGGTCCAGCGCGCGCTGGACGGTGATCTTGTCGCCGGTGATCTCGATGATCTGCTCGGCGTATGTGATTTGCGGAATGCCGAGCTTCTCGGCAGTCTGCGGGCCAACCTGCGCGGTGTCGCCGTCGATGGCCTGGCGGCCGGCGAGGACGAGGTCGTAGTTGCCGAGCTTCTCGACCGCGCACTTGAGCACGTAGCTCGTGGCGAGCGTGTCCGCGCCGGCGAACTTGCGGTCGGTCAGGAGGACCACTTTGTCCGCGCCACGGAAGAGCGAGTCGCGCAGGATGTTGGCGGCCTTCGGTGGCCCCATCGTGACTACGGTGACGGTGCCGCCCGTTCGCTCCTTGATCTCCAGCGCCATTTCAAGCGCGTTGAGGTCTTCGGGATTGAAGATCGCCGGCAGGGCGCCGCGGTTCATCGTTCCGTCTTTGGACATCACCTCGCCGGTGACGTTGTGCGTGTCGGGTACCTGCTTTACCAGGACCACGCAGTTGATCGGTCTGGAGTCGGTCATCCAAGTCTCCGGAGACCGCCCGGCAAGGCCAAGCGGATTTGGTGTCATGGCTTTCCCGGTTTGATCGCCTCCGGGGTGGCGCGGAACCAGCTGGGGACGCAGGAGCGGTTCCGGTGGTGAAGGATACCCCGACAGGGGTGCCGGTCGTCGCGCGCCTCTGCGGGCGCATGTGGGCAAGTGGCCGTGGGCTGCGGCATTGCTCAGGATTGAGCCGCCGCCGCATGCGGCGCTCGCGAATTCGGTCGCCGGTGTGCGACGATCCACGAATGAGAGATCCGCTCGCCAACAACGGGCCAACTCGGGTCGCCGAGACCTCGTCCGCCGACCTTCGGGAGCGCCTCGCCGGCGTGCGCGGTCTTATCCTCGATCTCGACGGAGTCCTCGTGCTGAAGGCGAGACTTCTGCCCGGGGCAGTGGAGGCGCTGGCGGCGCTCGATACTCGCGGCATCCCATACGTTGTCGGCACGAATATGTCGCTGGCGAGCAGGGCGACCCTTTCTCGTGAAATGGTCCGGGCAGGCCTGCCGGTCCCCGCCGGACGGATCGTGAGCGCGGCGTCGGCTGCGTCGGCTTTCGCCCGGCTCCGGTTTGGGACGGCTCCGCTCTATGTGATGGGTTCCGCGGATGCGATGACCGAATTCGCCGGCCTGACGCTCCTCTCCCACGACCAGGCAGCCGAGGCGGGGGCCACCGCTGCCGCCGTGATCGTCGGCGATGCCGGCGACGAGTTCACGCCCCGCAATGTCCAGTCTGCTTTCCGACTGATTCGGGGAGGGGCCCGGTTTGTGGCGATGCACAAGAACCGCTGGTGGATCACGCCGGACGGGGTACTGCTCGATTCCGGAAGCTACGTTGCCGCCCTGGAATATGCGACCGAGCGGCGCGCTCTGGTGACCGGCAAGCCGTCGCGGGCGTTCTTCGGCGAGGCGGTCCGGCAGCTGGGCGGGCTCGCGGCCACGGAAGTCGCCATGGTCGGCGACGATCTCTGGAACGATATCCGCGGCGCCCAGAAGGCCGGGCTGCGGGGCGTCTTCGTCAGGTCCGGCAAGCACGGCGACGCCGACCTGGCTCGCGCGGCCAAGGAGCGCGGCGGGTGGGTGCCGGATGCCGTGGCGCCGTCGATAGTCGAGGTCGTGGCCGCTCTGGAGAGCTGATCGGCTCGCGGCCCTAGCGGCTGCCGGTCAACCAGCTGCCGAAGCGGGCGAAGCGCAGCACGTCCGGGAAGTCGTCCGTGATGGGCTTGTCGGCCGGAGTCGGCTGAGTCCAGTCACGTGCGGTCAATGACGCCAGCTGGCTCTGCGATCGGGCCGCGACGATCCACTGGGACCCGGTGGCGCCCTGGTCTGCCTCGGCTCTGGTGGGCGTGTACAGGCGTGACATCGTCGCCAGACCCAGCTCCCGGCAGCCCGCCGCCACGGCGGGCACGAGGTCGTAGTAGCGGTTGGAAACGTGGACCAGCACGAGGCCGTCCGATCGGAGGACGCGCATGTCGTCGCGCAGAGCCTCCACGGTGAGCAGGTGCGTGGGGATCGAGTCGCCCGAAAAGGCATCGAGGATGAGGAGGTCGTATGACGCGTCGGGAATCCGAGCGATCTCGAGACGGGCGTCGCCGGTGACGATCTTCGGCGGGTTCGGCGCCTGGGACAGGTACGTGAAGTAGGCCGGATTGCTGGCGATGCTCACCACCGCAGGATCGATCTCGAAGTAGGTCATGTGGTCCACCGGCCGCTCGTAGGCGGTCATTCCGCCCGATCCAAGGCCTCCTACGCCGATCTCCTGAGGGCCGCGTGAATCCGCCAGAGCCATCACGTCGCCGAGGGGACCGTGCCGGTCGTAGTAGCCGCGGGGATCCAGGCGGCGAACCGGATCCGTCCACTGGGTGCCGTGGTTGGTGGTGCCATGCCAGAGAGTGGTTGTGCCGCCGCTGCGGGTGACCTCGGAGACTCCGAAGAAGTCACGCTCGCTGAAGATGGGGGCGAGTGGCTGTACCGCGATCATCGCCACCAGGACGAGTGCCGTGGCCGTGGCCATCATTCGAGCCTGGGCGCCGAGCAGCAGGATGAACGCCCCGATCATCAGCAGCGGCAGGAGCAGCAGCAGGCTCACCGGCTGATCGACCACGGCGGGCGCCGCAAACACGGCACCGACAATCGCATACGGAAGCAGCCGCGTGCGCGCTCCGGCGGTCATCGCCGCGAAGCCGCTCCATCGGCCCGCGCCGGCCGTGGCGCCGCCCGTGGCGCTGGGCACGACCCCGGACGAAACACGCCCGACGGCCGATCGCACCGCCGGCATCCCGAGAAACGCGGCAGCAATGAGGATCGGGTACTCCCAGATGCCCGGGAAGATGACGGGGGCCAGCAGGCCGACAAAGGAGCCGCCGATGACGCCGCCGAGCGACACCACGAGGTAGAACATCGTCAGCCTCGACGGGCTGGGTCGATCTGCCGCGAGAGCGCCGTGAAGCGTCAGCGCCACGACCCCAAAGCCGAGCAGCTCAAGGGCGAGGAGAGTCAGCGTGGGCCAGAGAGCGGGGAAGCCGAACGGAATCCACAGCAGCGTGGCCATTGCCGGTGCCATGACGGTGGCGATCCTCACCAGCCGCCGGCCGCGGTCGGAGAAGGCCACGATGAACGTGGCAAGGTAGATCCCGAGCGGACCAACCCACAGCATCGGAGTGGCGATGAGATCTGCGGTTATGAAGTTGGTAACGGCCGAGAGCAGTCCGCAGGGCACCGCTGCGAGGAAGAGCCAGCGGACGAGCCTGCGTGTGGAGATGCGCTCCGACGCGTCGCTTGTGCCGGCGTGCGTGGCTTCACCCGGTTCGGCCGCCCGCTCCCGGCGAGGCGCCAGGCGCACCCGAGCGATGGCAAGCACCGCAAGGACAGCGACGAGCAGGGCGAATCCGACACCCCATGCCAGACGCTGAGCCCCGAGACCGAGTTGAGGCTCGATTAGCAGCGGGTAGGCGAGGAGCGCCAGGAGCGAACCGGCATTGCTGACGATGTACAGCTTGTACGGGTCCCCGGTGGCGGCGCGGCCATCAACTGCGTCGGCGGGCGGGCGCATCAGCGCCGCCAGCCAGGCCGAAAGCAGCGGCGTCGTCGAGCAGAGCAGGAATGCGGGCAGGCCTATCGCGATCGTCAAAGTGGCGAGCACCTGGACGACGGGCTGGTACGACGCGAGGTGGATCTCGCCCATCCTCGGGGCCCCAATCAGGGCCACGGCAGCCGCGGCGGCAAGTCCCACGTGGACAGCGGGCCCGAACCGCCCAAGGCGCGTAACGGAAAGGTGGGCGTACAGATAGCCCGCGAGAAGGATGAGTTGGAAGAAGGCCAGCGCCGTGGCCCACACGGCAGGCGCCCCACCAAGGATCGGCAGCAGCTGCAGCCCGACCATCGGCTCGAGGGTGAAAAGCAGACAGGCCGACAGGCCGATGCCCACCGAGAAGGTCCATCCGGTGGCCGCGAGCCAGGGACTCGCCGCTGTCGGGTCGCGCGGAGTCACCGTTGTCAGCTGCTCAGGCATGGGCGAAATCGTACAGGCCCCGGAGATCGGCCGAAGTCGGTTTGAACTGTGGCAACAGTCTGTCTGCAGGAGGGCAGTCGGCGGAGGTCGCGGTAGACTACCGGCAACGGAGACTGCGCCCAGCTGCGAGCGCGCGGTTCGAGGCGGCGCGGTCCCCAGGGTTCGACCCCAGGAGAGCGTTCGGATGACCGCGACGTCTGAGCCCAGGCTCAAGATCACCTACGCCACGCTGCGAAACGACAACGAGCAGCTGCACGCCCAGTACGACGCCGGTCTTGCGACCGCGCGCGGCGAACTCGGCGCCACCCACGGCCTCTTCATCAATGGAGAGTGGCGTCCCGCCGCCGCGACCTTTGAGAAACGGTCTCCGATAGATGGCTCGCTCGTGGGGCTCTTCGCGTCCGGCACGCGCAAGGACGTCCGCGATGCCGTTACGGCCGCCCGCGCCGCCGCGCCGGGGTGGGCCCGCACTCCCTGGTTGGAGCGGATCGCGATCATGCGCCGCATGGCGGACATGATCAGCGAACGTCAGATGGAACTGGCCGCCTTGATGGCCATCGAGGTCGGGAAGAACCGCCTCGAGGCGCTCGGCGACGTCGAGGAAACGGCCGATCTAATCCGCTATTACTGCGACCAGATCCAGGCCAACGATGGCTTCGACCGCCCGATGGGAAACCTGGGCGATCCCACGGTGCACACCCGCTCTGTGCTCAAGCCGCACGGCGTCTGGGCGATCATCAGCCCGTTCAATTTCCCGATGGCGTTGTCCGGCGGACCCGCCGGGGGCGCCCTTGTGGCCGGAAACACGGTCGTGTACAAGCCATCCAGCGACGCGCCGTTGTGCGGCGTCAAGCTGGCCGAGATCGCGGATCTGGCCGGCCTGCCGCGCGGCGTCTTCAACCTTGTCACCGGGCCGGGCGCCACGGTCGGAGCGGAGCTGCAGGAGAACGCGGGCGTCGACGGCTTACTGTTCACCGGCTCCTATGAGGTCGGGTTCAACGGCGTATTCAAGACCTTCAGCAAGGCTTTCCCTAAGCCCGTGATCGTGGAGATGGGCGGCAAGAACCCGGCCATCGTCAGCGCCCGAGCCGACCTTGAAGAGGCGGCGGAAGGCGTGATGCGATCGGCCTTCGGGTACGCCGGCCAGAAGTGCTCGGCCTGCAGCCGAGTATTCGTCCAGGCTCCGGTCTACGACGCCTTCCTCGAGGCCCTGGTCGCCAAGACGAAGGCAATCGCCATCGGCGACCCCACGGACAAGAAGGTCTGGCTCGGGCCGCTCGTCAACGCAAAGGCCAAGGCCAAGTACGTGGCTGCGATCGCCGAAGCCAAGCGCGACGGCCGCATCCTCACCGGCGGCGAAGTGCTCTCCGGCCACGGGACCGATCTCTTCGTCGCACCGACGATCGTCGCGGACTTGCCGGCGGACCACCGCATCTGGCGTGAGGAACTCTTCGTGCCGCTCATTGCCGTGGCGAAAGTCGACTCGCTCGATGAAGCCTTCGCCCGCGCCAACGACACGATCTACGGCCTGACAGCTGGGTTCTTCAGCGATGACCGCGAAGAAGTCGAGGCATTCAAGGAGGCCATCGAGGCCGGCGTCATCTACATCAACCGTCGAGCCGGCGCGACAACCGGCGCATGGCCCGGCATCCAGCCCTTCGGCGGCTGGAAGGCATCGGGCACGACCGGGAAGGCATCTGGCGGCCTGTACTACGTCCAGCAGTTCATGCGGGAACAGTCGCAAACCCTGGTCGACTGAGGCTGGCGGGGCCCACTCGCGCCAGGTGACTCTCGGCTCCCACCCGACTCTCGGCGGCTCGCGGCCGCTCCGCTATACTTGACTTACTATCCAGCCTGCATAAAGGCTATCCGCTCCTGCGGCAGCTGCGTGCGATCCGCGGCCCGCCATCATCGTGTCGAGGTGCACCGTGGTTCAGGCTCCCGGCAAGCTCGCTCAGGCTCCCGCCGTTCCCCATCTCGTCACCGAGCTGCCCGGCCCGAAGGCGCGCGCACATCTGGAGTTCGACAAGCAGTGGACCTCACCGAGCGTCCCGCGGGCATACCCGGTCGTCCCGGTCCGGGGCGAGGGATGCACGATCGAGGACATCGACGGCAACCTCCTGCTGGACTTCAACGCCGGCATCGCCGTGACCTCGACTGGCCACTGCCATCCTGATGTCGTCGCGGCAATCCAGGAGCAGGCCGGCAAGCTGATCCACTACAGCGCGGACTTCTACATCCCGATCTACGCCGAGATGTGCGCCGAGCTGGCCCGCATCGCTCCGATGAAGGAGAAGTGCCGGGTCTTCCTGAGCAACTCCGGAACTGAGGCCGTCGAAGGCGCGATCAAGCTGGCCCGCTTCACCACCAAGCGGCCATACCTTGTCGCGTTCCTGGGGGCCTTCCACGGCCGCACGTACGGTTCCGTCTCGTTGACAGCTTCCAAGGCGAAGTACCACGCCGGTTTCTCACCGCTTCTGCCGGGCATCTTCCACGCCCCATTCGGCCACGTGGAGGATCTCAAGTGGTTCGATGAAGTGCTGTTCAAGCACCTCGTGCCCGCCAACGAAGTGGCGGCGATCATCGTCGAGCCGATCCAGGGCGAGGGTGGATACCTGGTTCCCGAGGACGGCTTCATGCAGGGCCTGCGTCGCATCTGTGACGAACACGGCATTCTGTTGATCTCGGACGAAGTCCAGGCCGGCGCCGGACGCACGGGCAAGATGTGGTCCATCCAGAACTGGGATGTCGAGCCGGACATCGTGGCGACGGCCAAGGGCATCGCGAGCGGTATGCCGCTGAGCGCATTCATCGCCCGCGACTCGCTCATGACCCAGTGGGGCCCCGGAGCTCACGGCACGACGTACGGCGGCAACCCGCTCGCTTGCGCCGCTGCGCTCGAGACGATCAAGCAGCTCGAAGGCGGGTTGATGGCGAATGCCACCGCTCGCGGCGCCGAGTTGATGGTGGGGCTCAAGGCAGTCCAGGCCAGGTTCCCGGCGATCATCAAGGACGTGCGCGGCATCGGCCTGATGATCGGCGTCGAGTTCGATACCCACGAGCACGCTGCGGCGGCCGAATGGGCCTGCTTCCAGCGCGGCCTCCTGGTTCTCGAAGCGGGCATGACGGTCGTGCGGATCGCACCGCCGCTCGTTCTGACCGCCGAAGAGGCGGCCGTCGGCATCAGGATCTTCGGCGAGGCCATGGCGGACGTCGCGGCCAAGTAGGCGAGTGCATCCGCGGTGCAGCCGCGGTAGATCCCGAGGTGATCCGCGGTGAAGCCGCAGGTGAGCGCCGATGAGTAAGGTCGCATCGATGCGCGACGCCGTTGCCGAGGTCGTCCACGACGGCGACGTCGTCGCCATCGAAGGCTTCACTCATCTCATCAGCTTCGCGGCCGGGCACGAGATCATCCGGCAGCGCAAGCGCGACCTCACCCTGGCGCGCCTGACGCCGGACCTGATCTACGACCAGATGGTCGCTGCCGGCACGGCTCGCAAGCTCATCTTCAGCTGGCTCGGCAATCCGGGGGTCGGCGGGTTGTACGCCATACGTCGCCGCGTGGAGTCGGCCGATCCGGCGCCGCTGGAGCTGGAGGAGTACAGCCACTTCGGCATGGTGGGACGGTACACGGCCGGCGCCGCAAACCTGCCCTTCTACCCGCTCCGCTCGTATTTCGAGTCGGATCTGCCAAAGGCCAATCCGCTGATCCGGCCGATCCGCTCCCCGTACGGCGACGAGACCGTATACGCGGTGCCGCCCCTGAAGCCGGACGTGACCGTCGTCCACGCCCAGCGCGCCGACGCCGAGGGAAACACCCAGATGTGGGGTCTGCTCGGCTGCCAGAAGGAAGCCGCGTTCGCTGCCGAGCGCGTCATCATCGTCGTAGAAGAACTCGTCGATGAGGCGGTCATCCGCGCCGACCCGAACCGGACAGTCATCCCCGGCCTCATCGTCGACGCCGTTGTGGTGGAGCCCTGGGGCGCGCATCCGTCGTACGTCCAGGGGTCCTACGATCGCGACAACCGCTTCTATCGCGATTGGGAAGGGATCAGCAAGGACGCCACAACCACTCAGGCCTGGCTGGACGAATGGGTCTACGGCATCAGCGGCCGCGCGGAGTACGTTGAGAAACTCGGCGCCGAAAGGGTCGCCGCTCTCAAGCCCTCCGGCACGGCGCCATCCGGTTCGGTCGACTACGGAACCTACCGATGAGCGAGCAGCGTCCGGTCGGGCAGCCGGCCGCCAGCGGCTCCGCCGCGCCGGCCTCCGCCTTCACCAAGTCCGAGATGATGATCGTGGCCGCCGCCCGCGAGCTTGCCGGCCAGCGCGTCTGCTTCGTCGGCGTGGGGCTGCCGAACATCGCCGTAAATCTGGCCCGCCTGACCGTGGCCCCCACCCTCGAGCTCGTCTACGAGTCCGGCGCCTTCGGCTCCAAGCCGCCTCGTCTCCCTTTGAGCATCGGGGATCCCAGCATCGTCACCGGCGCCACCGCCATCGTCCCGATGTTCGAGCTGTTCAGCTTCTATCTGCAGGGCGGCCTGGTGGATGTCGGCTTTCTCGGCGCCGCTCAGATCGACCGCTTCGGCAACATCAACAGCACCGTCATCGGCGACTACGAGCATCCCAAGACACGGCTGCCCGGCTCCGGCGGGGCATGTGAGATCGCGATCAATGCTCGCCAGGTCTTCGTGATCATGCGCCAGTCGAAGCGCTCGTTCGTGGACAAGATCGACTTCCGGACCTCGCCCGGCAATCTCGGCGGCGCCGAAGCGGCGGCGCGGATCCGGCGCGAGCAGGGCTGGCTCGGCAGCGGGCCGTCGGTCGTCGTCACGGATCTCGGCATCTACCACTTCGACGACGCGGGCGAAATGCGTCTCGATTCGATCCACCCGGGAGCAACGCTGGATCAGGTCCGCGAGACGATCGGCTGGGATCCCAAGGTCGCCGAACCACTCGCGGTCACGCGCCCGCCCACCGCCGAAGAGATGCGCCTCATCCGCGAGGAGCTCGACCCCGAAGGCGCTTACACGAAGTAGTAGGCGCCCTTGGTACTGCGCCACGCGCAAGCGGCCCGGGGCAACGACATTTCTATCTCGATCGATCGGCCGCTCACTTGCCCTAGCGGCGTCCGAAGAGCCCCGACATCGCGTGGCCGAGGCGCTGGAGGAAATGGGGGTCCTGCGATGCTGCAGGCACTACGGGCGCTACAGGTGCTGCAGGCACCACAGGCACCGCCGGAACTGCGACCTGAGCGACGTAGCGACTGGGGTTGGTCGGCATCGGCCGGACGGACAGATAGACCATCGTCTGGTTCAGAAGCTGGTATGCGATCTCGCCGAAGGTGATCGGCCCGGCCACGTCCCCCGTCTTGCGACCCTCGAGCTCGCCGTAGAGGTAGTTGAGGATGCAGTTGCAGGCAAAGGTCGGCTCCATGGTCTTCTTGGCTACCGCCTTGCTGAACTCCGCCGCGTAGTCGCCGATGGGCTCCGCCACGACGTAGTCGATGCCGGGGAAGACCGGCGCGTAAAGGGCGACGGTCCCTGCGGCCGGATCGACCGCCTGGATGCTCGTGTTGATCATGGCCCCGCAGTAGTCGGCGACCAGAGGCAGTCGGGTGTCGATCTCGTGCGCGGTAAGCCAGCGGGCGAAGTTGTCGCCCACGCCGTCCACGATGCAGGTGCCGACTTCAAAGCTGGCCGTCGGGAAGGTGATCCTCGAGCCGCTGCCTGGGCGGAAGAGGTTGATCATCTCGACCCGGGCATAGGTGTCTGCCGGCAGGCTTGCATGGAGTACGACGGCCGCGTCGGCGGAGGCCTCGCCCGTTTCGCCATTGAAGACGAGCGGCTTCACCTGGCCGATATCCTCCACCGCAACGCCGGCGATCCAGCCCACGATGGGCGTGAGGAAGAGGCCCGGGTAGGTGCCCGCCTCCTTCGCATAGACCTGGTGGGCGTCGCTGCCGGCCGGGATGATGATGACGGAGAAGCCGTTGTCGGCCGCGTCGGTGGCGATCGAGGGAAGCTTGTCGACGCCATAGAAGCGGATCGAATTGACCGCGGCCTCCGGCGGTAGTTCGGTCACGAAGACGAGAGCGGTGGAGTGCGTCCCACCCGCGGCCGCCATGAAGTAGGGGATCGTACCGCCGATCCAGGTCCCACGAGGCAGCTGTCGGAGGAGGTGCTCGTCGCCGGCGAGAAGGAGGTGGCCGCCCGATGCGATCTTCGCCCGGGTCTCCTCTAGAGTGCAGAGGGCGTTGGTTATCATCGGGGTCTCCTAGCAGAAGATCAGAGCGAGATCGATGGCGGCGATCGTCTCGTACTTTTCGAAGAACGCCCGCAGGTCGGAAATCGCCCGCGAGACGTTGTCCTGGGACTGATCGCTCCGGACGCTCGCCAGGAGGCGCCCCATGAGAATCTGGGTGGCCAGCATCGTCGGTTCGAAAGCAATGGTTCCAGTGACGATGCTGCGCCACCGCGGGTCGCTGACGGGAGGGACCATGGACTTGCACCTCCAGCGTGCTCATGCCACACACGTCGGTGGCGTTGACGAACCTTCTCATGCCAGGTATCACCGGCTGCCAGGGGGCAGACGCGATGGAGAGTGGGCGGGACGGACCCAGCTCAGGATACGCCGACGGAAGCACCAACTATGGCCAACGGTACTGGAGACCAAAGGCGATGTCGATGGCCCATAGGGGATAGCCCTGAGGCGGCGCCCAAGTCGCCGCAGAGATCAGTGCTTCGGAGCCTCGGTCTTGCCCCGAACCACCATGACCGGGCAATGGGCGTGGCGGACCACGTGGTCTGAGACTGAGCCGATCAGGAACCGGCTGACGCCGCTGCGGCCGTGCGAACCGACGACGATCAGGTCCGCGTTCTCCGAGTCCGCGGCGGCGACGATGGCCTCGCCCGGATCGCCGTCCCACACCAGGAAGGTCGCGTCGGCCCCGGCGGCCTTGGCGCGCTGGACGATGGCCTGAGCCTTGTTCGTGAGGGAGTCGCGTGAATCTGCGGGACCCGCGGTCTCCGCGGAAGCCTCCGACGGACGAGAAGATGCGCCCAGGACACTGACTACGAGCAGGCGCGCCCCCACCTGGACGGCCAGGTCAATCGCCTCGCCACTGGCGCCTTCGGACGCCGCCGACCCATCGGTCGCGAGCAATATGGTTTCGATCTTGGGCATCGGGCTCTGTCCGTCCGGTTGATGCGCTGGAGTGCCACCGGTCTTTCGTGTTCGGCAAGCGTGGGCGCGGTCCCGGTGAGGGCCAAGGGACGTCCGGCACGTTCCGGCGGGCTTTAAGGTCCCCGCAGGCCGGGCGACGCGGGTCCAGCTCGATGGGTTCGTTTCCCGCGCCAATGGGTTTGCTTCCCGCGCCTGCCGTCCCGCCCGCAACATCCGACAGGGGTAGCGACGCTTTCGTGCCGGTTTGTTAGGCTCCAACTGATGAGCGCCCCGCATTCCACGCCCAATGCCAGCCAGGACTCGACGGGCCTGCTCGGCTTGCGCGAGATGTCCGAGGCATTGGAGGCCTGGCAGGATCATCCAGGCCCCGAGAGTCACTCCCAGCTCGGCGCCGCATTTGGCCGGGTCATCGCCAGTTCGGGGCTCGACGGCGGGCACCTCCACGTGGCTGCTCCGCCGCTGACCGAGGTCGAGATGCGAACGGGCAGCTTGATCGAGCAGACGGCCGAGACTGCGGGTTTGCGAACCTACAAGCTCCGCTTCGGCGATCGAGTCCTGGCCACGCTTCTGCTCGACGCGCCGCCCGCGGCGGTCTTCTCGGTCGACGAATGTGCCCGCGGTCTGGAGATCGTTCTCGGCTCCGCTTGGTCGCGGGCCCGGGCCGGCCAGGCCACGGATGAGTTGGCGGCGCTCGATACGGCCACCCGCGGCATCGCCGGAGTGCTGGATCTGGACCGCGTCCTGCAACTCATCACGGATCGCGTCCGTGAACTGGCTCACGCCCAGTACGCCGCCCTCGGCATCGTCGATCAGGACTTCGGCATCGAGCGCTTCATCACCAGCGGCGTCAGCCGGGCGGAGCGCGAGCGGATCGGTCCGCCACCCCACGGCTACGGCCTGCTCAGCATCATCGCCCGCGAAACTCAACCCGTCCGAGTCCACGACATCGGTACCGACAGCCGTCGCTACGGCTTCCCGCCAAACCATCCGTCGATGGGCTCGCTACTGGGCGTCCCAATCGGGGCGAAGGGTCGATC
>Ga0182010_10001423_pt1 | contig 12616 bp, 7 predicted proteins | sample 611E1MmetaG_FD_120488 | JGI IMG/M metagenome (GOLD analysis project Ga0182010, IMG submission 120488) | Permafrost microbial communities from Stordalen Mire, Sweden - 611E1M metaG | ecosystem: Environmental > Terrestrial > Soil > Wetlands > Permafrost | place: Sweden: Stordalen | collected...
CAGATGATCAGCGTGCCTCGCGACAGCGCCAGCTTCCCCTTCTACTTCGGCGGCGTGGACGATCGCTCCATCAAGATCAACTCGCTGCCGCTGTACGTCCGGTCCGGCGGGATCAAGTCGGGCGACGACCCGTACACCACTCTCATCAAAGAGGTCCAGTACCTCGTCGGCATCCCCATCAACTACTACGCCGTGATGGACATCGGTGGGTTCGAAACGATGATCAACAAGGTCGGCGGGATCGACATCGTCAGCCCGTACGGCATCGTCGACCCGACCTACGACTGGCTCGACGGCAGCCCGCACGGCTTCAGCCTGTCGGCCGGACCTCATCACCTCGACGGCAGGACCGCCTTGGCCTTCGTGAGAAGTCGCCACGGCGTCGGCGACAGCGACTGGAAGAGGTCGTCGCGTCAGCAGCTCGTGCTGGTCGCCTTGCTGCACAAGATGGCGCAGCCGAGCGAGATCCTGAAGCTGCCGAGCCTCGTCTCCACCCTTGGAGCGAGCGTAACCACGGACTTCCCGGCTGACAAGGTGGCGGACTTTGTAGCTCAGGGCCAGGGTGTCCCGAGCACGAACATCACCCAGGTCGTTCTGGGGCCGCCATACACGATTACGGGCATCAGCAACGTGAACGCGGCGAACTGCCTCCTCAACGACAAGGTCGCCGCGCTGTCGATCCAGCTCTTCGGTACAGACAGTCTCTGGTACGGCCAACCCGCACCGGCCAATACCTGTCCATAGCCGCGCCACAGGCAGGACACACATCGCTCGGTCCCTCCGCAGGGCGGAGTCGAACAGCACTTGACCGGGTGCGCTCGTCAGCGCAGAGTGCCCGTGCAGTAGTTGGCTGCTTGTGCAGCGCCGCTGTGTAGGGCGGCAGTGCAAGCAACTCCTGGCGGGGTGCTGTGACCGAGCATCGAAAGCGGGTGCGGCCCGCGACACCGGGAATACGCGCCGATCAGACGGACATCGATGATGCGGTCGCCAAGAGCGACATCGGCGCCAGCGGGTCATACCCCCCGAGCCCCAACGAACTGGTCCCTTCGGCCACCGGCGTCGGACCGCGTGGAGGGAGCAGTTCTGTCTCCCGGGGCGGTGAGGCGACCGTGCCGGCAGGAGGGTCTGCCCTTGCGACTCCCACCTTCCTGGCCGCCGTCGCTGCCGTTGCCCTTGGCCTCGTTGTGCTCCTTGGGTGGGCCACCGGTATCCAGCGGCTGACCACCATACTGCCGGACGCGGTGCCCATGAAGGCCAACGCGGCGCTCCTGCTCGTGCTTTCCGGCGCTGCCCTGGCGGTCCGGGCGTCGGGTCGCCGGCCTCGCATGGTGGGTGCGCTCGCGATCGTCGTGCTCGTCGTCGCATCCGCCACTGCACTCGAGTACTCGACCGGGATCGATCTCGGTATCGATCGGTTGCTGGCGTCGGACGTCGCGCGGCCCGGTGCTCCTTATCCGGGGCGCATGGCGCTCAGTGCGGTGATTGGCTTCGGTGCGTGCGCCCTCGGTCTGCTGTCACTAGAGCACACCTGGCGAGGCTGGCATCCCAGCGCCTTCCTGGCGCTCATCGACGCGGTCATCGGCGGGCTGGGGGTCCTCGGTTACGCCTACAGCGCAAGCCAGCTCACCTCGATCGGGTCGGTGACGCAGATCGCCTTTCCCGCAGCCATCGGGCTCGTCCTCCTCGCGGGGGCGCTCATCGCCACTGACCCGGAGCACGGCTTCATGCGGCTGCTTCGCGATCCGGGGCTCGCCGGCGGACTCACCCGTCGCCTGGTGCCCACGGCGCTGCTGATTCTGCCCTTCTTCGGCTGGCTGGAGCTCGGATCTATAGATGCCGGCCTGTTCGACGACCACATCGGGGTCGCCGTGCTGGTCTTGTTCGAAGCGCTCATCCTGGGGGCCGTCGGCGTCTGGACCGCCGGCGGCTTCCTGCAAACTGAGCGAACCCGCGAGACGGAGCGCAAGGGAGCGGAGCAGGCCCTTCACGACAGCGCGATCCTACTCAACGAGACCCAGGAACTCGCCAAGATCGGCGGCTGGGCATACGACGCCGCCACGAAGACCGTCTTGTGGTCCGACGAGGTCTACCGGATCCATGAGGTGTCCTCCCGCGACTACAACCCGAGCAGCGCAGTACGGGACGTCGCGTTCTACGCGCCGGAAGACCAGGCCACTATCGATGAGGCGTTCCGCGGTGCCGTGGACGAAGGCCGGCCGTACGATCTCGAGCTTCGTCTCATAACCGCGACGGGCCGGGAGATCTGGGTCCGGACGGCCGCGCGACCGCAGTTCCAGGACGGACGTGTGGTCCGCGTCCACGGCCACATCCAGGACATCACCGAACGCAAGATGGCAGAGGAGGAACTTCGGGCAGCCAACGAGCGCGTGCGGCGGCTCTTCGACGCCAACCTCTTCGGCAGTCTCATCGTCCGGGAGAACGGCGCGATCCTGGAGGCCAACGACTACTACCTGGACCTGATCGGGCACACCCGCGACGAGCTTGAGCGCGGCGAGCTCGACTGGCGGGCGATCACGCCTGCGGAATGGCTGCCCGTCAGCGATGACGCGATCGGCAGGACAATTGCAGGCGGGGCCTCCCTCCCCTACGAGAAGGAGTACCTGCGCGCGGATGGGACCCGCGTTCCGGTGCTCGTTGCGGTCACGCACCTCTCCGGGCCGGACGAAGTGATCGCGGCGTTCGTGCTCGACATCACCGAGCGCAAGCAAGCGATGGAAGAGCTCCGCGCCGCGTATGACCGTCTGCAGCGGTTTGTAGACTCCAGCGTCGTCGGGATCTGCGTTTCTCGCGCGAACGGGGAGATCGTCGAGGCCAACGACTACTACCTCGATCTCGTCGGGTACACCCGCGAGGAGCTCGAACGGGGCGAGATCGACTGGCGAACGCTCACCCCTGCCGAGTGGCTGCCGGCCGACGAGAGGGGGATTGCGGAGGTCGGCGAACGCGGCGTCTGCAGCCCGTACGAGAAGGAATACGTAGGGCGGGATGGTCGACGGGTTCCGGTGATCATCGCCTACACCGCGCTGCCCGGGCCGTCCGAAGATCTCGCCGTGTTCGCACTCGACATCTCCGATCGCAAGCAGGCCGAGGCGCGGCTGGCAGAGCGCAATGCCCTGCTGACCAACATCATCGAAAGCACCGAGGCTGCGGTCTTCGCGATCGACCGAGAGTACCGGTACACGAGCTTCAACCGGCAACATGCCGACGTCATGAAGGCGCTCTACGGTGTCGACATCGAGCTCGGCGGCAGCGTCCTGGACTATCAGTCGTCAACCCAAGATTACGTTCAGTCGAAGAAGAACCTGGACCGCGCCCTCGCCGGCGAGCGGTTCACCGATGCAGCGTTCAACGGCGAAGACGAGCTGAACCGGGCCTACTTCGAGGTCACCCAGGGTCCGGTGCGCGATGAAGCCGGACGGATCGTCGGCGCCTCGGTCTTCGCCCGCGACACGACGGAGCGTCACCGCGTGGAAGAGGGCATCCGGGCCCTCAACACCGAGCTCGAGCAGCGGGTCGTTGAGCGGACCGGGGCCCTCGAAGCCGCCAACCGCGAGCTCGAAGCCTTCAGCTATTCCGTCTCGCACGACCTTCGCGCCCCGCTGCGCTCGATCGACGGGTTCAGCCGCATCCTCCTCGATGAGCACTCAGCCACCCTGGACGTCGAGGGCGAGCGCGTGCTAGGAGTTGTGATCCGCAACGTGAAGCAGATGGGACTCCTGATCGACGACCTCCTTGCCTTCTCCCGCGTGACCCGAGCAACCCTCGAGCGCCGTCCAGTCGACATGCAGCGGTTGGCCCAGGGTGTGGTAGAGGAACTGCAGGCGGCCTACCCGGATCGCGAGGTCTCGTTCGACGTGGGTCCGCTGGCCGAGGTGCCAGGCGACCAGGCGCTCCTGCGCCAGGTCTGGTTGAACCTTCTCGGGAACGCCGTCAAGTTCACCCGGCCTGTTGAGCACGCGGCCGTGGAGGTTCGCTCAGAGCGACGGGGCGGAGAGTGCCGCTACACGGTCCGCGACAACGGCGTCGGCTTCGACCCGGCCTACACCGACAAGCTGTTCGCGCCCTTCCAGCGGCTGCACACGGCATCCGAGTTCGAGGGCACGGGGGTCGGCCTTGCCATCGTCGCCCGAATCGTGCAGCGCCATGGCGGCCGGGTCTGGGCGGAGGCCGCCCCTGGTTCCGGCGCCCTGTTTGGCTTCTCACTCCCTGACAAACTGGAGGCGACATGAACGCGGAACCGACCGAGATCCTCCTCGTCGAGGACAACCCCGATGACGTGGAGTTGACCCTGCGGGCGCTGCGGGCGCACAACCTGACGAACCGCGTCAAGGTGGTCCCCGACGGCGTCGAAGCCCTCGCCTACTTGCGCCCGGACGACATGGACCACGTGCCGGGGGACGGGTTCCCGCGCCTCGTGCTCCTCGACCTCAAGCTGCCCCGTATGGGCGGTCTCGAGGTCCTGAAGCGGCTCAAGACTTCGGAACGGACGCGAACCATCCCGGTCGTCGTCCTGACATCCTCGCGCGAGGAGAGCGACCTCGTGGAAAGCTACCGGCTCGGCGCCAACAGCTACATCGTCAAGCCGGTCGACTTCGAGCAATTCATGAACGCGGTAAGAGAGCTGGGCCTGTACTGGGTGCTCCTCAACACTGTGCCCACGTGAATCAGGTCCCGTCGCCGCTGCGGGTCCTGCTCGTCGAGGACTCGTCCGACGACGCCGAGCTCGTGGTGCGGGCTCTGCTCGCCGGGGGGCTCGAGGTGGAGGTCCGGGTCATCGCGACCGAGGCCGAGCTCCTGGCCACCCTGCCAGAGTTTGCGCCTGAGATGATCCTCTGCGACTGGACGTTGCCGGGCTTCTCGGGTGAAGGCGTCGTGGCGGATGCGCACGCCTGGGATCCAGGCGTGCCGTGCATTCTTGTGTCGGGCACCGCCGGCGAGGAGCTGGTGGTCAAGGCTCTTCAATCCGGCGCCACGGACTACGTCCTGAAGAGTCGCCTTGAGGCGCTGGTCCCGGCCATCAAACGAGCCCTGGCTGAAGGTTCCGGGCGGCGGGAGCAGATCCGACTCGAGGCCGAGCTCGCCTCTGCGCAAGCAGCCCGGGACCGCCGCGTGCGCGAGCGTGTGCTGATCGCCGGAGCCCTTGCGGATCTCCAGGTCCTGCCGACGGCCGAAGCCACGGCCCACTTGATCTGCCGGCAGGTTGACGGCCTGGCAGACATCGTGAGTGCCGCGCTGTACATATTCACTCGCGAGGGATCGGCCTTGCCTCTGGCATTCGTGCGGACCGATGGAGCGCCTGTGCCCATCCGGCCTTTACCGTTCAAGCGCAGCCTGCGCCTGCGCGAGCGGGCGCAGGCGGGACCCTGGGTGGAAGCCTGGGTTCGACGTCCCTGGCATCCCTACGATCGGATGTTCCGGGACCTGGGCGTCAACGCCGTCGGATACGCGCCCATCCGTTTCAGGCGCCATCTAATCGGCATGTTGACCATCGCGTCCGCCGAGGAGAGCGCGATCTCGCAGATCACTGAGTCCCTCCCGGCCCTCCTCGAGTTTGCGGGGTTCGCGGGCGCGCTCATTGGGCCCGCCGTCGCGGACCTCACCGAGGTTGGCGTCATCCGCGAGCGAATCTCGCAGATCATCCGAGACGCCGCCTTCCGACCTGTCTTCCAGCCGATCGTCGACCTCGCCACCGGCACGCACCTTGGCTACGAGGCGCTCACGCGCTTCTCGAGCGGGACAGCCCCCGATCTCGTCTTCGCCGACGCGCGAGCTGCCGGACTCGAACCCGAACTGGAGCTGGCTACGCTCGCTGCTTCTATCAGCGCCGCCGCGGCGCTGCCCCCAGGAGCGTGGCTCAGCGTCAACGTCTCGCCCAATCTCGTGACGGTCGATGAACGCCTAGCCGATCTCCTCCGGAAATCGAATCGGCCTCTCGTCCTCGAAGTGACCGAGCACGTCCTCGTCGACGATTATGCCGCCCTGCGCGCCGCAATCGGCCGAATACGACCCGCGGTGCGAGTTGCGGTCGATGATGCCGGGGCGGGGGTCGCCAGCTTCAGCCACATCGTGGAGCTGTCGCCCGCTTTCGTTAAGCTCGACATCGGGCTTGTTCGCGGGATCGACACTGACCCTACCCGGCGAGCCCTCATGGTTGGGCTCCTCCACTTTGCCAGCGAGTCGGCAAGCCGGACCATCGCCGAGGGCGTGGAGACGGATGCTGAGCTGGCCACGCTGAAGGAACTCGGCGTGTCGCTGGCCCAAGGCCACTTATTGGGCAGGCCGGCGCCAGTGGCCGAATGGGCGGTACGGACCAACAAAGTTTCGGCTGTCAGGGCGCGCCGTGATAGAGCGGCTAAGCGCGGCGCGGTCGTCGGCGCGTCGGATAGCGCGGCCGCCGAGCGCCACAGGCAAGCCGGGGCTCGAGAAGATGCCGCCATCGGGCGCGATGCGATTGTCGGGGCGCCGGACGATGCCGCGGCGGAGCGCGAGCACGGGATCGACCCGCAGACGGCCGAAACCGAGCGGCTCGTGGCTATCGGTCTGTTCGCCGGCGGGATCGCCCACGACTTCAACAATCTCCTGACCTCAATCCATGGATACGCCGAGTTGGCCCGTGGTGGGGTCGGCGCCGATGACCCGATCCGCGACGACCTCGATCAGGTGATCGCGAGCGCTGAGCGGGCGGCGGCGCTTGCGAGCAAGCTCCTGGCCTTCACACGTCCGCAGATCCTCATGCCGACCGATATCGACCCGGCTCAGGTCATCAGTGCGCTGGTACCGATTCTCGGTCCGCTTCTTGGAGACGACATCCGGGTCCGGACGGATATGGAAGGCTCGCATGCCTGGATCCGTGCCGACCCGACGCAGCTGGAGCAGATCATCATCAATCTCGCGGTCAATGCTCGGGACGCCATGCCGACCGGCGGAACCGTGACGATCGCGGTCCGCGACCTGACGTTGACCGACTCCGATCGACCCGATCCCGATCCCAGCGGCCGCGGGTTCGTGCGGATCAGCGTCTCCGACACGGGCATCGGGATGGACGAGGCAACCAAGGCGCGGATCTTCGATCCCTTCTACACGACAAAAGACCGCGGCAAGGGAACGGGTCTTGGCCTCTCGACGGTCTCTCGCATCGTGGCTCAATCCGGAGGCCGTCTCGTGGTTGAGACAGCGTTGGGCAAAGGCTCGACATTCCACGTCGATCTGCCGCTCGTCGGGGCCGTTCGCCTGCCAGCGCCTCGTCGCGGCGCATCCGGAGCCCAATGGTTGCGGTCCGGCGTCGTGCTCGTCGTCGACGACGATCCTGACGTCCTAGAGTTCGCTCGCCGAAGTCTCGAGAGAGCGGGCTTCACGGTGCTCGCCGCCGACGGAGCCGAGGAGGCCATCACTGTGGCCGAGCGGTGGGCCCAGCAGATAGACGTGCTTCTCACCGACGTCGCGATGCCCAGCATCGATGGACCGGAGCTAGCCGCTCTCGTTCGTGCCCAGTGGCCCGACGTGGGTGTCGTGTTCATGAGTGGCGTCGCTGAGGATCCGATCAGCGGAGGCGGCGGGCCCGCCAGGACACGGAACTTCCTGCCCAAGCCATTCAGCGTCGAGGCGCTCATTGGGGCGGTCGATCGAGCCGGCGACGCCATCGTCCGAGAACGGACGAGCACATAGCGGGGCGGCCAGATCTGGAGACGCGAAGCGCTCGGTCGAGGGCGACACCAGGCGAACATCGTCGGCATGCCGGCCGATCAAGTCACCCCCCGAGAATCGCGCGCGCCAACGCCTCGTACTGCTCGGCGGTGGGGCCCTGTGAGCAGCTGATCTGTAGCAGAGAGAGCGGGTAGACAAAGACATCCAGCCCGGCATCGGGGACGTAGTAGGCCTGGTCGCCAAGACCGGGCACCGCGGTCGAGCCTTGCATGGCAGCCGCTCCGGCCTCGGCGGAGGCCATGTCGGCCGGCGAGCCGAAGACCGCGAAGGAGACCATGGTCCTGAACATGCCGGAGTAGTTGCAGGTGGTCATGGACTCCGTGCCCACCTGGGTGGAATCGATCGTCGGGCCGGTCGGGGCCTGATTGGCCAGCAGATCGAGGGCCGCCCCGACAACGGCCGGCGACGGACACTTCACGTCGATCGTCGGGGCCGCCGTCTGTCCCGGTGCGCCTGTCGCGGCTGGCGTCTGCTGGGGCAATGTCGACGTGGGGGTCGGGCTCTCGCTCGACATCTCGGTAGCCGTCGGCCCGGCCGAGCCAGGCACGATGATCACGCCGGTCGGGCTTGGCGACGGCAAGGGCGCCGGTATTGGCGTTTGGGTCGGTGTTGCAGTGGCAGACGAACAGGCCGAGAGCGCGAGGGTGACGAGCAGGCCCGCCAGGCGCAGGGCGGTCGCCCGGGATCTGCGGGGGCTCGGCCGGGAACGTCCGATGCGAAGCTCGACAACGCCGTGGGCGGTTCGAGAACGGGTCGCCATTTGCGGCTCCCTCTGGCGCTTCGCGTGAGCGCCGACCCCTATTCTCGGGGCCGGGGATCCGACCCCTGACGAGAGTCAGTGTAGCGAGGCGTTGGCCGGGCGCCAATGAATCCAGGGGGCCCGAGTCGTACCCGGTCGCCGGACGCTTCGCCAGAGTCGAGTACTAGGGTTGGTACAGCTCAGCCGAGGCCACGCCCTTCGCGAGGCCGCCTAGCCCACCGGCGATCAGCACGCGGCCGTCGCCTCAGGCCGAGACGGCGCTCCGATGGGCGGGCCGAGCGGTACGCTCGGCGGGGATCGCCGGTGGGTGGATGAGCAATGTCCGGTCTGCCCGCGGGGCCACGACCGCGTAGAGGTCGCAGAAGAGGTCGACCAGCTCGGGGTCGAACTGCACATCGGCGAAACGGCGCAGTTCGGCCACTGCGGCATCGTGGCCGATAGCCGAGCGATACGGCCGGTCACGAACCATGGCGTCGTATGCGTCGGCGATGGCTACGATCCGCGCACCGAGCGGAATGTCGGAACCGCGCAGCCCGTACGGGTAGCCGTGGCCCGAGTAGTGCTCGTGGTGATGGAGAATGATTGCTCGGGCGTCCCCGACGGCCGCCACGCGCTCCAGGATGGCGTCGCCGGCGCGAGGGTGCTGGACCACGCTCAGCCACTCGTCCGCGTTCAGTGGTCCCGGCTTCTCGAGAATGCACTCGGGCACGGCGAGCTTGCCGATATCGTGGAGCAGCGCCGCGACGCGAATGCGTTCGATCTCAGCGTTGGGGAGGCCAAGCTCGACTGCCATGCGAACGGCGATGGCAGCGATGAGCGTCGAGGGCCGCCCGCTGTAGTGGGAGCGCGGTGCCAGCACGGCCGCGAGGGCTGCTTCTGCGGCATGACGAGCCTGGTCGCCCACCTCGACTGCGCGCCGTCGTCCTTCGGCCGACATAGGGGCGCGCGGAATGCGCGCAGCGTCGTCGTCGGCTTCGGCGAACACGTAGGTCTGGTTGCGGCCAAGCGACTTGGCGGCATACATCGCAGCGTCGGCGTCGCGCAGAAGCTGATCGACGCGAAGGTGCTGTCCGCGTCCGCCGGCGATTCCGATGGAAACCGAGACCGTGAACGCATCGCCTTGCGGGCCCTCGAACCGCTGGCGCAGGATCAGCAGGCGCATGTTCTCCGCGACGGCGGTGGCGTCTTCGACCCTCGTCTCCGGCAGCACGAGAACGAACTCCTCGCCCCCGTAGCGGCCGACGAAGTCCGACCCCCGAGTGTGCTCTCGGAAGACGCCGGCGACATCGTGCAGAACGGTGTCACCGACCTCGTGGCCGTACGTGTCGTTGATCTCCTTGAAGTGGTCCAGGTCGATGAAGGCGATGGTCAGGGGCCGTTCGTGACGAGTCGCCCGCTCGACCTCAGTGAAGAGCTGGGCGAGGAGAGTTGGGCGGTTGGCCACCTGGGTGAGGCGATCGGTCGTCGCCTCCTCCCGGGCCACTCGGAGCGCCTCAGAGACGTCCCCCAGGCGGCGCGCAACCGGAACCAGCGGCCCGAACCGCCGCAGGTTGGGCGACGGAGCGGGGGCACCCTGAGCTATGGCTGCGGTGGCAGCATCGAGCGTCGTCACAGCGCTGCGAAGGGTGATCTCGGCACAGCCGATGCCGATGAGGGTTCCAGCGGCTAGCGCGAGCAGAGCCCCCCCGAGGAGGACGTCCCCTCTTGAGAGTGCCACCGTTCCTGCCGAAGCGGCCACAGCCGTCGGAAGCAGGACCACCATTCCCCGCCATCCTGACATGACGCGACGGTACGGTCTTCGCGGGACGCCAAGCACCCTCCGAACGTACCGATGCCGGCCAGCCAATAGGGCCACTGGGGCTCGACGACGACGTCAGGCGTCTCGGCATGCTCCGGCATGCGGGCCGATCAAGTCACCCGCCGAGAAACCGCCGACGCTAAAGTAGAGGGGCGCGGATGGCGCGGAGTTGGGGAGATGACGCATGAGTGTCTCGCTTCGACGCTGGCTGGCAACCCTCGGCATCGTCGCTGCCGCCCTCACGGTCGCGGCCTGTTCATCCGCAACTTCGCCCACCGGAAGACCGTCGCCGCTTACGCCGAGTTCGGCCGCGCCGAGTTCGGCCGCGCCGAGCTCAGCCGCGCCGACCGCGACCGCGACCGCGACCGCCACCGCCGTCCTGGCTTCGCCAACGGCGAACGCGCAACCTTCTCAGGCGGCGGCCGGCGTGCTCGCCTGGCTATCCCCGAGCTCAACGCGGTCGCTCCGAATGGCCTCAGTGGTCGTGGTTGGAGATGCCCAAGGGCACGTGCTGCGCCGGATCACGCTTCCTCACGAGCCGGAACTACTCTACGGGACCACGGCCAGCCAGACGGTCCTGATCGAGGGCATGGACAGCTGGATGGTCACGAACCTCGCGAGCGGAAAGACGGTCACCCTCGACTTCGGCGCCACGAGCCCGCTTGACATCCACGTGCTCGTGCAAGCGGGCCGCTGGTGGGTCCTCGGCACGGATTCCGGCAGCACCGCGTACCTGCTGGACGTGCAGTCGGGCAAGCTCCAGGACCTGGCGTCGGTGGGTATCAAGCAGCTGGCCTCGCCCACATTCGCGCCCGGTGAGGGTGCATTGCTGGCCTACGCGCCTGGTCCGACCCTGATCCGGACCGGCTCCCCCGCGGTCGTTCGTTCGGTCGCGCAGGGCGAGGCCGCCAGCGCCTCGTTCTCGCCTGACGGCGCCCGCGTGATCTACACCCTGAAGTCCGGCAGCAGCTGGAACGTCGTATCGGAGTCCATGGACGGCAGCGAAAGCCAAACCCTGTTGACCTCGTCTGTGCCGTTGATTGCCGAGTTCGCTCAGGACACCGACCATCTCCTGATCGTCGACACGAAGGGGATCGCCGTCTTCACCATCAGTTCCGGCAAGGCGATCCTGGTCTCGACGGCCGCCACCATCGACTCCGTGATCAGCCTCGGCTGGTCGACGGGCCGCCGGTCCGCCCTCCTGGCCTACCGCGACGTCAAAGACAATTATCAGTGGCTGGAAGTCGACACCGTGGCCGCCACTGCCCGCCCCCTGTCCGGCCTGGCGGGCTATCTGACGGCCACGAGCGGCGTGGCCGCACAAGTTCAGCTCTTTGCTCTGAGTGGTTCGGGGGCAACGCCGGCTGGCTTCAAGGTACTCGACCTCGCCAGCGGATCGGTACGGTCGCTCTCGGGAATGGATCCGAGGGCCGCATTCGTGGCAGGCACGGCGCGCATCAACGGTACCTGGATCATCGCCAGCACCATGATCAGTGCTAGCTCCGAGTCTCTGATGCAGGAGTGGATCATCAACGGCTCGACGGGCCAGGCGGCCTGGGTCGAGGAGGGCCTGTCCGTGCGCGGTGCGATCTCCCCGGACGGGAAGTCGGTCGTGGCGAGCCGCTACGACGGCAGCACCGCGAACGTGGACATCGTCGATCTGGCGACCGGCCAGAAGTCCTCTCTGGGGGTCGGATACGACGGCGTGTGGCTGGCTCCATAGGTTCGGGACGCGCTCCGCGGCTGGACGCTTGTCCCTGGTCGGCGGCATCTCGATCGGGCCAGGACGTGCGGTGGAGTCCGGACGCTGGTCGCGCTTCAACCCTCAGCCGGCTCGCTCGCCGCTCAACGGCATAGATCAACCGATCCTTCGGCCTGCACCGCAGTCAGATCCGCCGAGTGCGATCGATTGATCCGTCTTGCATCCCGTCCTCGCTGGCTCCCCAACTGCCGGCGCCGCCCACTGCACGTCTGGCGCGGCCCTCTGCCACCACCCAGCGGCTCTCCGAACCACAGCTACGGTTCGTACAGCTCGGCCGAAGCAACCGCCGCCAATGTCTGGTTCCCACCTCCGGCGATGAGGACGCGGCCGTCGGAGAGAAGCGTGGCCGTGTGCGAAGTGCGAGCGGTCGCCATCGAGCCAGTTTGGCTGAACACGCCGGTCTTCGGATCGTACAGTTCGGCCGAGGAGAGACCATTGTCGGAACTGTCCTTGCCGCCCGCGATGAACACGCGGCCGTCGGAGAGCGGAGTGGCAGACTGCGAGTAGCGAGCCGTCGTCATCGAGCCGGTCGGGCTGAACTTCCCCGTCGCGGGGTCGTACAGCTCGGCCG
>Ga0182010_10001428_pt1 | contig 12606 bp, 9 predicted proteins | sample 611E1MmetaG_FD_120488 | JGI IMG/M metagenome (GOLD analysis project Ga0182010, IMG submission 120488) | Permafrost microbial communities from Stordalen Mire, Sweden - 611E1M metaG | ecosystem: Environmental > Terrestrial > Soil > Wetlands > Permafrost | place: Sweden: Stordalen | collected...
CAGGTAAAAGGAATGGAATTACCGGCTTATGAACCGCGCGCCATGGGCGTGCAGGGTCTATCTTTTGCCACGTCTAACCGCGGTGGCTGCCACCTGCGAGGGAATATGCTCGGACCGGAACTGCTCGGCGTGCCCAAAATTGTCGACCACTCCGGCGCTTCCGGGACCGTTGGTCTGCTGATTTATCATCAGCACCTTTCCGCAGCTTTTGATTCCCTCGGCGTTTGTAAATTTGCCGGTTTTGCGATCAGCGATGAAATGCTGGCCCGTATGATGACTGCCATTACCGGAATCGCATTTGTCCCGCATGATCTGCACGCTGCCGGCGAACGCATCTGGAACCTGGAGCGGCTTTACAACATCAGAGAAGGCTTCACCGGTAAGGACGATACCCTGCCGAAGAGATTTACGGATGAGCCGCTAAAAAGCGGTGCGGCTAAAGGCCGGGTCATCAATTTAGCTCCACAGATGGAAGAATATTACCGTTACCGCGGATGGAGCACCACCGGTGTCCCCAGAAAAGAGAAACTGAAACTATTGGGATTGGAGGCATAAAATGTTAGAAGAGTTTCAGCGTATCGGACGTGACTTGTTCCTCAGCGGGTTAGTGAGTTCTCACGGCGGCAATATGAGTGTACGCATGGGCGACCGCGTGCTGATTACGCACCGCGGCTCACCGCTCGGTCAAATTACTGCCGAAGACATAGTTGAGACCGGGCTTTACGACAATGACAGCGGCATTATGCTCGCTTCTTCGGAAACCCCGGTACACCGCACGATTTACCAGCAGACTGCCGGACTGGCAATTGTGCACGCCCATCCTAAAGTAGCAGTCGCCCTGTCGTTGTTTGAGGATGAAATCATCCCCATCGATAACGAGGGTTCTTACCTGCTGCATAAAGTGCCGGTTATTTCCTCGGAGATTGCTTCGGGCACCGCAATGGCGGGAATTGTTGCGGAATCACTGCAAAAATATAAAATCACGATGGTCCGCGGGCACGGCTGTTTCGCCATCGGCCAGGTCCTCGAGGAAGCATGGCAGTGGGTATCCTGCCTTGAAGAGTCTGCGTTGGTGATTTACTACGCACGCACCCTGGGCGGCCAGACGAAAGAATTCCGTAAAAATGCCGACCAGTATAAAAAGTGGTAGGCACCTGAATATTACTCATTAATTATTCCGAAGGAGAGCATAGATGAAAATCACTGCAGCCGGCCTGAAAAAACTGGAAACTACCTATAAAGGCTATCTTGAAGGAGAACTCATCGACCGGTTTTTCGATGAGTTCGGCATCCGGTTTGCCGCCGGGTTGTGGGCTGCCGGCAGTTTTAACGACCGTTTTGTGGGCAGCGGCTACAATCCGGGGTTGGATGATAGTCTAACTGCCAAAATGGAGCGAGTCACGCAGGCCGGCATCAAAGGCTGTGAATTCCATGACTCTCAGTTTGTCAGCACTGACCTTGTCGTCGACAAAAACAAAATCGCGGAAATCAAAGCCGCACTAAAAAAATACAAATTAACCCCCACTAACATGAATACCGACCTTTTTTCCGACGCCAAATGGAAACTGGGCGGCATTACCAACGCCAATAAATCCATCCGTGAAGAAGCCTTGGCTTTTGCGTTAAAAGGTTGCGATGTCGCCAAAGAACTCGGCTGCACCACGGTAGCGTTATGGCCCGGTTCCGACGGTTGGGACTATAACTTCGAAGTGAATTACGGCCATCTGCTGGATAGATTTATTGACGGCTGTATCGCAATCAACAACAAGGCGAAATCGTTAGGCCTGAGATTCGGCATCGAAGCTAAACTGCACGAACCGCGGGAAGGCAACATGGTTACCCCCACTTCCCACATGACGATTCTGGTAGCCAAACTGGTCAATGAAGCCTGCGGCGGGAAAAACATGGGCATCGCCGTCGATTACGGTCACGAACAGATGTATGCCGTCGAACCGGCCTCGATGCTTTATACCGCGAAAAAAGCCGGCGTGGAAGTGATCAATTTCCACCTAAACGATTCGAAAACCCATTCCAATGACGAAGACCGGATTGCCGGCACCGGCGATATCTGGCGATTCTGCGATTTCTGCTACGCCACGATTGACACCGATTACCAGGGCTGGTTCGGCGAAGACCAGTTTACCTACCGCACCGACCCGGTGAAGTCAATGGCGCAGTCACGGGAGTTCTTCGCGAATATCATGAAACGGGCAATGTTGATTTACGCCCACAAAGCTGAACTGGAAAAAGCGCGCTCAACCGGGGATGCGATTGCTACAATCAATGTAGTGAAAAAATATATTCTCGGGCAATAGCGAAAATGTTCATTTTTTGTGTGAGAGGATAATTGGTTATCCAGTCAAGATTTCCCCTCTCTCTAACTCTCTCCCACAATACACTTTTGACTGAATGTCAAAAGTACTTCGCATGCGGGCTCAGGGGGGCGAGAGGACTATCTTTTTAAGAACTGCTCGTTCCGAAACCTTTAGGAGCACCACATATGGGAAAATATTTGGCCTTTGATTTAGGAGCGGAAAGCGGACGAGCGATGCTCGGCACGCTGGATGAGAACAAAAAACTGCAGCTTCAGCAACTGCACCGCTTTCCCAACGGCATGATTAATGTCCGCGGCGTGCTCCACTGGGATATCATCGGCATGTACCGCGAGATGCTTGCCGGAATCACCGCAGCCGTCGCCCAGAACACCGGAAAAATCGACAGCATCGGTTTCGATACATGGGGCGTGGATTTCGGCCTTTTCGACCGTAACGGGATGTTAATCGGCGACCCCATCGCCTACCGCGACAGCCGCCGCCTCCCGGCCCGGGATAAATTCCTGACCAAAGTGACGCGGGAAAAACTTTATGAACTTACTTCCATCCAGCTTCAGTATTTCAACACCGTTTTCGAACTCTATGCGATGACGCTGGAGAAAAACCCGCAGCTGGAAATCGCCAAAGACTTGCTTTTTGTGCCTGATATTTTCAACTATTTCTTTACCGGCAAGAAAGCGACCGAATTTTCTTTTGCCACCACCACCCAGCTTTATAACATCCGGACCGATGCCTGGGAAAAGAAAATCTTCGTGCAAATCGGCGTACCAATCGATATCATGCAAAAAGTTGTCCGGCACGGCACGGTTATCGGCATGGTTCAACCGGAAATCCGCAAGGAGACCGGCATTAACGAAACGCCAGTGCTGGCCGTCGGCAGCCACGACACCGCCTCCGCGGTCGCCGCCTGTCCCCTAGCCAGCGAAAACGCGGCTTACATTAGTTCCGGTACCTGGTCGTTGATGGGAATCGAAACCCAAAAACCGATTATCAGCGAAAAAGCGTTCAAATACAATTTCACTAACGAAGGCGGGATTTGCGATACCTACCGCGTGCTCAAGAATATCTCCGGATTATGGCTGCTGCAGGAATATAAACGGGAAGAAGCCAAAATCCAGGATTATTCCTACGCCGAACTCTCCGAAATGGGCCGGAACGCTGCTTCAACCGGCGCCGTTATCGACCCGGATGCGCCCGATTTTATCAAACCCGAATCGATGTCAAAGGCAATTACCGATTTTTGTCGGGCCCACGGACAACCGGTACCGCAGAACGTCGGGGAATATGTACGGTTAATCCTGGAAAGCCTGGCGCTGGATTATCGCTATGTGCAAAAACAGATTGAGGAAATCAGCGGCCGGAAAATCACCCAAATCAATATTATCGGCGGCGGTTCCCAGAATCAAGTGCTGTGTCAATTCGCGGCGGATGCTACAGGGCTGCCCGTTTATGCCGGTCCGGTGGAAGCTACCGCCATTGGCAACATCCTGGTCCAGTCGATGGGACTGGGTACAATCAAATCACACCCCGAATTGCGAGAAATCGTCAAACAGTCTTTTCCGCTTGTCGCCTACGAACCACACCGCACCGGAAACTGGGACGAACGTTACGCCCGTTTTCTGCAGATTAAAGGTTAGCGAAAATCAACCCGGTATCAAGCAGATAATATTAGAGGGAGTGCGAAAGCACTCCCTCTTTTGCTTCCCTAACTCAGTAATAAATTTTTAATCTTATTTTTGAACGATATCGAAATCCACTTTGAATTCGACGGATAGTTCCTGCAAAGACTGCATCACGACTTCATCCAGCGGGATGCCGTTCTTCTTCCTGTCCTGCACCAGCGCCCATTCAAGTTCGCCGGGGATGGTGATATTTTTCACGCCCTTTGCTTTCGGAAGGTTGTGATAAGTTTCGATTAACCGGTCCATGCCCTTTTTAAATTCTTCGGGCGGGGTAAAACCGGATATTTTCATCGCGGCGCAGAAATGGGTACAGGTGCTGGCGGTGGCAGGCGACTGAAAAAGTTCGGGCAGGCAAACCGAGGCGGCCAGTGTACTGCTCAATATATCAATCATCAGATTCAAGCCGAAACCCTTATATACACCTAGTTCTTTAGTTCCGCCAAGCATAACCATGGCGCCTTTCTTTTTCTCGTCCTCTTTGGGATCGGTGATGGGATTGCCGTCTGTGTCAACCGTCCAGCCGAGCGGCAGCATGTCACCGGTGCGTAAAGCAATCTCGACTTTTCCCCAGGCGGCCATGGTGGAAGACATATCCAGGCAAAATGGAAATTCTTTATTCGAAGGGGCGGCGAAGCTCATGGCGTTCATGCCGGCCACACGGCCGGAAGCCCCGGGAACGACCGCATTAAGGCCGCCGGTAGTGCAGGAGAAACCGATCATATCTTCCGGCAATGCCAGTAGGGAATATGCGGAACAGGCGCCGTAATGGGTGGTGTTGCGACAGGTAACCGCCCCGATACCGGTAACTTTGGCCCGGGCGATCGCTTCCTGCATTGCCTTATGCCCGACAACAAACCCCAACCCACGGTCGCCGTCAATAACGGCAGTGGCCGGGGCGCCGCTGTACATTTTGATGTCGGGTTTGGCCTTGACGAAACCTGTTTTTAACCGTTTGACATATAACCCGTTCAAATGAGCCACGCCGTGCGAGGCGATACCCCGCAGATCGGTGTTTACCATCAGCCGCGAAGCGATGAAAGCATCGTCGTGCGGCATGCCTAATTTTTCCAGTACTTTGGTGGAAAAAACCACCAGCTTTATTTCATTGACTTTGGTGTATTTTACTGCCATTTGATAACTCCTCTAATAAACTCCATTCCCTATTTTCGTATTTAACTTTCAAAATATAACAACCGTTTAAAAGTTATTCTACTCTACTGGAACACACTGCTACAAATATCTTTCACAAACTAATTTACCAATGGGCAGAACCTTTTTAAAAACTGAGCTCGCGATCGGTTTCCAAATCACGAGCTCAGTTTTGTTCATTACCTAATATCGGGGAAAAATACTCTATACTTCCAGATTCAAACCGGGGAAAGTACTGACGAGTTCGTCTACTGTCCATTTGCCGGTCTTGCGAACGAACAAACGGGGTTTCATCGGTCGGTCCAATATACAGAAATCTCCACCGGCAGCATAAATCATCTGGCCGGTTACATCTTTAGCTTCATCCGTACCCAGATAGACGAATATTGGGGCAATGTCCTCAGGGTTCAAGCTGGTTGTAGATGGCATGATACTTCCTCCCCGGGGTGTTGTTCCGGGAAAGAGCTGCGTGGTCGCCAGGGGTAATATCGCGTTTACTCTGATACCATATTGTTTAAATTCATAAGATAGCGCTAAAGTAAAACCAACCACCCCTGCTTTGGCAGTACTATATGCTGCGCCTCTCGGATCGTATCGGGGAAAACCCGCGAAGGAGGAGATGTTTGTGATGCTGCCGCCACTTTTTTGTTTTATCATTTGTTTGGCGGCTGCCCTACTGCAAGCGAAATGCCCTCCCAGGTGAACGGCCATAATCGAATCCCAGTTTTCCTGTGTCATTTCCACTGTCGGTACCGGCATGAAATTGCCCGCGCAATTCACTAAGATATCTACTCTACCAAAATTACTGACTGCTGTGTCAATAATCTTCTCCGCGCCGACAATTGTAGCTACACTATCGTAATTGGCCACAGCATACCCGTTTAATTTCTTTATTTCATCAACTACCTTATCTGCAACCTTGACCCCATCTTTGACACCGGGGTCGGTAACAACAACGCTCGCGCCTTCAGCAGACATTGCTAAGGCTACGCCTCTTCCAATACCTCCACCCCCGCCAGTTACTACCGCGACTTTACCTTTTAATCTTTGACCCATTGTTTTACTTACCTCCATATTTACTTTTTATTTTTAAAAACGATTTGACTCAATGCATGTCCGGAAGAAATATCACTATCAAAATAGCTGTTGAAATCAGCGTAACTGAATCGATTTCTCGAATTATGTCATCTGGAAAATGACCGGACGGACAGTAGCTGAATTATAGTAAAAGGGATAATGAATGTCAAGAATCCGCGACCAGAAGTCGCGAGCATTCCGGACATCATCAATTTTCCGCACAGCCGGGGCCGGTTCAGACTTTAATTGCTTCTTGCGTTTGCAAGGCGACACTGCCGAACCGCGCCCTGAATGTTTCCAGGATAATCGCTTCGGATTTCTCCATCCCCAATATGCCGGTATCGAGCGATAAATGATATTGCCGGGCATCCAGCCAATCCTGACCGGTCAGCATTTTCAGATAGCGCGCCCGTTCGCGATCAACGGAATTCATCAATTTTAAAGACTGTTCCGGCGAAACATGATACACTTCTTCAACGCGGTGCTGCCGGAATTTTACATCGGCATGTAAAAAGATATTTAAACATCCGGGGTGGTCCCTCAGGACATAATGACCGCCGCGCCCGACGATAACCGCTGAGCATTGTTTGGCAATTTTTATAATGATATCTGATTCGACATTATAGAAATCAGCGTCATTCAGAACATCGAGAGAAGGTGGGGCATACGACCACGAACTGCCGTAGGCGAAGGATTGAAGTACCGATTGCCAGTTGGATGTTACCTTTTCATCGCGAACCGCGAGATGTTCTACTGGGATTTTAAGTTCTTCCGCGGCCTGATGCACAATTTCATGGTCCAGATACAAAAATTTCAGGCTTTGTGCTAACCGCTGACCTAAGTAGGCTCCACCGCTCCCCAATTGGCGACTAATGGTGATAACGCATGGCGAGGTCTTAGTCATTTCTACTCCTCCTTTTATACCCTACTTATTGAATTGAATTGTATTCCTTCCTTAGTGTATTGACTTTGCTTTGATTATACATCATGAGCGTAAAATTCAAGTTTGTCAAGAGGGAATTTTAAGACTAGACGGAACATTATTACGGAGGAACGCGGCAGAGTTATCCTTAAATTGACATTCTGCCTGTCATATGATATCTTACGTTTTACAGAGAAATATATGAACACAATAGTGGTCGTCGTTACAAACTAAAGCCGGTAAGTGGGCTCGTCTCAATTTAAATCGAGGCCGTCCACCAGGACGGCTTTTTTTATTAATACGAGCGAAAAGTTGCACAGGGAGATTGATATGACCGATATGCCTTTAACTGAAGAGGAAATGCCCAAAGCCTACGACCCTAAAACGGTCGAGGACAAATGGTACAAATTCTGGCTGGAAAAGGATTATTTTAAGCCCGTCATCAACCCCAAAAAGAGGCCTTTTACGATAATTATGCCCCCGCCCAACGTTACCGGCGATTTACACATGGGGCACGCATTGGTTGCGGCCCTGGAAGATACGATAATTCGCTGGCACAGGATGAAAGGCGACCCCACCCTCTGGCTGCCGGGAGTCGACCACGCCAGCATCGCCGCACAGGTGGTAGTGGAAAGAATTCTGGCCAAAGAAGGGACTACCCGTTACAAAATCGGGCGGGAGAAGTTCCTGGAACGTATGTGGGAATGGACAAACCAATGCCGTTCCAATATCGGCATGCAGCACCGCCGTCTGGGCACCTCCTGTGACTGGTCGCGGGAGAAATTCACCCTTGACCCCGGACCGTCATTGGCGGTCCGTACTACTTTCGTCAATCTCTACAATAAAGGTTTAATTTACCGCGGGGAGCGCATCATCAACTGGTGCCCGCGCTGCGCTACCACCCTCTCCGACCTCGAAGTCGACCACAAAGATTTAAACGGGCACCTGTGGCATCTGAAATATCCGCTGGCAGACGGCGACGGCTACTTAATTGTCGCCACCACCCGTCCGGAAACAATGCTCGGCGATACCGCCGTAGCAGTCAACCCTGAAGATGAACGTTATGCAAATCTTATCGGTAAAAAAATCATGCTGCCGATAATGAACCGCCGCATTCCAATTGTGGCGGATGCCATCGTGGATAAGGCATTCGGCACCGGCGCTGTCAAAGTCACACCGTCACACGACCCGGTGGACTTTGAGATTGCACAGCGACAAAAATTACCGCTCATCAACCTGTTGAATAAAGATGCCACAATGAACGAGAATGCAGGGCCATGCAAAGGCATGGACAGATTCGCCTGCCGGAAATGGGTCGTGGAAGAGTTGGAGCGGCTGGGCTTATTGATTAAAATCGAGGATTACAGTCACGCCGTCGGTCACTGCCAGCGCTGCGCGACCGTGATTGAGCCGATGGCCAGCACGCAGTGGTTTGTAAAGATGGAACCGCTGGCCAAACCGGCCATTGAAGTGGTGAAAAACGGCCAGATTCAGATTATTCCCGACCATTTCACCAAGGTCTATCTGAACTGGATGGAAAATATCCGTGACTGGTGTGTCTCCCGCCAGCTATGGTGGGGGCAGCGTATACCGGCATATTACTGTCAGGATTGCGGCGAGATAATAGTCGCCGTGGACGCGCCCAAAACCTGTCCTAAGTGCCATTCGACAAAAATCGAACAGGATCTGGATGTGCTTGATACCTGGTTTTCCTCCGGACTGTGGCCGCATTCTACGCTGGGTTGGCCGGAAGATACGGCAGATTTGCGTTATTTCTACCCCACGAGTGTACTGGAAACAGGTTATGATATTCTGTTCTTCTGGGTCTCCCGCATGATTATGATGGGCATCGAAAATACCGGCGAAATCCCCTTCAAATATGTTTATCTGCACGGCCTGATCCGCGATGAAAAAGGCGACAAGATGAGCAAGACTAAAGGGAATGTCATCGACCCTCTGAAGGTCATCGACCAAATCGGAGCGGACGCTTTGCGCTTTGCGGTGATTAACGGCAACGGGCCGGGCAACGACAGCAAAATGTCGCCCATTAAGTTGGAATCCGCCAGAAATTTCGCCAACAAACTATGGAACGCCACCCGCTTTGTCATCAAAAGCATCCCGGATGAGAAAATCAACCTGAAAATCATTAAAGAATCACTGACTGTTGAAGACAGGTGGATATTGAGCCGGCTCAGCCGCACCGAAGCCACCGTCGACCAATTGATGACCGATTTTCAGTTCGGCGAAGCATTGAGCACCATTTACGATTTCCTGTGGAATGAATACTGCGACTGGTACATCGAACTGGCCAAAGTCCGTCTCAATCCGGAAAATAAGGACGCGGGGTCGCCGCTGCCGGTGCTGATTCATGTACTGGAAACATCCTTGCGATTGCTGCATCCGTTTATGCCCTTTGTCACCGAAGAACTCTGGCAAAATCTGAAGAGCCACCTGCCGGACACATGGCAGAAGACAGAATCGATTATGATTGCAGAATACCCAAAGGCGGATAAACAGGCGCTCGATGTTGAAGCGGAAAATATCATAGAGGCGGTAATTGATATCACCCGCGCCATCCGCAATATCCGCGCTGAAAACAAGGTAGAATCGACCAAATGGATTGCCGCCGAGATTTACAGCAGCAAGTTAACTGCCGCCATTACCCCGTACGGGTCTGCCATTCAGTCGCTGGCGAAGGTGAAACCGCTGGAATTTAAAGACGGACGGTTAACCGGAGCCCAAGGAGAAAATTTTGCTGTCGCCGTGCTGAAAGAAGCGGATGTCATCGTCCCGATGGCCAGCATGATTGACCTCGCCGTGGAAAGAGAAAAAATCCTGAAAGAGATTGCTCAGATAGACGCCGACGTTGCCAGGCTGGAAGCCCGGCTAAAAGATGAAGCTTTCCTGAGCAAGGCACCCGCAGTGGTCGTGGCCAAAGAGAAAGAACGACTGACCGAAAGAAAAGAGCGAGCGACCAGGCTCAGACAACAGATAGGATAGATTTAAGCGCCTATTCCGGCGCAGGCCGGAATCTGGGGTTGAGCGTGGAAAGTTACATTTTGGTTAAGTTTAGTTAAGATGCGAGTGTGAGTTATCACCCGAGTTAACGACGTAACAAATTATTTGAGTGTAATTTGTCCTCGTCCAGCCTCGTATTGACAACATTTTTTCACGGTGCTAGTATCTAGGTGAAGACAGGCGCAAGCCATCTTACAAAGCGTACTAACAAAAGAATACATCTTGAATGGTCGCTTGGATCGGAAACGACTGAGACGGCAAACAAAAAAGGTATTTAATGCCCTCTCTGTCTATGTCTGAGAGGGCATTTATATTTTGGAAAGGTGTAGCGAAATGTTAAAGATCGGTATCATCGGAGCAGGCACTGTTGGCAGCGCCCTGGCTATTAAGCTCGTTGAAAACGGCTACCAGGTAGTGGCGGTGTCCGGTCGTACTTTCGCTTCCGCCGAAAAACTGGCCGGGGCGATCAAAGGTTGCCGGGCTTATAACAACCAGCAAGTGGCTGATACCGCCGATATCGTCTTTATCACCACACCCGATGCCGTGATTCCGCAAATTACCGCCGGACTGCAATGGCATAAAGGCCAGAACGTAATTCACTGCAGCGGCGCCGATTCCACCGAAATTCTGGAACCCGCCCGGCAAATGGGCGCCCATACGGGCGCTTTTCACCCCTTGCAGTCTTTCGCCGGCGTCAAACAGGCGATTTCGAATCTTCCCGGTTCGACTATCGCCATCGAAGCAGAAGATCCGCTTTTAACCATACTGAAAGAAATGGCCGGAAAACTTAACTGCCGCTGGATTGAACTGAAAGCCGGGGATAAGGTCATTTATCACGCAGCAGCCGTCATTGCCAGCAACTATCTGGTTACCCTCGTAAAACTGGCGGATGATTTGTGGGAAACCTTCGGCATCCCCAGGGAGCAGGCCACACAGGCATTGCTGCCGCTGCTAAAGGGCACTCTCAATAACATCGAAAATGCCGGCATCCCCCAGGCGCTGACCGGACCGATTGACCGCGGCGATACCGAAACTGTGAAAAAACATATCACCACTCTGCAGAAAGAAGCCCCGGATGTCCTGTCCGCTTATTGTGAACTCGGTCTCCAAACCATTCCCATCGCACAGGCTAAAGGCAAAATCGATGAGGAAAAGGCCGCTGAATTACGCGCGGTTTTGAAAACCGGTGCCAAACGAAAAACAAGTGAAAATAACCTCGATAAAATAACACAAAGCAGCAGTTAACTAAATAACCTAAAAAGGTTCCGGAGGAATAACATGAGAGTAATGCTAAAAAGTAAAATCCATCGCGCTACCGTTACGGATGCCAACCTCAATTATGAAGGCAGCATTACCATCGACCGCAATCTGATGAAAGCGGCCGACATACTCCCTTACGAGCAGGTGCATGTCGTTGACGTCAACAACGGCAGCCGATTGGTAACTTATGCTATCGAAGGCGAGAGCGGCGAAATTTGCCTCAACGGTGCCGCGGCCCGCCTCGTCAACAAGGGGGACATCGTTATCATCCTCTCCTACACCAACGTCCTTGAAAGCGAGCTGAAGGATTTTCATCCGACCCTTGTTTATGTTGACTCCAAAAATCAGGTTACTGCTAAGAAAAGCGCCATCGATAGAATCCTTTCCTGAGGAGGTTCGATATGGCCGCATTAATCAAACGTATTACCATCAATGATATCCGGGAGATGAAGCAGAACGGCGAGAAAATCGCCATGCTCACCGCTTACGATTATCCCACCGCTAAAATCGTTGACAGCTGCAGCATTCCCATCATTCTGGTCGGCGACAGCCTGGGCAATGTTGTCCTCGGATATGACAGTACGATCCCCGTGACCATGGATGACATGATTCACCACTGCAAGGCGGTGGTCCGCGGCGCAGAACACGCCATGGTCGTCGGCGATATGCCATTTATGACCTACCATATCTCCATGGAAGATGCCATGCGAAATGCCGCCCGCTTCATACAGGAAGCCGGTGTACAGGCCGTTAAACTTGAAGGAGGCGTCACCGTCGCCGATAAAGTGAAGCGCCTGGTTGATTGCGGCATCCCGGTGATGGGGCATATTGGCATGACGCCCCAATCCGTTAATCAGTTCGGCGGGAACCTGGTGCAGGGCAAAACAGTGGCCGTGGCGCAGCGCCTGGTCGATGATGCCAAAGCGCTGGAACAAGCCGGGGCTTTTTGCATTGTACTGGAGTGCATTCCGAAACGTCTGGCCGCTTTGATTACTCAAAACCTCAGCATTCCCACCATCGGTATCGGCGCCGGCCCGGATTGCGACGGCCAAGTGCTGGTAATCAACAATTTACTCGGATTGACGGATTTCAATCCGAAACTCGCCAAACAATACGTTAACCTCAAAGATATCATGTCCCAGGCAATTTCGGCTTACCGCGACGA
>Ga0182010_10001430_pt1 | contig 12602 bp, 10 predicted proteins | sample 611E1MmetaG_FD_120488 | JGI IMG/M metagenome (GOLD analysis project Ga0182010, IMG submission 120488) | Permafrost microbial communities from Stordalen Mire, Sweden - 611E1M metaG | ecosystem: Environmental > Terrestrial > Soil > Wetlands > Permafrost | place: Sweden: Stordalen | collected...
CATCTGATACTCTATGGCCACTCTCTCGGGACAGCCGTCGCGATCGACCTTGCAACGCGGGTGCAGGCGGCAGGACTTGTCGTGGAGGGAGGGTTCACATCGGCGGTCGATCGGGGGGAGGAGCTGTACCCGCTGCTTCCCGTCTCCTGGGTGATGAAGAATCGATTCGACTCGCTCAGCAAGATCCCGCATGTCGCGATGCCGAAGTTGTTCCTCCATGCGGTGGACGACAAGATGATTCCCATTGCACACGGACGAAAACTCTTCGATGCGGCCTTGCCGCCCAAGATGTTCGTGGAGGTCCATGGGGGACACGACGACTCCTACCTTGCGGACAGGCATATTTTTGTCGATGCGCTTGGGTCGTTTCTGGCCCGCGCGCGTTCTCCGGCCCGGCGGTAACCTGTTGCATCCGAAGGGGATTTTCAGTTTATTCCCGATACAGAGTATCCGTTCTTTTCACAGAAGGAGCATGCCGCATGCCCGATCCTCTTCCCGGCACGCCTGTCACCCCGCCGGTGGCGGCGCCGCGCGCCAAAAAGCGACCGAAGGAGCTTGCCGTCATCGACCAATCGGGGTGCACCGGATGCGAGGTATGCATCGAGTTCTGTCCGGTTGATTGCATTCTGACGGTGCCCGGACCCGATTTCGACCAGCACAAGAAGCTTGTCGAGATCGATCTCGAGGTCTGCATCGGCTGCAAGCTTTGTGTGAAGTACTGCCCGTGGGAGACGATCGAGATGATCGCGAGTGCCGATGCGTTGTCGGTCGCGGCGCGATGGACGCAGCGGTCAGTGCTCCCCCAGGCGGAATGGATACGCGACGCGTCGGGGATAGAAGTGGTAGCGAGCGGTCCGTTGCCGCTTCCCGGGGCGAAGCCGGGGTGAAGAGAGCGGGATGAAGCAGGGCCGTTGGAAGATGGAAGGGTTCATGAAATAGGTATTTGCGCGACCCGAAGTCACGAAAGCGCCTCATCACGCGCCACGCTGCCGTCTCTCCCGCGCCTTGAAGGCATAGCTGCATGCGCCTCTCAGCGCATGCTCTTCTTTGATCCCTTTCTGAATCGCACGCACGGAGAAGTCAAACTCCTTTTCGCGGCTCCGGATGAATCCGGAGTCGATTCCCGGCAACCCGGCCTGGTACGCCGGCAACGTGGCCGACAAACGAGCGGTCCGGCCGTTCCCCTCCGCGGGAAGGGCGAGGGAGCTGCTCCCGGAGATGATCAGGTGCTCAGGACCTTCGATGACTGTCTTACAATGAATTCCGTCTCCAGGATAACTCGCTCAATCGGCAGGATCGTCGGGGATTCAATGTTGCGGATCAGGATTTCTGCAGCCATTATTCCAATTTCCTGTTGAGGTGCCCGTATTGTTGTCAGGGGAATCGGGAACATCTTCGCATAATAGATGTCGTCGTTGCCGATAATGGATATATCGTCGGGTACCCGAATATTGAGTTGCTTCAATACCAGCAAGACCGCAAGTGCCTGTTGATCGTTGAAGCAGACAATTGCAGTCGGATAATTCTCCCGTTTTCTATTCTTAAAATACTCGAGCGCTTTGTCAAAACATTCCTGGAAGTGAGATCCCACCGAGATAATCATGTCATTATTGAAGACTAATGTGCTTTCACTGAAAGCATAGCGGAATCCTTCCATGCGTTCCTGCGTATGCGCCGACTGCGGGGGACCTGCAAAGTGCACAATTTTCTTATGGCCGCTGTCGATGAGATATTTTACCGCTCTTTTTATTGCCTTCTTGTTATCAATTGCCACAACATTTGCTTGTATCCCCTTCACATCTTCCAATAGGACAAAAGGATAATTGATCATCTTCAGTTTAAAAAGATGTTCAATTTCCGCTGTGCCTTCCACGATGGGAGCGATGATGATGCCATTAATATCCTTCGTGGAGAAGAGACGAGACAAATTCTTTTCCCATTCATTGCTATCATCCGAACTGGAGACAATAACGGAATATCCTTTGCTGTTTGCATATTCACTTACGCCTTTTGCTATCGCAGTGTAGAAAGGATACGTGATATCCTTGATGATTAATCCAATGCTTTTATCGGAGGTTTCACTCTTGAAATTTCTTGCCACACCATTGGGACGGAAGTTGAGTTCTTTCATCACTTCCAGGATGAAATCTCTTGTCGCCGGCTTGACGGTCTTTTTCGCATTGATAACAGCAGAGACGGTTCCTACGGAAACTCTCGCTCGCTTTGCAACGTCCTGAATGGTTATCTTTTTCATTTATGAAATCTGCTCTTTCACATTGATCAATTTGTTCAATCTGCCCGCATCAAACATAACACGTACGAGCAAAGTCATTTCTTCTTCTCTCTTTACTCAAGAACAAGCGAACAAAATCACTACGCGGGTAGTCTAAGACAAATTGTCCGAATAATCAAGCAGTTCAAACAGTTCACAGAGTGCGTGCTATTGATGGAAATTCAATTGAACTTTTTGGGATGTCTTTTACGATCTTTTAATCGAGTATGGGGAATGAAATCAATGTCAGGGATATGCTCTATTCTCTCAAGAACCCGAAAAGGAGAATTACAAATGAACAGACCATCGATCCTCCTCATTTATTCCTTTGTCGTCTTATGTTCTGCGGTGTTTGCACAGGAGAAGAAAGTGTTCACCAATCCAATCCTCGCCGGATTTTATCCTGATCCGAGTATCTGCAGAGTTGGCGGTGATTATTATCTCGTCAATTCTACGTTTTCGTACTTTCCGGGAATCACAGTTTTTCACAGCAAGGATCTCGTGAATTGGAAACTCATCGGCCATGTGCTGGAAAGGCCGGAGCAACTGAATCTGGAAGGCCAGGGAGTCTCCCGGGGCATCTACGCTCCTGCGATAAGGTATCATCACGGGAGGTTTTATGTGACTTGCACGTTGGTTGATATTGGAGGGAATTTCATCGTCACTTCACCATCGGCGTCCGGTCCGTGGTCCAATCCCGTCTGGATTCCCCAGATCAATGGGATAGATCCTTCTCTGTTCTTTGATGCAAAGGGGAAGACATATATTATCTACAATAGCGTGGCGCCAAACGACAAGCCGCTGTATGACGGACACAGATCGTTGAGAATGCGCGAATTTGACATCAAAAAGCTTCACGTGATCGGTGATGAAAAAATAGTCGTCAATGGCGGAGTAGACCTTCAAAAGAAACCTGAGTGGATAGAGGGGCCTCATCTTTTTCAGAAGAACGACTATTACTATCTGATCGCTGCCGAAGGTGGAACCGGTGATCAACACTCCGTCGTCGTCTTTCGAAGTAAGAGTGTTGATGGTCCGTATCTCCCTTACGAAAAGAACCCCATCTTGACCCAAAGACAGTTGGATCCCAAGAGAGAGTTTGCTATTACGTGTACTGGTCATGCTGATTTTGTTCAGACCGAAAGCAAGAAGTGGTGGGCGGTCTTCCTGGGATGCAGGCCATACCCTCCATGTGAAGAAGGGTATGTGAATACCGGGAGGGAAACCTTTTTGGCCCCCGTGAAATGGGAGAACGGTTGGCCCGTTATCGCTGAAGGAAATGAAAAAGTGCAGTATCGTTACCCGCTTCCCCTGCCGCCCATTCTCGAAGGTACGGAGAGACCGTATAGCGGAAACTTCACATGGAGAGACGAATTCAACAGCAACACCCTCAGCCGCGAGTGGATGTTCTTGAGAACCCCGAGAGAAAAATGGTACGATCAAAAACAAGCGCCGGGTTCCTTATCGATACGGGTAAGGCCCGAGACATGCGCTGGAAAGAGTAATCCAAGTTTCTTGGGTTATCGGCAGCAGCATCTTCGCGGGTCAGCAAGCACCGAAATCTTTTTTGGAGCGGAGGCAGAGAATGAAAAGGCCGGATTATTGGTCTTCCAGAACGAAGAGCACTTCTATTTCCTTTGCAAATCATTGGAAGGAAATGAGCCGGTTCTTCAACTCTATGCATCGCGCGACGATGATAGTTCTCACGGGCAGATGAAGTTGATAACCTCTCAAAAACTGGGGAACGAAAATGGCACGAAAGGATTGCTCCTGAAGATAGAGGCTCAAGGATCCGTGTATTCCTTTTCTTATGCGTATGAACCTCAGAAATGGCATCTGCTTAAAGACAGCGTTGACGCCAGATTTCTCAGCACAAAAGTCGCAGGAGGTTTTGTGGGCTGTGTGTATGCTTTGTATGCGACTTCACTGGGGAGAGCCTGCAAAAATGTCTCTCGATTTGATTGGTTTGAATATCGCGGGGATGATGAAGTGTACAGGTGATTCCATCGGAACCCGATTGTGTCGTACAAAAGAGTCATTCCCATCGAATGACTCTTTTTTTTGCTTGACTTTGAGGGAGAGAAAATCGATACTTACGCGAGTAAGTTACCGGGTAAGTGAGCATATTATGGCATATTACACTCAAACAGATATCGCGGAGAAACTCAAGGTCTCACGCGTAACAGTTTCAAAAGCTCTTCGGGATCATCCGGATATTTCTCGCGATATGAAAAGGCGCGTGAAAGAGATTGCCGAAGAATTTGGATATACTCCCAACCTTATCGCGAAGAATCTTACCTCGAAGAAGACCCTGACCATTGGAATAGTTGTCCCCGACCTGGAAAACAGTTTCTTCTCGTATGCGGTAGATAGTATGGTGGACGCTGCTTCGGAACATCATTACCATACGATTCTCACCGTGTCGAGGGAAAACGAACAGAATGAGAAGTACAACATTCAGAGTTTGATAGGCATGCGGGTTGACGGGTTGCTCGTCTGCGTTTCTCAGCGCACGTCTGATCCCCATGTCTTCGAAGAACTGAAGAAGAAGAAAATGCCGGTTGTTTTCTTCGATCGTCAAATGGAAGGGACGGATTTTCGGAGCGTGACATTCAATGATGAGATTGGCGCTGTCGATGCTCTTGATCACATCATCGGGAACGGGTACTCGCGCATAGGACACTTTGCGGGATATTCGAATGTCAGCATCGGCCGGAAACGCTGTGAAGGATACAGGAGCGCCATGAAAAAGAATGGATTGGAAATTGATCCGGCGTGGATTCTTGCGGCGGGATTTGAAATACAGGACGGGTACGATTCCTTTATGAAATTATACCAGACGAAGAACATACCCGAAGTGATTCTTACGGTGAATGATCGCGTGGCGTTAGGCGTCTACAAAGCCGCGAAGGAAGTCGGCATGGAGATTCCCAAAGACATCGGTATTGTGGGATTTGGATTCAGCGAAACGGCGCAGATGTTCTCGCCGACGTTATCAATTATTCATCAAGACCCTCGTCGACTGGGGACCGCCGCGCTTGAGGTGCTCATCGAAGAGATGCAAAACACCAAGCAGGACAGACCTCGGAACGTTCTTATCGAAGAAAAGTTTATTTGGAACAATTCAATCATCAAAAAACAGCATTGAGAAGAGAGTCATGAAAAAGATCATTGTTGCTGGAGCCGGCGGATTTATCGGCGGCCATCTCACAAAAGCACTGAACGCCATGGGACATAGGGTGCGCGCAGTGGATATCAAGCCATTGAATAAGTGGTATCAGGTCCACTCCGGCGTCGAAAACATGGTCCTCGACCTGCGCATCAAGGAATACTGTTATCAGGCGGTGAATGGGTGCAACGAGGTCTTCAATCTTGCCGCGGACATGGGCGGGATGGGATTCATTGAGACCCATAAGGCGGCATGTATGCTGAGTGTGTTGATCAACACACATATGCTGATGGCGGCAAAGGCTTGCGGGATCGACAGATTTTTCTACTCATCATCTGCTTGTGTGTATAACGGAGAAAAGCAAACTGATCCCTTCAATCCCGGGCTCAAGGAATCAGACGCCTATCCGGCTCTGGCGGAAGATGGATATGGCTGGGAGAAGTTGTTCAGTGAACGCATGTGCCGCCATTTTACCGAAGACTTCGGGTTGCTCACACGTGTCGCCCGGTTCCATAACGTGTTTGGACCATTTGGCACATACGATGGCGGCAGAGAAAAAGCTCCCGCGGCCATTTGCAGGAAGGTCATTGAGGGGAAAATGCTGGGGAAAAAGGAGATTGTGATTTGGGGAGACGGCCTGCAGACCCGGAGCTTCATGTATATCGATGACTGCATCAAAGGGATTCTTGCTATCATGGAGAGCGCTATCACAGAGCCGATCAATCTCGGCAGCAGTGAAATGGTTTCCATTAACCAACTCGTTGATTATGTGGAAGAGATTGCGAGTTATACCATGGAAAGAAAGTATGATCTTGGCGCGCCGAAAGGTGTGCGCGGAAGGAACAGCGAGAACACGTTGATCAGGCAATATCTTGGTTGGGAACCCTCCATCCCGCTCAAAGTCGGATTGAAGAAAACGTACGACTGGATAAATGAAGAAATGACCAGGAGCAAGGGAAAGGACGCAAAGAGAGCAGTATTCAACGAAGCATAGAAGAACGGAATTACCATGGTGAAGGAGAGGAAGGTTCTCGTCAGCGGTTGTTACGACCTGCTTCACGCCGGTCACATTGCTTTCTTCAAAACAGCGGCTCAGTTTGGCAGACTTTTCGTCGCCGTCGGCGCTGATGACAATGTCCGCTCTTTGAAGGGAAAGGCGCCGTACTTTTCCCAGGAAGAGCGCGTGTACATGGTAAACTCCGTCCGATTTGTCGAAAGTGCCTTTGTCGCGTCAGGTTCGGGCATGCTGGACTTCGAACCCGATATCAGGCAAATTGAACCCGATGTTTTTGTCGTGAACCGCGACGGTCATACCCCCGAGAAAGAAGCAATGTGCAGGAATCTCGGCATCGAATACAAGATATTGGAAAGAATTCCGGAGCCGGGTCTCCCGGCGCGGGCGAGCTCGTCGACAAAACGAGACTTGCAGTTCCCTTACAGAATCTGTCTTGCCGGCGGTTGGATGGATCAACCATGGGTTTCGGAAATTCATCCCGGCACCGTTGTCGTTGCTCAACTATGGCCGACAATTGAATTCAATGACCGTTCCGGCATGGCGACAAGTTCAAGAAAAGTCGCTGTGGAAGTGTGGGGAAACAGTCTTCCGCACGGCGATCCCGTCGCCAATGCAAGAATTCTCTTCGGGGCGGAGAATCCGCCGGGTTCGCAATATGTTTCCGGTTCACAAGATCACATCGGTTTGTTAAACCCAGGAATAAGCCGTCTTTACTATGACGGCCACTATTGGCCCAGCCGCATTGACTCTACGAAGGACAAGGATATTTGCGATTGGCTTTCGCACGTCATTCATCTCATACCCCTGGAACCAAGACCGGCCGGCTATGATCCTCTCCGGGAGAAGAATCTTACGAGAGACACTGTGCAAGAGCTTGGCGATGCGGGCGAACAATGCTGGAAGAGCATTCTTCGGAAGGATGCCGCAGGCCTGGGCGAATCGATGACAAGGACTTTTCTCGCTTGGAAGAAGATGCTGCCCTATACTGTTCCTGATTGTGTGATGAAAGAAATGGAAGAGAAATATCTCCCTTGCTATGCAGGCGCGATTACATCCGGCAGCGGCGGCGGTTACGTTGTCGTTGCGTCGGAACAGGAAATTGCCGGGTCTCTCCACGTTACCGTCAGGCGTTGAGAATGAAAACATTCAAACGTTACTGCAAAACTCTTCAACTGAAAGATGATGCCGGGCTTATGGAAGAATATAAGAGGCTCCACGCGATGGGAAACGCGTGGCCTGAAATAACGCGGGGAATGAAAGATGTGGGTATCATCGATATGGAAATCTATCTGGAGGGGACAACCCTCTTTATGATCATGGATACCGAACCAACGTTTGACCATGACGAAGCAATGTCAAGACTTGCGGCGTTACCGCGTCAGTCGGAATGGGAAGCAACCGTCTCACAATGTCAAAAATCATCGGGATCCTCGTCGGCCAAGGACAAATGGAAACTGGTTGAACGCATTTACAAACTTGATCAGCGAAGTGAGTGTGAAGTTGAAAATGGTTATGTGGAAGGAACTGTCGGAACAGAGCATCCATTAGACTAAGGGAAGTCGCTATGGATATGTCGAAGATGTTTAAGACCGAAGACGGCAAGAACTATATGTTCACGTTTGCGCTCGTCAGCACGCTGTTCCTGTTGTGGGGCGTTTGTAATGGGATGATCGACGTGATGGACAAGCACTTCCAGGATCAACTGCATTTGACGAAAGCACAGTCGGCGTGGGTGCAGTTTGCGCACTATTTGGGCTATCTGTTGATGGCCCTGCCCGCGAGCTGGTTGGCGCGCAAACTTGGCTACAAAGGAGGTATCATCTCCGGGCTCTTGATCGTCGCGCTGGGCGGATTCTGGTTTATCCCGGCCACCTATATTTCATCATTCTGGGCGTTTCTGCTCGGAGTGTGTGTCATCGCAATGGGATTGACAATTCTCGAAACGGTGGCGAATCCCTATACGACGGTGCTCGGCCCAAAAACGTTTGCCGCAGCGCGTATCAATTTTGCGCAATCGTTTAACGGTGTTGGGTGGATTTTTGGACCGATCATCGGGGGAGTCTTCTTCTATTCCGCCCGTGGCTCGGAGGTCGCCCAGGGTCAACTGTACATTCCGTACCTCGCAGTGGCGGTCGTCGTCCTTGTGATGTCGATTGTCTTCTATTTTGCCAATGTCCCCGATCTGAATACGGAGGACGAGTATCACTTGAGTGACTCAACTGCCTCCAGCGTCAGGCGTTCCATCTGGTCACACCCGCACTTTACCGGTGCAGTCGCCGCTCAATTCTTCTATGTCGCGGCACAGGCAGGAATCTTTAGTTTCTTCATTAACTATATCGTTGAAGAAATGCCGTCAATATCTCTCGGGCTCTCAAGCAGTTGGTTCTTTAAGGATCGCGCTCTTCTGCGCGAAGGCGCGTACTACGTGAATGAACAAGGGGCTACTTTCTTGCTGGGAACAATTGGATTTCCGCTTTTCCTGCTTGGCCGTGCTACGGGAGCGGCGATCTTGAGAAAACTAAAAGCGCACAGGGTGCTGGGTACCTACGCGATCGCCAATGTTCTTCTCTGCGGCATTGTCATTCTGAGGCTCGGTTGGATTTCGGTTGCAGCCATGTTCCTGAGCTTCTTCTTTATGTCGATCATGTTTCCGACGATCTTCGCGCTTGGTATCTACGGTCTCGGCGTCCAGGCGAAGAGAGCATCAGGTTTCATCGTCATGGCGATCATCGGCGGAGCGATCATGCCGAAGCTGATGGGCTACCTCGGGGATGTGGAGAATATGTCTTTTAGCTTCCTCGTGCCACTCGCCTGTTTTGCGCTCATCGCGATGTATGGATATTCGTGGCCTCGATTGAGCAATGCGGATTCCCACGCGAATGTTCCCGGCGTGCAAGGACACTGAAGCATTGCGGAGACCGACGGCAAGAGAATATTCCATTTCTTGCAGGATGAGATTTTGATCCGGGCAGAAATTGCACTTGTTGATGTCATGAACAAAATACTCTCCTTATGAAGACAATACTGCTGGTTCTTACATTCACTCTGCTCTCCATACAGGACGGAGCGGCGCAAAACGACACGTTATTGAAACTGTGGTACGACAGACCTGCTGCACAATGGGTGGAAGCATTGCCTGTGGGGAATGGCCGCCTGGGTGCCATGGTCTATGGAAACCCGTGTCGCGAAATGATTCAACTCAATGAAAATACCGTATGGGGAGGTCAACCGAACCGCAATGATAATCCCGATGCGAAAGAAGCGTTGTCTCTTGTGCGGCAAATGATTTTTGAAGGCCGTTACAAAGAAGCCCAGGATGTGGTGAACCGGAAATTTATCAGCAAGATCTCCAATGGGATGCCATATCAAACTGTTGGAGACCTTCATCTTTCGTTTTCCGGGGATACGAATTATACAAACTACGAGAGAGAACTGAATATTGAGAAAGCGATAGCAACGACCCGCTACGATATCGGCGGAGTAACGTATACACGCGAAGTGTTTGCCTCGGTTCCTGACCAGATCATTATTGTCCGGATGACTGCCAGCAAGCCCGCTCAACTCAATTTTGCCGCTTTCCTGGACAGGCCATCGGAAAAAGAAATTTCCATCGAAGGAAATGACAAGCTCGTGTTATCCGGCATTACCGGCGATTGCGATTCGGTGAAAGGCAAGGTGAGATTTCAAGCCCAGGTGAAGATCGTTACCGAAGGCGGAACAATTTCGGCAACCGGCAACGCGCTGAACGTCACACACGCGGATACTGCGACCGTGTATATTTCCATAGCTTCCAGTTTTAAGAACTATGCAGATATCAGCGGAAATGCAGGTGAACGAGCAACGATCTCTCTTGAGTCTGCCCTGAAGAAAGACTATGCACAGGTCATGAAGGACCATATTTCTGCGTATCAGAAATTGTTCCACCGTGTGAGCATCGATCTGGGGAAAACAGATGCTGTCAGGAACCCTACCAATATTCGCATAGAGCAATTTGCCAAAGGCAATGATCCGCAACTGGCGGCATTGTATTTTCAGTTTGGTCGGTACCTGCTTATCTCCTCATCCCAACCCGGAGGGCAACCAGCGACACTCCAGGGCCTGTGGAACAACCAGTTGTACCCTCCCTGGGACAGCAAATACACGGTGAATATTAACACCGAAATGAACTACTGGCCATCGGAAGTGACCAACCTCAGTGAAATGAATGAACCGCTCGTCCAGATGATCCGCGAACTTTCGGAAACCGGCAAACAAACTGCGCGAGACATGTACGGTGCGCGGGGCTGGGTGCTGCATCACAATACGGATATCTGGCGCATGAACGGCCCCATCGACGGATCATACTGGGGTATGTGGCCGATGGGCGGCGCATGGCTCAGCCAGCATTTGTGGGAAAAATACGAATACAGCGGCGATAAGGAATATCTGAAGTCGGTGTATCCCGTGATGAAAGGTGCTGTTGAGTTTTTCCTGAGTTTTCTCATCGAAGAACCGAAACACAAATGGTTGGTGGTTTGCCCTTCTGTTTCACCTGAGAATTCTCCCATGTCGCATCCGGAGTCGTCCATCGCGGCCGGGACAACGATGGATAACCAACTGCTGTTCGATCTTTTTACGAAGACGATACGGGCAGCCGAAGTGTTGGGAACGGACCGCGAATTCGTTGCGACAATGAGAGGAACGTTGCAACGATTGGCTCCAATGCAAATAGGACAGTACGGTCAATTGCAGGAATGGCTCGAAGATTGGGACAACCCGGAGGATCATCACAGGCATGTTTCGCATCTCTACGGGGCTTATCCGTCGAACCAGATTTCGCCGTTGCACACGCCGGAATTGTTCGATGCTGCACGCACGTCGCTCATGGAGCGAGGCGATCCTTCCACCGGGTGGTCAATGAACTGGAAGATCAACCTGTGGGCGCGTTTTCTCGATGGGAACCACGCCTATAAACTGATGACCGACCAAATACGCCTCGTCGAGAAATGTGATTACGACCATATCGATTTTGAAGGCAAAGGCGGCACCTACCCGAACATGTTTGATGCATGTCCGCCTTTTCAAATTGATGGGAATTTCGGTTTTACCGCAGGTCTGGCCGAAATGCTCATGCAAAGCCATGACGGCGCCATCCAGGCGCTCCCGGCTTTGCCGGACGCCTGGAAGAATGGCAGTGTGAAAGGCCTTCGTGCACGCGGAGGTTTCGAAATAGAAGAGCTGGAATGGAAAGAGGGAAGAATATCAAAACTGGTAATCACATCAAGACTTGGCGGCAATTGTCGGATACGGTCTTATACCGCTTTGAAGGCTGAAGGCAGAGCTGCACTGGGTATCGCAAAAGGCAAAAATGCGAATCCGTTCTATCAGCTTCCTGAAGTCAGAAAACCATTGATTGCAAAGAAGGCAAATCGTAACACCCTGCAAAGAAGAAAGACCTTTGTGTATGATCTTTCCACGACTCCGGGAGGAACATATACGTTGACTGGTTTATGAAACGCCTGCGATTCTCCACAACAAGAACACAGAGGAAGACGGAGTTCCTTTGCCTGTTCATGGTGTGTTTTCTTTTGTGTTCAGTCGTTGATAGTCATGCCCAGGAAGAAAAGAGGATCAACGATTGGGAAAATCCCGATGTGGTGGGGATACACAAAGAGAGCGCACATGCCACGCTCTTCCTCCCAAGCGAAAAACGGAACAACCCTCAACTTGTTTCGCTCAACGGAACATGGAAATTTACGTGGTCACCTGACCCAAATTCGCGACCGGTTAATTTTTTTAGAACAGACTACTCTGTTGCGGATTGGGCGAATATCCTCGTGCCGGGAAATTGGGAAATGCAGGGTTTTGGGATACCCCTGTACAGTAACATCACCTATCCTTTTCAGAAAGACCCCCCCAGGGTAACCAGCGAACCTCCCAGGAATTTCTCCAGCTACTCTTACCGCAATCCGGTTGGCAGCTACTGTACTACCTTTCAGGTACGGGAAGATTGGACCGACAAACTCCTCTTTCTGAATTTTGGCGGGGTGCAGTCCGCAATGTATGTCTGGGTAAACGGGAAAAGGGTTGGATACAGCGAAAACTCCATGTCGCCGGCCGAGTTCGACATTACGGCATTCGTTCATCAAGGTGAAAATAAACTTGCG
>Ga0182010_10001433_pt1 | contig 12576 bp, 13 predicted proteins | sample 611E1MmetaG_FD_120488 | JGI IMG/M metagenome (GOLD analysis project Ga0182010, IMG submission 120488) | Permafrost microbial communities from Stordalen Mire, Sweden - 611E1M metaG | ecosystem: Environmental > Terrestrial > Soil > Wetlands > Permafrost | place: Sweden: Stordalen | collected...
AATTATACTCTTAGTAATTTATAAGATGAACACCGTGGAATGCTTTGAAATTAATATTCAGAAAAGTTAACAAAAGATTAACAATCCCTTAATCGAAGCACAACATTGGCTCTATATAATTCAATTAGATGGAGGTGAGAAGTATGGGAGAAAGTAATCTGGACAGCATCGAACGGGCAGATTTGCAGGATGCGCCGTCTTTAGACTTGGTAAAGGCCCTGTCATTACGCCGGAGAATTATAGCGCATAACATTGAAATGACCTGGAGGGTTGAAATTCCCCACACAGGTGAAAACGGCAATGATGTCGCATCCGGCACCATGCAAGCAAAGTAACAGAACCATTTTTAGCAAAATTTAAAAAAAGTTTAATAAAACCATAACAGACCCTTAACCAAGAATTAAAAAGAGCGTGTTACATTAATAATAGATGAAAGAAATAAAACGATAAATACAGTAGAGGTGGTGGGAAATGGGTACCTTAGTAAAATCAATAAAAATGTTAAATATGATGGTAAATTTGATCCTGGGAGACGACTTTACCAGCCCGATTGAACAAGAAATGCGAAAACGCCCCGATAGTTTATTCCCTTATTAAAATCAAAGCTCAATTACCGCCCGCGGTCGAAAAATACAGCTTACAAAGCGGTGACCGCGGGCTCCATGAAAGCCTCTCGCAAACATCGAGGGTTTTTTTCATTTCTATTGCTAATTTTACATGTTTTGTAATGGAGCGCGTCTGCTATCACCTGAAATGAGCAAACCAACTACTTTTCTACCCCAAAAAAGTTAATGACTGCTATTAGCAATCCATCTTTTAATAACCAATTTGGTACTTATAAGTTAACCAATAAATTCTGTGTGTTTATTCTTTTCTCAAAATATGATGACATAATAGTCCATTTTAGTTAAGTTCGAGACTATTGCGCTTTACAGCAATTATAATTTATCCTGATCGCCAATTTATTTAGGCTAATTATCAGGCAAGTTTTTGCCCCGTGATGATTATTCCAATCATATTACTTTTAACATGCCAGCCTTGGATCCTTGTTTTGGCCAGCATGGTCTCAATTTCGGTAGCAAGATAAGCGGCATTGATCGAAGTGATGAGGCCCGGACGCATGTTCTTCGGCTGGCACATTAACCAGAGAAACCCTTTCGCAAAAATATTTATGTCACGGCGTAGATCACTAATGTAATATTTGCCTCTTGGCTTAAGAACCCTGGCAATTTCGTTCAAGATGTCGTAAGGATGTGCCCATTCATGCAAAGAACCATTGCTGAAAACGGCATCGAAGTAATTGTCATCAAAAGGCATTCTTTGGGCATCTCCTTTGATATATTCAATCCTGTCCGGAAACCCATATTCAACCGAATTACGCTGAGCAAGGGCTATCATTGCTTCGCTAATCTCCAAACCTTTGAGGCGTGTCCCTTCTGTTTTTTTTAGCCAATCAAGTCCTAAATATCCCGGACCAGGGCCGATTTCTAAAGCTATCCCGGAATTTATCCCTTCTTGAATTATTTGTTTGGTTTCAATCCAGCCTTTATCTCTAAGGCTTCTTTGCATTCGATCATATGACTGAACATCAAATTCATCGGTTATCCCATTTTCTGTTTCTGCTACTCTTGGCTTGACCATCTTTGCACTTCCTATTGCTATTTTGGATTACCTTCGGATTTAACTATCGATTCTATCTTTTGCATAGCGCTTAACGTCCCTTCCATCATTTGCATGATGAAGTTGGCTTTAGTGAAAACAATCCCTTTTTCAAGGTCCGCCAATACTAATAATTTGTCTCCGGTCTTGATATCAAAATCCTTCCTCGCCTCTGCTGGAATTACGATCTGGCCTCTTTCACTAACAGTGACCGACCCATAGAATTTCTTTCCTTTCTTTAGTTCCATAATCCTTTCCTTGTAATACTTATATACAAGAAATATCTTACTAGTAAATCATAACTTATTCAAGGCCATTATTATATTGTATGTGATAGATACTCCGATGAAGTCAAAAGCTTGTTATGTGACGTCGGTAGAAGTTCCTATCTTGGCAGATTAGTGGTATAACAAAAAGAGTTATTGTTACCTGCACTAAACATTACATCGTTATATAGACGCTCGCATAAAAGAAAATATTTTAGCGACGGTTGACAATTCGTTATGATGTAAAACAAACAATACTCGGTTGGTAAATGTTGCTTGTTGCAGCAATTGGTTTTAGCCGGGGATTGAAGCTTTTACGGTTTATTGTTTTTAAACAACAATGTCACGTTCTGTATTGATAGTTTTGCTCACACTAAAAAACGGCGTAAAAATGGACCGGAAACCCAGATTGTAAAACTCCGTTTCCCCGGTAATTTCTATAATGTTCAAACATAGCTGTAGATTGAGTTTGAACCAAACGGAGATTCCCCGTCATTAAACAACATTGTTTTTTTAATATTTAAAGTCACGCATCCGCTGAGACTGTCAAACACAGGGAAAATCAATGAATTTTCCCATCATCTGTTTGATGACGGAGAGGATAATCCGGACCACAAAATCTTTGCTCATAACGTTTCCAACCGATAACTTAATTAATGCAGGCAAATAGATTCGCGGGGAGTCGAAAATAACAGGGATTCATTTGATGTTTAAAAAAGTATGGTTTTCTACCCTCAACGGAGCTTCATATTTAATGGCATAAAATCTATTATCTCCGTCATTCCCCGATAAGCTGTCAATCGCAAATCCTTGCCCAATATGGAACTATTTGCCGTAAACCCGCAAATCGTGCGTACAATGACTCTTTTGGACTATGAAAACTGACAAAGGTAGGACTGTGGCTGTGGCGACGGCGCTTTATATTATTAATATGTATAAGGGGGGCAAAAGTGTTTCCTTTTTAAGTAGGATCTTAAAAATATAAAAATCACTAATATTCTTGTTGACCTGTCGGAAGTAATCCTGTAGTCGTTTTTGCAGAGCCTCCGCCCAGGGTAGTAACGCGCGTTAGCGCAAGCTCATTCTCGTTAAAGATCACGCTCCCCGGAGATACACTTCCCTTAGTTCAGTATGGACAAAATACAACTAGCGCCAAATTCACAATGAAGATGGATACTTGTCACGCTGGTGACCATCATCTTTTGTAGAGCCTCCCCAGAGTTACTAATGAGCGACAATGCAGCCTTCTTTAGTTGATAGGTCATTTTATACTCTTAGGATTAGGGTAGGTAGCTATGCAGGTGGTGGCGACGGCAACGGCGGCGGTTATTATATTAATATATATATAGGAGAGGCAAAGACCCTTTAGTTAGGATTTTGAAAAATGGGGAATAAACCAGACATGACTGCTCCCCGGTTCCGGTGGTTTATGACAGAACTCCATTATTCTCTTTTAGGGTTTAATACCCCGCTGCTTGCGGCGAATTCCAAAGTTGGGTAATCTGGTACCAATGATATCTCGATGCTTGCCTCGAGGAGATTCCTTAAAGAGTTCCTTCAAAAATACGAAGATTAAATGTGAGCAGCTATTGGTTCCTAGTTCGACATTTTTGATGTGCAACGATAGGCAGATCTTTGAGGTGAAAGCCTTGTGTGTTAATTATTGATGGGATAGCTCATTACTCAGTTAAAAGTGTTTTAACTGGATAGTTCTACCGGTTTGGATGGCACCGAAACCATATTTGTCCCGGATGCGGTCGACCGCCTTGTTCAACTTTCCCAATCTTTGCTCAGCATTATCCATTAGCGATAATTGATTGCCGGGTTGGCTTAGACCTGAAACGCCGATGCCGACCAATCTAATGGCTTGCCGATTGGTTGCAATGGCTTTCTGCAGAAGGTTATAACCGGTTTGATAAATTATCTGGTCAAGATCCGTCATTTGAGGTAAAGTGCTTTGGCGGGTAATGGTGGTAAAGTCCGCATATCTGACCTTGATAGAAATACATTTTGTTTGTTTCCCCAATTCCCTTAGATCGGCGCCAACTCTTTCTGCTTGATAACGCAGTGTTCCCGATAGAAGCACAATGTCATGGGTGTCCTCTTCGAAAGTGGTTTCGCGGCTAATTGACTTAGCTTCTCCCGGCGGCGTCACGGGATTATTATCGATACCGTTAGCATGGCGGTATAACATATCGCTAAACGCACCAAAACGGCTTTTCAGGGCAGGTAATGGCATCCTGGCTAGCTGTCCAATAGTGTGGATGCCAAGACCCGCTAAAACCTGTTCGGTCTTTTTGCCTACACCCGGTAATTTGCGGATGGCCAGCGGCGCCAGAAAAGCGGCTTCACCTCCCGATGGAACTTCAATTAGCCCGTCGGGCTTTGATTCGTCGGAGGCAACTTTCGCAACTACCTTGCAGGAAGCAATCCCGATGGAAGCATTTATACGAAGATCTTCTTTCACCCGTTGTTTGATTTTAATCGCCATCTGTCGGATCGTTCCGTGTAGTGATTCGAAACCGGTGACATCCAGGTAAGCTTCATCCAATCCCATCGGTTCCAGAAAAGGGGAGAAATCAGCAAGTATTGCCATGAACTTCTTGGAAACCTCTGCATAACGACTATAATTACCCTCGATGAAAATCGCTTGAGGACACAGGCGGACAGCAGTTGCGATGGGCATGGCGGAATGTAAGCCGAAGGCGCGCGCTTCATAAGAAGCCGTGGCAACGACACCACGTCCGCCGGGTTTGCCGCCGACCACCACCGGCTTGCCTTTTAATTCCGGGTTATCCGCCTGCTCTACCGAAACAAAGAAAGTATCCAGGTCTATATGCATGGTGATACGTTGCGACACTATTTATACCACCCCCTCGGGACGTTTTTGTACAATAACCCTCGTACAGTTTCTGTAAGGTTGCAACATTTCCATTCAATGCGCTCCGATAATGTTATGAGTCTCGGAATCAATATTTATTAAAACGCGAAATTTAATACTTGTAACCTTTAAGTCCCATTGTGGTATTATTTAGCTAATCAAATAAAAAAGAGGTGCAAATATGGTCATTATGAACCGGGTTGCACCTCCGGTAGCAAACCAGGTTTTGCCCGTAGAAGTAATACAGGGACTGATGGCAATGGTCGCCGGAGCGCGGGCAATCGAGGCTTGGTTAGCGAATTCGAACAGGGATTCGAATTCCCTTGGGGGTACCAAATCCCACTGAGCTCAATCCCAAAGGTACCGCCTATCAAACTGAAGGCTAGAGCTCCTAAAAATGGGCAACTTTTTGCTTATTTATCTGGGCGGTCCGCTTTGTCCTGATGTCGGCTTTGTTACCAGCCATTCCCCTGTAAGTTCTAAAATAGGCAATTTAAATTCCAGGTTTTGCCGCCGCAACGGAATCATATCTACAACATCAAACCCGCATTCTGGAAGCATTCGCTCTAATACTGCGCAACAATTTGGTGCACCTCGCCCTCCACCGCCTGCCAAACATACAGCAATCGCCGGCGTGGCGCCCACAGGCGGCATAAAGGGCGATACTCCCGGTAGTGAAGGGATGGATGCTCCCCGGGGACCTGGCCCTGGTCTGGGGGTAATCCGGCGCAGCCGGTCAAGGAAAGCTCTCATGCTTTCACTGAGGTCGAAGAAATACACCGGGTTAGCAAAAACAGCTACATCTGCCGTTTTTAATTTTGCTACTACTGAGTCAAAATCATCATTAATCACGCACCGGTTCTCACTACGGCAAATTCCCCAGCCTTCCTGGTCGCATTGGCGGCATCTTTCGATATTGAGTTCGGTCAGGAAGATCGTTTCCGAACTACCCCCGGCGTTAGCGATTCCTTTCCCGATGGCTTTCAATGCCCTGGCGGTCCGTCCCTCTCTGTTTCTGCTTCCGGATAACATCAGGATGTACATTTTTACTCCTTTTAAACATAACTATTCGCATTTTGGCATTTGTGAAGTAGCTAGAATAATATAGAGGAATGGCGATATCACCCAGGTAGCTCGCAAAAGTTCTTTATAATGACAATATGAGGGAATAAACCTGCCACCACGGATGGAGTGCCGTTCCTTGAATTCACAATATTGTTCACTGAATTCATTATACTATGACCCGTCCGGAATGTTTGCTAACAGGTGTTCTGACTATGGTTGACAGAAACCAGTGCCGAAGGTATAGTTCTGGTATTAACCAAAGTACATTTTTTTAATTGAATGGGGTGAAACATGGAACAGACTAAAGTGCATTTTAAGATTCCACGAGACGTAAGAAGGATGCTGCTTGTCGAAGAGCAGGTGTTATTGGCCGTCAAACAATCCCGGTGGAAAGTGCTGTTCAACCCTGATACGATAGTTGTAACAAGCCAGCGCGTAATCAGGTATTCACCTTCAGGATTTTTTGGCATACATAAGGACATCGAAGACTACCGGTACGAAGACATGGCCAACTTCAAGGTAAGCAGGGGGTTGTTTTTCGCCACGGTCACCATCAGCCATCGATTCAATAGCGAAACTCTTATTTTGAATAATCTCCCTAAGCGTTCGATGACAGATATATCGAAGGCAGTTGAAGAGAATATTGGGAGGGTTAGAGGCGGCACAACAGCAAAAATTGCCACACCGGAAGCGCCGCTGGACGCACTCTCTACATTAAAAATGCGCTTCGCTAAAGGCGAGATAACTAAAGAACAATTCGAGGAAATGCGGCACACTTTGGAATAGTGTGCGAATACGGAAACCGGATTCGGAATTATGGCGAATCAACAAGATAGGTTTACAGACCTGCTCAACCGGATAAATGAAATCTCCGATGATGACCTGATTCCCTGGTATAAAAAAGCTACCAGAGTGTGCAAAGGTTTTTCGGCTAAAACCCATAATAAACCGGCAGTAAAGAGCAAGGTTTATATTATTTTACTGAAAATCGTCGGCAAAAAAAGATCAGGCTACGCTTTGTATGTAGGGAAAACAAATCGTACACCGGAAGACCGGTTTCAACAGCATAAAGATGGTTACAAAGCCTCCAGATATGCAAAAAAATACGGGGTCTGTCTTTTACCTGATTTATTTGAGCATCTTAATCCGATGAGCGCCGGCGAAGCCACTGAACTGGAAGCCAGCATTGCGGAGGCGCTTAAAAAGGCAGGAGTGCCGACGTATGGAGGACATTGAACAAGATTCATCGAATTCAGTTATACAAATCATTAGCATCAATATTGAATAATACTTTGACTTTATTCTTTTTTCTAATATACTAGTGGTATCGAAAGACAACAATATTTGGAGGCAACATGGACAACATGCAATTCAACGCGCAATTCGATTCACAAATGAGGGCTACCTGGGGATGGCGGGGTGTGATAGGGTATATCAGTCCGGCAGTGGTACTGTCTTACGGGGCAGAATACGACTACAAGTTCGGTCAGCTTGGGCTGGGGACGATGCAAATAACCCTTGGTCTGGTGCATGCTACCGACGATAACCTAGGCAGAGTGTTACCGGGTCTCGATATGGCTGCAAAAGCATTAGCCGACCAGGGTGCGCAGTTCGTTTGTCTTGGCGGTCCGCCCGCAACTCTCGTCGAAGGGGTCGATCATAATCTGCAAATCAAAAAGCGTTTGGAAGAGATTACCAAACTACCGTGCACGACCGCTTTATTAGCCACCATCGACGCTTTTCATGCGCTGAAAATGAAGAAAATAATCATTGTGGAGCCCGGTTCAAGCGACGGTCTGGATATCTGGGCAGTGCGTATGAAAAAATATTTCGAGGATAACGGTTTCAAAGTCGTTAATACTAAGAGTGCCCGTTCGAAGACAACCACACTTGGCAAAGCCAAACTGCCGATGGATTTGCCGTACAATCTGGCGAAAGAGGCGTTATTAGAAACCCCTGAGGCCGATGGAGTTTATATGGCCTGCGGCGTATGGGGCGGTCCGCCCGTGGTGCAAAGACTGGAAGCTGAGTTTGGTAAACCTGTGGTATTTGATGATACGCAGTGTTATTGGGCTGCCATGAAAGCATTAAATATCCGGTTGCCGGTAAGGGGTCTGGGTAAACTTTTCGAAACGATGTAGACGGTAACTATCAGTTTTCAGGATGAAACAATAAGCAGCATAATAGCTTCGCTTACTCCGGAGATTACTTTGCTAAGCTCGCAATGACTACAGGCAATAAAAGGGGCGGTTCTCAATTGAAGAACCGCCCCTTTTTATGTTCTGCCGGAGTCCGGCATCAGTGTTGAGCAGGTATTATTTCCCCATACTCACTTTCAGTTTTGAGTCGATCCAGAAGCGTGCCTCGTAGAAACAGATCAGACGAGGAGTTACGATACCGGAGACTGCCTGATTTTGGCCGTTGTAACCCTTCAGCCAGGGTTGATAGAGAGCATAGAGACTCGGATGAAGCAGAGAAATGGCATAATGTTGGCGCATTACCCGGTCATTGGCTGCCTTATTAATGGCTTCCTGCTGCTCGATGGTGCTGGCAGCGAGGGCCTGGTCATAAAAGGCGGTAAAGGTCGGGTCGTTTACCATGATCCAGTTTGTGCCGTATCCAGGCTGTAACTGGGTCAGCTGTCTGATACCGGGAGTAGAACCATACCAGGCAGATGATGAACGCATCGCCAGACCATCATTTTTACCGTTGGTGACATAAGCCAGCCATGAGGTGGCATCGAGGGTAGTGACATTAATTTTGATGCCGATGGCGGACCACGATGACAGGAGGATGTTTAGCAGATCCGCATCTCCGGAGGAATCAAAGACAAGGTTAGTGGTGAAGCCGTTAGGATAGCCGGCGTCAGCCAGCAGTTTCTTGGCGGCCGCGGGGTCGTAAGAATATTGGTCTTTGAGGTCCTGAGGCCATTGACTGTAAGGAAAGCCCCAGCCGACAGCGTATTGTGAGGTAAAGGGGGAAGGATTTGGCGGGGCATTACCGGCATAATAGGTCTTTGCCAGGGTAGGCAGGTCGATAGCCTTTTGCATTGCGATACGGACATTGATGTCGCTGTAGGGTTTCAGGTCATTCCGCGGGTCGACCGTGTTCGCGTTATTGGCCGGAATGAGGATCTGGTTGATTTCCGGATTAGTTTTTAACATTGACTGAGCCTGCGGGGCCTGGATGCCTTCCATCACGTCGATTTTACCCGTGCGCATGGCGGCCATCGCGGTGGCTGTATCGGGAATGATGAGTATCTTAAGGCTATCAATATAAGGGAGCTTATTCTTGGGGTAGCGCTCGTCATATCCCCAATAATTCTGGTTTTTGATCAGAGTTAAAGAAGAATCGGAAACATAATCGGTTAAGATGAAGGGGCCGGTGCCGATGGCATGATGCCAATCATTGAGGTCGCCCCATTTGTCGACGGCTTCTTTGGCTTCCAGGTCAACGTTAGCGCCGACAACCTGCATGCTTTCGTAGATCAATTCAATGTTAGGCATGCCCCATGTTTCTTTGACGGTGTACTTGTCAACAGCGGTGATAGTTTTCATAAAGCCGAGAGTGAAAACGCCGGCATAGTTGGGTGCCGGTTTGGTGAAACCGCCGCCAATGCCCAGGATACGGTCGTAATGATATACAACATCATCAGCGACGAATTCGCGGCCGCTGACCGGGGCAATATCCTGCCAATGGACGCCTTTGCGCAGATGGAAAATGATGGTGCTGGGATCGGGGAATTCCCAGCTTTCGGCCAGGAAGCCTTTGACGTAGTTGGAGGGGCGGAACTGGATCCGGTAATCAAAGACTTTGGGATCAACAGTCCAATCGTCGGCAGCCAGTTTTTCGAACCAGGCCGGTTCGACGCTCGGAATTCTGTCTCCCTGATAAGGGTCGAACATCGTGGGGTTCAGGTTGATACGCATGACCATGGTGCCGCCGTACTGCGGGACTCCAAGCGAATCCCACCAGTTTCCCGTCGAGGCATTGCTGGTGGTTACCTGGGTGGTAGAAGCAGCTGTTGTGGACGGTGTCTGTGTCGTTTTTGAGGTTGTTGTCGTACTTGAAGTACTAACGGGTGGTGTCGTTGTGGTTGTTGTCGTTGAAGATGTGCCGCAAGATGACAGAATCATTGAAGTCGCCAGCAGACAGCACAAAATCAACAGTGTGATTTTTCCTTTCATCCTCTCTCCTTAATTTATTTTCCGGGATGTCTTATCCTGACCGGACGGGATATCCCTTACTCCTCTTCGTACTTTTGAAAAGGAACAACTTAGTACATGACTGTTCCCCTATTACGTACACGTACTAAAGTAATGGTTATATCTTATCTAAAATCAGGCCAGAATGTCAAACGCGTTTGAGATTAAATAGTGTTTACAAAACCGGGGTAAATTGGTAAGTTATCAGACTTCAGCTTTCAGCAGGAGTGCACTTCAGTTTTCAAAGCAAACGAAATTGCGACTAATGGTTATTGCGGTTGCTTGGCGATTTCGTCCAATATCGGTATTAAATATTTCTTAAAGACTACCGGGTTTTCGGCCATGCCGCTGTGGGACATGCCTACCAGCGCGCTGAATTTTGCGCCTTTGATTTGCGCTGACAGGGCGGTGGTGTCCTCGACGGAACTGGTGGGATTATAGTCGCCGGTAAGCAGGTAGACCGCACAACGGGCAGTATCGAATTTATCCAACTTGCCGGTCAGGTCGTGTTCGCGGAAATAGTAATAGAGGTCGCCCTTGGTAATCGGTCCGGGTGATTGCATCGCTCCCCAGGTCACAGCACGGCGGTATCTTTCAGGGCTGTAAGGAGCGCAGAAATACATGGAATTAGTGCGGCGGTAATCATTCGTGACATTAGGGTGGTAAAATGTGTCCAGTGTGGCTGGGCCACCGCGCTGCGCCGCGCCGACAGCGATGACCGCCCGGAATTTGTCCGGATATTCCAGCGCCACGTCCAGCGCCAGGAAGCCGCCGAGGGCATTACCCATAAAGACCGGTCTTTCCAGACTTAGAGCGCTGCACAATTCCAGGTGAAAATCGAAAAGGAAGCTTTTTGTCAGTTTATATTCCTGTTTCCACCATTCGATGGATTCCGGGGGTAATGACCGGCCGTGGTAGGGCAGATCCGGGATGATAACGCGGTATCTGGAAATAATATCTTTGTCGTCCAGCAGGTGCCGCCATGTCAATCCATCGCCACCGCCGGCGTGCTGGCAGATAATAGGGATGCCCTGTCCGCTTTCTTCATAGAAAATACGGTATTCGATGCCCTGAATTATCAGGTGGATATATCTGCCGACTGCGGCTTCAAATCTGGCCATTTATATTCCCTTTTTTATCTCTAACGCCGGTAAGTTATTTCTTTTTGGAGTTTTTGGCAATCTCGTCCAGTATTGGCATCAGATATGTTTTGAACAGGGCCGGATTTTCGGCCATGCCGCTGTGCGACATGCCTTTCATTTCGGCAAATTTGGAGCCCTTGATCTTTTTCGCCAGTTCTATAGTATCTTCGACGGAACTGGTGGGGTCATACTCACCGGTAAGCAGGTAGACAGCGCATTTTGAAGTATCGATTTGCTGGCATTTGCCGGTCATATCGTGTTCAATGAAATAATAGTTCATGTCGCCCTTGGTCACCGGCGGCGCCGTCAACATTGAGACCCAGGTAATCGCGCGGCGGTATTTTTCAGGGTTAGTTGGCGCGGAGAAATACATCGAGTTAGCCCTTTTGTAATCATTGCCGATATTCGGATGATAGAAAGTATCGAGCGTTGCGGTGCCGGCGGTTTCGGCAGCTTCCACTCCGATGACAGCCCGAAAATCAGCCGGATGGTTTAAAGCCAGGTTCAAGGCGAGAAATCCGCCGGTAGCCGTTCCCATATAAACCGGTCTCTCAAGCCCCAGTGCTCGGCTGAGTTCGACCTGAAAGTCCATGTAGAAACTCTTGGTCAGCTTGTATTCTTCTTTCCACCACTGCACCGATTCCGGCGGCAAGGATCGTCCGTGATAGGGGAGGTCGGCGACGATGACATGATATCTAGAAATAATATCCGGGTCGATCAACATATGCCGCCATTCCAGTCCCAGCGAACCGGCGGAATGCTGGCAGATGATGGGAATGCCTTTACCTGCTTCTTCAAAATACACACGGTATTCGATGCCCTGGATAGTGAGATATACGTATCTACCTTCGATTGGTTCAATTACGGCCATTTTGCGCTCCTTAATGCGAAATCCCAACAGCTAAATACTAAATTCCAAATAATTTCAACAATAGCTGAAATTGATTGTTATCTTACGCCCTCTCAGGGAGGGACTAAAGAAGAGTGACCAGTTTTCAGCTATTTATTTTGTAATTCTCTGAAGATATCGAGCATACGGGTGACGGCCCAGAAGTGACTGAAGGCGCTAATAGTATCGCCTTCGAGGCGGAAGTTGCCGCGCACCATACCGCCGAAGATGCCGTCGTAGAAACGCGGCGGGATCGGCAAGAGGAATTTTTCCCAGGCGTCTTCCGAGGCTCTGACAGCAAAATCCCAGGGGTCGGCGAAGGCGTTTTCGGATTTGATCTGGGTGACGATGCCGTCGCGGAATTTGACGATACATTTGGTATTGCCGACTTCGATACAGACATCTTTTGTCATGTAACGTGCAGCGATTTTGAATTCCGGGTCGGCGTTCAGATAATCCTTGTAGGCTA
>Ga0182010_10001434_pt1 | contig 12575 bp, 8 predicted proteins | sample 611E1MmetaG_FD_120488 | JGI IMG/M metagenome (GOLD analysis project Ga0182010, IMG submission 120488) | Permafrost microbial communities from Stordalen Mire, Sweden - 611E1M metaG | ecosystem: Environmental > Terrestrial > Soil > Wetlands > Permafrost | place: Sweden: Stordalen | collected...
GTGGTTTGAGAGGGTGCCGACGCAGACGATGCTGATGCTGGCCTTGCGAGCAGCGAGGGCGAGGCAGTAGATGAAGGCGTTGTTGGTTTCGCGGTCCGGGCGCATGAAGAAGCGGCGCTCGGAACAGCGACGGGTGATCATGTAGCGGCGGCCTGGGGCGATAGCGCGGGGAAGGGACATGCCGGGATTGTCGGCAATCGCGATGTGCAGGTTGCTTGCCGAGGGCGAATATTCGGTACCGATCGCAGTGGAAGATCCGAACGCCGGCCCGAAACATGGTGGTCGTCTGTAGCGGATCTCACGAGAAGAAGGTCAACCCTGGTGAGGTCGTTCACTCATACTCAAGTACTGCATTGGCGGACAACGGTACCTGACACGATTCTTCGATGTGCCGCTTCTAGATGTCTGCTCGACAAGATTGAAGGATGCGCTGATTGCCGCTGGCGAGAGAGTGGACATGGAACCATAGGACAACAACATACCCTACCCCCTGGCATGCGTGACCCAGGTTAGTGGTGCCGTCAGCAATGTGCAGGACTCGAGATGCTGTCAGCAGGAGTTTAACTGCGAAAACCAGTCTTACCCAGCTGTTGCAATTTTCGTCGTTCTTCGTTCAGACTATCTCGCAAACGACGAACCTCATTCTTCTTGTCTGGTTTCAAAGAACCGCTGAACAAAGAAAAACTCGAACGATTGTCGTAAATAGCAATCAGATCCCTTAGGTTGTCGACCATCGTCTGGAGTGAAATGCTTCTTCCGGACGCCTTGCACGCCTCGTCAATCGTCAGGACAATTCGTTGCAGTTGTCTGAAATCGCTCAGGGTGTACTCTTGTTTTTGGGCATCCCTCAGCTTCCAATGTGATTCAACTTGAGACAAGGCGACCAGCGCCTCTTCATACTCGCCCTCTTTGACGAGTTCTTCCGCACGCCGTTCCTTTCGCCGGAGCTCACCAGGTTGAAGGAGCTTTCTAATTTCATTTCTGAACCACGCAATAACTGCGATCAGTACTACTACTCCCGCCATGATCGCGAATAAGCGCGTCATTATAGGAAAACCTACACTCTTGACTCCAGGACTGTACTCAAGCTCACAGCCTGAGGAAGAAGCTACGATACAAAGGGAGACTAGACTCAATGTTCGTTTCATCGCGGGTCAGTCCTTTCTCTTCTCTCCTATTCCAACTCATTGATCCTGTCTCTCAGGCGGAAGTACCCTTCTTTGACCGCCTGTCCCTCCACTCTGGTCAGAGTATGCCCAGCGTTTTGGGCTTCTAGCGCACCCACGGTTTGACCATCAACGAAGAGCAGGTAGTTAGCTTGGCCGTGTCCTCTGGCCATAGGGAACTCCCGCGCCGCTACCCCGGAGGCTGCTGAAAGGTTCAGGTCATCCATGTCCTGGACCACCCAGCCAGAGGAGGCCAGCTGGGCGTCTATCTGCTCACGGGCTATCTCTTCAGGTTTGGCTGGGTTGCAGGTAGTCGTTTCAAGCGCCATTCTGCTTTCACCGAATCGCGTCCACAAAATGTCCGATATAGGGATCTTCTGTCAACTACATTGTGCCCCCCGGCTGCCAGCGACGAGAGAGCCATCTTCCCTCGGCCCCGATCTCCGTTCTGCCGCGCCCAAGAACCAACTTCTTGCCCCGGCGTGGTCATCCTCGCCGTCGCCTTCCCAGGCCGCCACCTCGATCAACGGCGATCGCGGAAGCCAGCGGTCGGCGTTTCAGGAAAACTCCAGGAGGACACTGGCACCGTCATCGGGCACCGTCATCGGGCACCGTCATCGGGTCATCGGGTCATCGGTCATCGGTCGCGGATCGGCTGTGCCGGAGAGTCAGGGAAAGGTCGGATCGCCCATGACCGGCCAGTCGTCGCTGGTGAAGGTGATGGGCCTTATCTGCAGTTTGGATGCGCCGTTGTCCTGGCCGTCGTAGTAGTGGAACGAGTAGTAGTAGTTGCTCCCATCCTGCCAGGCGGTTCCGCCGCCAGGGCCGATGGTGCGGCCTTGGGTGGCGAGCATCTGGTCCGCCCCCGCCTGGGTCATTGCGGTTCCCGCCTTGTCGACGTAGGGGCCAGTGATCTTGGTCGCCCGTCCGGACATGGTCCGGTAGGTGCTGTTCACGCCAGCGCAGCACTTGTCGAAAGAGACGAACAGGTAGTAGTACCCGTTGTGCGAGATAATGGAAGGCGCCTCAATGGCCCCGCCGTTGCGACCGGCGATGGAATACGTCGTGGTATCGCTGGTCGACAGCTTGCCCGTGCCGGGATCGAGCTTCCTCAGTTTGATCCCCGACCAGAACGATCCGAAGGCAAGCCATGGATTGCCGACTTCATCGAATGCCACATTGGGGTCGATGGCATTGAAATTGTCCGTGCTCTTGCTTTGCACGACCAATCCCTGATCGATCCATTGGTAGCTGGGGCTGGTCGCGTCCAGCGTGACATTGGTCGCAAGCCCGATCACCGACGAGTTCGTGCCGAAGGTCGAGCCCGCATAGTAGACGTGGTAGCGGCAGTTGAAATAGCTGACGTCGGGCGCCCAGAGATCAGCGGGGGCGCTGCCCAAGGCCGTGGCGATCCATGCTGGCTGCGCGGTGAAGACCTCGCCCGCATTGCTCCATTGCAGACCGTTGGTCGAGGCGCGGATGCTGAGCCGTCCACCCGTGCCGAATAGATAGAAGAGCTTGCCGTCCCAAATCATCGACGGATCGTGCACGCCAATATCCAGATGAGTTGTGGACGTGGTCAATGTGCCGCCAGAAGGAGCCACACACCCGGCCGCGTCTGCCGCCGCGGTGTCCGCGCCGTCAGCGCTGGTGCCGCCTGCGCCATCCGCTCCCGCGTCCACGCCGCCAGTTCCGGATCGACCGCCCGTGCGCGCGCCACCGGTCCCGGCCGCGTCCCTGCCCGCGTCCGGCCGGCCTCCCAAGCCTGCATCCGCGTCCGGCCGGCCTGCGGTTCCCGTGGCACCCCCTTGGGCCAAACGGCCGCCGCCAGCAGACTGGCCAGCGGACGTGCCGCCTATGGCCGATCCGCCGCCCAAGCTCCCGCCGGCAGACAGGCCGCCAATGGCCAATCCGCCATCCATCGCTTCGTCGCCTGTGGCAGAGACGCCGCCGGTTCTTGCCCCACCGCTGCTGGCGACACCGCCCGTCGCAGTGGTCCCCCCCGTGGTCGTGCCCCCAGTCTGCCCGCCAGTCGCATTCACTCCGCCAGCGCTCGCTCCGCTCGCCCCTGCGGCAGCACCCCCAGCATTTCCACCGCCGGTACCTTGGGGTGCCCGATTTGACCCTGAGCAGCTGACAAACAATCCGATGGCCGCTAGCCAGACGGTGTGTCTCATGGACAGCACGAGGGGGCGATCTGTTCCCGGACCCAGCGTGCAAGCTCAAGCACGAGATCGGCATGGTCCTCTGAATCGTGGCTGTAACTCAGGAAAACCCGCTTGGGCTGTTGTCCATCCGCCATGGCCATGCCGCTGAGGGTACGCCACAACCTAGGCCGACCACAATCCTCTCAGCACCCCGCACAGCCCGCTGGTGTTTGCCGAGGCCAATCCCCCGCCGCCGGGCGGTCGTGGATGTTTCCGGCGGTCGTCGCAACCAGCCGCCCTACCGGAGCCCTAGCACTACTGATTGAAATTCTCCCGTCACCCTCGGGGCTGCGGGGACCGCTGACTTCCTTGCTCCTCGGTCAGATACGTCTAGTATCTTTCCTCGTCGCGCGTCGTCATCGGTCCTCCTCGCTCCCGAGGGCTCGGTCCGAATTTCAACCAGTAGTGCTAGGACGGGCTCTGGCATCCTCTACGGACAGTACGCCTGTCCGCCGGAGGCGGCGTAGGCGTTCAGCTTGGACACCAGATTGCCGCCGTCGCTTTCGGGCGTGGTTTGCTGGCCTTCGCCCGCGCCGAAGGCCATGCCGATGGCGTGACTGGTGGCCAGATCGGCGGTGTGGCCGAAGAAGTAGTCCACGCGGTTGTCTTTCCAGGCGTTGGTTTGGTTGGGCAGGTTCATATTGCCGACGGGGAGTTGCCACCACAGCACGCCGGTGCCGGCCTCTTCGGCCAGGGCTTTGGCCCAGGTGAAGGCCTGGGTGAAGTTGGGCAGGGTGGAATTGGTCGCGTCCCACCAGGTGTTGCGGCCAATGCTCTGGTAGTAGCCGGCGTCGCGATCGCTGGCGTCGACCACAAGAAAGTCGCCGGTGGAGGCCCCGCATTCGACGAGAAAATCGGCCAGTTTCTTTGCCTCGGCCGCGACATTGAAAGAGGCGCTGGCATTGGACAGCACATCCATATTGGTGCCCCAGCCCGAGGCGTGCAGGCCAATGTGCACCTTGGGGGCGTATTTGCGCGCCATTGTGATCATGCAATGGCCGAGGCCCGCAATGCTGTTCTCAGTGCCGGTGCAGTCAGTGGGGTTGGCCGAGGCAATCGCCGCGGGGATCAGGTGGGGATTGCTGTTGACCTGTTCGGCATAGCCCCAGAAATCGGGCTCGATGTGCACAAGGGCGACGTCGCTGCCGATGTTTTGCAGGACGAAACGGAAGTCGGCAAAGTAGCGCGCCATGAAGGTCGCGTTGTTGGCCGCGCCTACCTCGGCGCTGCCCTCGGCCACGCCACTGGCTTGCAGGATCTGGTAGTAGGTGAACATGGGAATCTGGGCGTTGGTTTTGGCGGTGGATACGAAACTGCGAACATAGGCGCCGGGCGGATCCTGGTCGTACTGCCAGCAGCCCCACCAGCCGCAGCCCGCGGTGTTCGCGCAGGATGTTCCCTTGGTCGTGCAGCCCGTGGCGCATGAGGCGCAGGGCGCGTTGCCATCGAAAAGTCCGCCCGACAGATAAAGGTAGCGCAGATCGGCCTTCACATTGGCCGCTGTCGCGTCGATCATCGACGCCCCGGCCAGCACATGGGTCTTGCCCAGATCGGCGAGCAGCTTGGCGCCCAGGCAGGTGCCGCTGAGACCGCCACTGGATGTGCCGCCGCTCCCCGAGCCGCCAGCGGCTATGCTGCCGCCAGTTGCGCTGCCCCCGCTCGCGCCGCCGGAACCTATGCGGCCGCCACTCGCCTGGCCGCCGCTTGCGCTAACCGTCGTGCCGCCGGAGCTCGAGCTGCCGCCACTCGCCTGGCCGCCGCTCGCGGCGTCGGTCGTACCGCCGGTGCTCGGGCTGCCACCAGTCGGATTGCCGCCCGTGCTACCCCCGCCCGCTGAGCCACCAGCGCTGGCATCCTGCGGCCCGAGTGAGCTGTCGTCCGATGAACCGCAACTGGATAGCGCTGTTGCAAGAACGACGAGTGCCAGTTTACGCATGGCTATGACTATCGTCCAATCTGAGGCTCTCCGCCATCCCGCGCAGCGCGATGGCGGGCGGCTTTGGCGTGATCGTCTTCACCCTGGCCACAGGAAATGGCCTTCCCGGCGCCTACACTTGTCCCAGGATGACCACGTAGTTCTTGCCCCACTTCTTCCTTCCTTTTTGATGGAGCACAGCTCGCCGGCTCCTCACGCGAAGCCATTCGCCAAGACATCGGCGCAGAGCTTCGCGCTGTCAGGGGTTCTTGGCAAGCAGAGACAATCGGGACATGCTCACTGCGGAGGAACACCATGGACAAGACGCGCAGCCTAGCCAATCTGATCGAGTCGGCCCGGGCGTTTCAGGAAAGCCGCGTGCTGCTCACCGCCCTGGAGCTGGACGCATTCACGGTGATCGGAGAAGGCGCCAGTGCCGCAGAGATCGCCCTGAAACTGGGCACAGAGCCTCGCGCGACTGAGATGCTGTTGAACGCCCTGGTTGCGCTGGACGCCCTTGCAAAATACGGCGCTGTCTTCTCCTGCACCGTCGACTCGAAGGCACTGGGGCCGGCGCGGGCGGGCCTCCTCCACATGGTGAATCTCTGGGACACCTGGTCCAGCCTCACCGAATGTGTGAAGAACGGCAAGGCGGTGCAGTCGCGCGGCCCAGAAAGTCTTCCCGAGGCGCGCACCCGCGCCTTCATTGCAGCCATGCACGCGCGGGCGCAGGCGAGCGCGCAAGAGACCGTGCGCCTCTCGGGCATCAGCGATGCGAAGCGCATGCTGGATGTGGGCGGCGGATCCGGCGCCTTTTCCATGGCCTTTGCCAGGGCGTGCCCCGAATTGCACGCGGAAATCCTGGATCTGGGCGCCGTGGTGCCGCTGGCGGAAAACTACATCCGCGAGGCCGGTCTGCAGGACCGCGTGCGGGTCCGGCCCGGGGACATGCGCACGGCTGAATTCGGCCAAGGCTTCGACCTCGTGCTGCTTTCGGCTGTCTGTCACATGTTCAGCGAAGACGAGAACCGTTCCCTCATTCAACGCTGCGCCCAGGCCCTGGTGCCGGGTGGACGGCTCGTGGTCCGCGAATTCATCCTGCAGGAGGATCGCACCGCGCCCCGGTTCGCGGCCCTGTTCGCCATCAACATGCTGGTGGGCACCGAGCACGGAAACACCTATACCGAGGGCGAATACCGGACTTGGTTGAAGGAGGCCGGCTTTGCCAGCGTCACCCGCCCCGACCCCGAGGGTGACGTGCTGGTCGCAGTAATCGGGCTTTGACATTAGAATTCTGAGGCCGCACTGGCGGGTTTGTTGCGGCAGCGCAGGATCTAGGACCACGATTCAATAGCTGGTGTACACTGCAAGGACTGGTCTTGAATACGCCCTTCCGATCTCCCGCGGCGAACAGAGGCGCACTGAAAATCGCAGCCCTCACCACGGGCAGGTCCGAGGAGACTTCAATGACACGCATATCTTCCACGCTAGAGCGCGCAGCCCTGGTCATGATTACCCTGACGATTGTCGCTTGCGGCGGCAGCGCGTCTCGGCCGGCCGGCGGAAATGGCGGTGACGCAACCGCGGGCAGCAACGCAGCCAGCGGAAATGGCTCCGGCGGCGCCAGCGCAGGCGGTGGCTTGGTAGGGGGCAACGCGGCTGGGGGTGCGGGCAGAGCCGGTGGCGCCAGCGCAAGCGGCGGATCGACCGGGGGTACTGGCGCAAGCGGCGGGGCGGCCGGGGCGGTTGACGGAGGGTCGGGCGGGAGCCTGGGCGGCGCTGCGGCTGGCGGCGCAAGTACGGGCGCAAGCGGAGGCGCGGCAGGCGCGGGCGGCGGCGCGCGCACAGGGGGCAGCACCGGCTCGGGCGGCACCACAGGTTCAGCGGGCGGCGCGCGCACGGGTGACAGCACCGGTCCAGGCGGCACCACCGGCGCAAATGGCGGCGCCCGCGTAGGCGGGAGCAGCGGCGCGGCTGGCACCACAGGTTCGGCTGGCGGCGCCCAAACCGGCGGCAGCACTGGCGCGGGTGGCGGCTCGACCTGGACCGACAAGCCCATCGACAGCGACACCAACTACCCCGATCACACTGAAGTATCCTACCTATCGGGCACCGGGACCGACGACGCTGTCAACTGGAGCTTCAAGGTCTCTGGCGGCCGCCGCGCTGGCGAGGCAGCGACCATCCCGGTCCCCAGCAACTGGGAATTCTTCGGGTTTGGCAGCTTCAGCTACGGAATGGACGCCACCAGGAGTTCCGAACAGGGAACCTACAGTCGTTCATTCGACGTCCCGGCCACCTGGGCCGGCCGTCAAATTTTCATTGCGTTCGAAGGATCAATGACTGACACCACGGTCACCATCAATGGCAAGAGCGCCGGCCCGGCACACCAGGGCGCGTTCTATCGCTTCCGCTATGACATCACCTCGCTGGTGAATGTGGGCGCCCCCAATCAAATCCAGGTGCTCGTGGCCAAAGAATCGAGCGACTCCACTGTGAACGATGCGGAACGCAGTGCGGACTACTGGGTGTTCGGCGGCATCTTCCGGCCCGTGTATCTGGAAGCCTATCCCAGCGCCTCCATCGAACGAATCGCGGTCAACGCCCGCGCTGACGGCAGCCTGGCACTGGATGTGTATCTGCGCTCGCTTACTGAAGCCGCCCAGGTTACAGCGCGGCTGTTCGATGACTCGCTGACAGCGGTTGGCAGCGCGATCACTGCGGCGGCGACCGCCAGCCAAGCCAAGGTCTCGTTGCAGGGAACCTTCACTGGCATTAAGCCCTGGACAGCTGAGACCCCGAATCGCTACCGACTGGCCGTGGAACTGGCCACGGCCAGTGGGGTACGCCATGCCGTGCGCGAAAACGTCGGATTTCGCACCATTGAAGTGAAGCCGGGCACTGGCATCTACATCAATGGCACAAGGGTGATGTTCAAAGGGATGACCCGTCACTGTTTCTGGCCCGAATCGGGTCGGGCGCTCAGTCGCCAGCGATCGCTCGACGACGTGGTTCTGCTCAAGAGCATGAACGTCAACGCCGTCCGCAACTCGCACTACCCGGCCGACCGACACTTCTTCGAGTACGCCGACGCCCTGGGCCTGTACATCCTGGACGAGCTGGCCGGTTGGCAGAAGCCCCCGTATTCGACCACGGTGGGGCGCAAGCTGATCGAGGAAATGGTCACCTTTGACGTCAATCACCCCAGCATCATGTTCTGGGACAACGGCAATGAAGGGGGATGGAATACCGCGCTTGATGGCGACTTTGCCCAGTGGGATCCGCAGGGCCGATCCGTGCTGCACCCGCAACAGGTTTTCAGCAACATGAACGACGCCCACTACCCGACCTATTCCAGTGTAACCAGCAGTCTGGCCGGCACGACCCTTTTCATGCCGACCGAGTTCCTGCACGGCTTGTACGACGGGGGCGGCGGCGCCGGCCTCGAGGACTACTGGACCGCCATGCGCGCCAGCCCGCGCGGGGCGGGCGGGTTCATCTGGGCGTTCCTCGACGAGGGGGTCTTGCGCGCTGACGTCAACAACACCATCGATACCAAAGGAAACCAGGCGCCCGACGGGGTGGTCGGTCCCTACCGACAAAAAGAGGGCAGCTACTACACCATCCGACAGATCTGGTCGCCGGTGCGCATCTCCATGGCCAAGCTGGCCGCCGACTTTGCCGGCGCCATCCCAGTCAGCAACGACTACGCTTTCTTGAACCTAAACACGGTGACGTTTCAGTGGCAGCTGGTCCAGTTCGACCTGGGCTCCACCAGTGGCGGACACACTGTGATGGCCGAGGGGACCGCACAAACCGCCAGCATCGCTCCTGGCGCCAGCGGCACACTGACCCTGCCCTTGCCAGCCAACTGGTCCACCGCCCACGCGCTCATGCTCGATGCGACTGACGCTGCCGGCACACTGATCGGCCGCTGGTCGTGGGGCATCACCTCACCGACTCAAATGCGCTCGGCCATCGTGAACGCCACAAGCACGGGTACGGCAGCAGCCACCGACGGGGCGAGCGCCACCACGGTCACAGCCGGCGGCGCGGCCTACAGTTTCAGCAAGACCTCGGGGCAATTGTCCTCGGTCACTGCCAACGGCAAGAAATTCTCATTGAGCAATGGCCCGGTGCTGTCCTCTGGCACCGGGACCCTGAAGTCGTTCAGTGGCGCCCAGGACGGCAATGACTACGTCATCACTGTCACGTATACCGGCGATCTTCAGCAAGTGCTGTGGCGGATCATGGGGAACGGCTGGATTGGCCTTACCTATCGCTATTCCTTGAATGGCAACTATGACCACCATGGCGTGACCTTCAGCTACCCCGAGGCTCAGGTGCTTGGCGCTGACTGGCTCGGTCGCGGCCCTGCGCGCGTCTACAAGAACCGCATGCAGGGCCCGTGGCTGGACATCTGGCAGCGCGACAAGAACGACGCCATCACCGGACAAGTGTGGACCTACCCCGAATTCAAAGGCTACTACTCCGATCTCTACTGGGCCCGTCTGCGCACCAGCGAGGGCGCCATTTTGTTCGTGATTGACACTCCCGACGTGTTCCTACGGCTCTACACTCCCGCCAACGGCCCTTCGCCCCAGACCGCGACCGCGGTCTACCCCACCGGCGATGTTTCCTTCCTGCACGGCATTTCCCCTATGGGCAACAAGTTCTCGGCCGCCTCCGACACTGGGCCGCAGGGCCAGCAGAATGCCGTGAACAGCACCATCGAGGGCTCGATCTACCTGCACTTCGGCGACACTCTGCCGTAGCCGTCTTGCTTCACTGTAAGGCCCATACTACTTCTCCGTCACCGGCCACGCGCGCAAACGCACCTTGCCGTCCTCGGCCGCGATTTCCAGGCGCACGCGCGAGCAGTTGTTGGCGGAGAGGATCAAGGGGATCTGTTTGGCCAGGCGCTCGCGCAGCTTGCTCATGCTGGGCGCCGGCTCGGTCTTGCCCGCCTTCTGGTGTGCTTCGAGGTAGCGGCGGTAAACATCTCGCATCTCAGCCTCGGAAAGCCCAGGCAGAGCAACGGGCGGAGGCCCGCCTGATGGCCCGCTTGTCACCTGCGGGGCAGGCGGCGCGGGTTTAGCTCCTGCGGCTTCTGCTAGGGCTGGGGGCTCGGTGATCGGGGCCGGCGTTGCCCCAGTTGCCGCATCCCTGGCCCGGGTCGCGGCGTTCCTTTCCTGCGCGGCCTGCTGATGGGCCACGAAGGCCTTGGCTCGGTTGGCCGGGATGCCCATGGCCAGTGCTTCCGCCAAGCTGATGGTCGAAATGCCTTTCTGTGCCATGCGGCGCTTCGCCTTGGCCAGATCGCGGCTGAAGGATCCAGCCTCGATTTCGCGCAGGGTACGGTTCCAGTAGGTGATAAGCAGCACCCAGCGCTGGGTCAGGGCATGATAGCGGAAACGCAGCGAGGCGTTGCTGATAGGCAACTGCTGCATCTCGAGGATCTGCCGGTTCAACTCGCGGCGGAGCACATCGGGCGGCGAGCGTTCGATGCCCATGAAGAAGGATTCGTAGAGCCCGCGCAGCCGCTCCAGCTTCTGCCCCATCTCATCGAGTCGCGCTTCGATCCCTTCGCGCGAGACGTCGAAGTTGAAGGTGGTTTCCTTCTTCACCCCAGAAGCTTATCGCGACGGCTGGGCCGTCGCTACATCCGGCGCGCATGCGTGCTAAGAGTCAATCCTTCAAGCTTGCCCACATCGCAGGGCGCAATACAGCAATGACCACCGGGAAGACAAACGGATGACGCTCGCGCTGTGGACAGCCGCGGTGGTGGCGCTGCTCGGTGTGCTGATCCTGGCCCACGAGCTGGGACACTTCCTGGTGGCCAAGCTGTTCGGGGTCAAGGTGCTGCGCTTCTCGCTCGGTTTTGGACCCAAGCTGTTCACCTTCACGGTCGGGGCGACCGAGTATCGTCTTTCGCTCTTCCCTTTGGGCGGCTACGTCCGCCTGGTGGGCGAGGAAGCAGGCGAGCCGGTGGCTGATAAGGATCGCGAGCGCGCCCTATGCGCCAAGCCGCTCTGGCAGCGCTTCGCCATCGTGATGGCCGGCCCGCTTTTCAACTTGATCCTGCCCATCGGCATCTACTTCGTTCACTACCTGGGGCAGCGCACCTTGCTGCCGCCCACCCTGGGCACGGTCATCGCGGGACTACCGGCTGCCAACGCAGGGCTGATGCCAGGCGATCGCGTCGAGACGGTGGACGGACGCTACATCCGCTACTGGGAGGAACTGGACGCGGCCATCAGCGCCTCGCCCGGCCGGACCATGCGCTTCGGTATCCGCCGCGGCATCGAGGCCGAGGAGCGCGACGTGACGCCCGCGCGCTGGGAGCGGCACGGGCCGCTCAATATCAAGGAGACGGTGGGCTGGATCGGGGTCTCGCCGCGTTTCCAGCTGCCCGAGGTGGGCATCATTGATCTGACCTCGCCGGCGGCCCAGGCCGGGCTGCGAACCTTCGACTACATCACCTCGGTCAACGGCACGCGGGTGTCACACTGGGGTGAGTTTGAACGCGCGGTTGCGCGCGCGGGCGCCTCGCCCCTGCGCATCTCATACTTGCGCGGGACGCATTCGGCGCTGCCCTTCGTGCACGTGGAGATCCAGGAACCCGGCACCGCGGTGGTCATTCCCCAGCCGGTGATCGATCCCTCGCGCGGCCGGCGCTACGACACCGGCATCCAGGCTTCCGAGTTGTTCGTCTACTCGGTCGAGCCGGGCAGCCCCGCCGATCGCATCGGGCTGCGTCGCGGAGACCAGGCGCTGGAGCTGGATGGTGAGCCGCTGCTGCACTGGAACCTTCTGCGCCAGCGGCTGGCGCAACAACCGCAGCGCGAGTTCAAGCTGACCTGGGTGTCGCCCGGTGGGGTGCGCCACCAGGCGACGTTCAAGCAGGAGGCGCACTCCCAGCTCGACGCCTATCACCAGGAAGAGCAGCGTCTGGTTTTCGGCGCCACCAACCGTTTCGCCTGGAAGACGGCGGACCCGGTGCCCATCCGCAATCGTTTCTTCTACGCCGTGGGGCACGCATTCGCGCGCACCGGCGAGATCGTTGTCTTTACCGCCCAGGGCTTTTTCCAGATCATTCGCGGCGAAATGTCGCCCGAGGCTTTGGGCGGGCCCTTGACCATCGGCTACGCAGCTGGCGTGGCGGCCGAGCAGGGTCTGGCCCAGTACCTGTGGCTGATGGCCCTGCTGTCCATCAACATCGGCCTGCTCAACTTCCTGCCTATCCCGATCCTCGACGGCGGCCGGTTGATGTTCATCACCATAGAA
>Ga0182010_10001435_pt1 | contig 12573 bp, 8 predicted proteins | sample 611E1MmetaG_FD_120488 | JGI IMG/M metagenome (GOLD analysis project Ga0182010, IMG submission 120488) | Permafrost microbial communities from Stordalen Mire, Sweden - 611E1M metaG | ecosystem: Environmental > Terrestrial > Soil > Wetlands > Permafrost | place: Sweden: Stordalen | collected...
CCCAACATTTCTTGAGCTGGTGGCCAGTCCCGAACGGTCGTTAAAACCTTTAGTCGGCAAGATCTGCGTGACAACTACCGACCCCGGATATATTTCAGAGACCCAGGGCTGGTCCATCCAGCCGCCGGCCAGGCAAAGCCTGTATGGAAATTTCATATCCCTTTTTGTTTCTGAACTCGATCTGACCGGGAGGCCAGGTTCAGGAATACGGTCAAGTCTAATATATTCGATTCCAAGTTTCTTACAAAGTATCTCTTTATCAGAAGAATGGCCGTCGAAGTTAACTACAAAAATATCAGGATTTATTCTTCTCAGCTCGGGTTCAAAATCAAGCATTCCGCTGCCGGAAGCCAGGAACGCGTCATAAACATACCGTATTGATCTTACAATGTATAATCGTTCAGATTCGGAAAAAACCGGTTTCCTGCCTTTAAGCAGAAGAAGGTTCTCGTCCCTGCCTATGCTCACATACAAATCGCCATACGATGAAGCCGTTTTGAAAAATGCGATATGTCCTGCATGGAGTAGGTCAAAGCACCCGCTTACCAGTACCTTTTTATTTCTCATTAACAAACCTGACTTACTTATTGAATTTATTTATACCCCTTTTACTCCGGCTCTCATTTACCACCTGCTCACTTATCCAGTCGTATGTTTCCTTCATACCTTTCCGTAGTGAAATTGACGGTTCCCAACCAAGATATTTTTTTATCAGAGTATTTTCCGAATTACGTCCGCGGACTCCTTTAGGAGCTTTAAGATCATATATCCTGGTAAGTTTATAACCTGCCATCTCTTCTACGATATCAACTAGCTGGTTGATTGATACCATCTCACTGCTGCCTAGGTTAATCGGTTCTTCGATATTGCTGTACATTATAGCCTGGATACCTTTGATACAATCATCAATGTACATAAAACTTCTTGTCTGAAGCCCATCTCCCCATATTACTATCTCTTTCTTACCGCTGATACCGGCTTCAATAACTTTCCTGCTTATTGCCGCCGGTGCTTTTTCCCGACCTCCGTCAAAAGTGCCGCAAGGGCCATAAACATTATGGAATCTGGCAACTCTAGTTATCAAACCAAAATCTTCTGAAAAATGCCGGCACATACGTTCACTGAAAAGTTTTTCCCATCCGTATCCATCCTCAGCAAGAGCAGGATATGCATCTGATTCTCTTAATCCGGGGTTGGCAGGATCGGTCTGTTTTTCACCATTATACACACAGGCAGACGATGCATAGAAAAACCTGTCGATGCCACAATCTTTTGAAGCAAGCAACAGATGGGTATTTATCAGGACACTTATCATGCAGGCAGCTTTATTGTTTTCAATAAAGCCCATCCCTCCCATATCGGCAGCCAGATTGAATACTTCATTATAGCCATTGACAGCTTTGTAACAATTATCTCTCAGACGAAGGTCAAGCACAAGATTATCTGCATCACGTGAAACCTGGTACCATTCATTGAGCGGTTTTAGATCAACGGCTCTAACCTTTTCTCCTTTTTTCACCAGTTCTTTTACAAGGTGGCCTCCAATAAACCCTCCTGCTCCGGCAACAATGATTTTCTTCATAATGTAAAATAATTAATATTTACTTACTCGATAACTTTCGCGATAACTTTATGTTGCAAAAATAACAATATTCTTTCCATGAAAGAGTCCTTTTTACGTAAATTTCATATTAAATAACTGAATGGTAAAAGTTAAGAACTGAATTAAAAAAGTGATGCAGATAAATAATGCAACCGAATTGAAGCTCTTCGCAGCAAGCAACGGAGAACCGATCCCGCCTAAGCGGGAGAGCTCGGCGAAGCCAATGCACTCGCGGGGATTCACTTTTTCAATTTACGTAAAACTGATTTTCTCCAGAGGAATTCCTCTTCGATATATATTTTACCATGACCTTTCTTAGTTTTTTTCTCAATTTCATCTATTAAAAGTTTTATAGCCTCAGTACCCATTTTTCTTGGATCCTGATTAATTATTGTCAATTGAGGATCAAAGAAATCAGTGATTTCACTGAATCCATAACCAAATATGCCAACGTCTTCCGGAATCCTGAGACCCGCTTCTTTGGAGGCTTTATAAACTCCCAGAGCGACCCTGTCATTTACTGCAAAGATGACTTCCGGCAGATTATTTAGTCTATTCAGCTTTTTAAATGATTCATAACCATCCTTTAACTCAAAGCCACCTTCAATGATCCACTCCTTATGAACTTGAATTTTATTTTCATTTAGCGCCTCGACGAAACCTTGATATCTTTCCCTTCCGATATTTGTTTTTGAATACCCTGCAAAATGTGCTATTTTAGTATACCCTTCAAGCAGTATCCGGTTCAGAATATTTGCAGCGCCCTGTTTATCATTAAATACGACTCTTGAAAATTTCATATCATCAAAAGCCCTGTCAAAAAACACTAATGGAATCTTCATTTTATCAACAGTAGTAAACACCTTTTTATCTGTTGTTTCCTGCGAGAGACAAACCAATAAACCGTCGACTCTCATTCCAATAAGGTTTTCAATATTCTGTTTTTCAATGTTTGCTTTCTCACGCGATACAGTAAGAATAACATGATAGTTATGTTCTGTCGCATAATCAATCATACTATCAACAATATATGAGAAGAAACTGTTTTCAAGGTCAGGAATGACTACACCAATGGTAAATGTTCGCCGGGAATTTAACTGTTTGGCAATCAGGTTAGGTACATATCCCATCTTACTGGCAGTCAACTCAATTTTTTTCTTCATTGCCTGTGAAATATCAGGATGGTCGCGCAATGCCTTGGAAACTGTCACTCTTGAAACATTGAGTCGTTTTGCAATATCGGATTGTCGGACGTTAATCATAAAAATAGATTAAATCTGCTGTGCACCTGAATACATTTGATACCTAAATATCTATTGCTCAGGACTTTTTAGTTTTATACCCTGTTTATTTTTTTATTTTAGTTTCTTTGCCAGAATACTGAACAATAACTGCCTGGTCAGATGGTTCTATCCCGATGCCGTTTTTCGCATTAACCCATACAATTTTGAATGTTCTGTTTTCCAGTATCCCCGGAAAGTCACCCTTCCTTTCTTTAATTGTAAATGTTTTCAATGTTTCATCCCAGTTCATACCAATTGTTGAATATTTTCCCTGTTCATAATTATAGTTATCATTTTCATCCTCATACAGAACGAACTCTGCATTGGAGCCTGTATAGACACGGATTTCTAGCGGGTCGGCGGCTTTTTCAGTTGCATATTGAAGGTATGGTCCCATAGGAACAATCGATCCGGCTTTTATATAAAGAGGAATTTTTTCAATTGGCGCAGGTGCATCTACTGTCTGACCGCCCGGAATCAGTTTTCCTGTCCAGAAATCGTACCAGTCAGCTGATTTTGGAAGGTAAACTTTCCGTGTCCTTTTGAGATCCCCGTTACCAGGAAGTGAGTACATACGCTCGGTGACAGGATTTACCAGGAAAGCTGGACCAAACATATACTGATCAGGAATTGATTTAACAGAAGGATCATTGGGATAGTCGAATGCAAGTGATCTCATGATAGTGTAGCCTTCATTTGTTACTTTCCATGCCAGGGAATAGATGTAAGGTAAAAGGCGATATCGCAAATTGTCGTAATTCAGCAAAATAGCTTTTGTCGGAGCATCCCAGTTATCTGAGAATAATGCACGTTCACCTTTTCCGTGTATTCTGAAAATGGGGCTGAATGTACCGAACTGGAACCAGCGGGTAAAAAGTTCCCTGTTATCGGCTGTGGACCAGTCGGGTGCTGCCCAATGGAAATGATATCCACCGATATCTGAGGTCCAGAATGGGATACCGGAAGCACATGCATTAATTCCCTGCGGTACCTGGCTTTTATATGCTCTCCAAGTGCAGGTAATATCTGAAGACCACAATGTAGCAGCATTTCGCTGTGAACCTGCAAAAGCCTGCCGGATCAGAAAGAACGCCCTTTTCCCGACAATATCTTTTCTCCAGTTTTCATATAGACCTGTTGAATGCATTAGTGAATAAGTATTAAAATAGTCAATTCCCCTGCCGATGGCAAAAGTGGCTTTTCTTCTTTCATCAAGAAGAGTTCCGTTATCTGGTTCACACTGATCCACCCACCATGCATCCCATCTCTGAGAAGCGATAAGGCTGTCTCTTGCCTGATCCCAGTACATTTTGCGGGCTTTTTCACTATGAGCATCATAATAATTATCAAAAGTGTGGGTCATTACATTGTCCCATAATATTGTAGTCAGATTGCCGGCTTTTGCCATTGCATCATAATTAGCTGTACCTTTTGCCATAACAGGCCAGATTGAAATCATTGCATGAATATTTGCCTTATGCAGTTCAGCAACCATTGATTTGGGATCAGGATATCTCTCCGGCCAGAATCTATGAGAACCAATAACATCAGGTTCCCAGTAAAACCAGTCCTGTACTATACAGTCGACAGGAATTTTGTTCTTGCGGTAATTATCTTTCACTGACAGCACTTCAGGCTGGCTTTTATACCTGTCTTGTGACTGAAAAAGCCCAAAGGCCCATTTCGGATACATCGGTGCAGCACCTGTGGTAAGACGGTATGAAGCAATAATGTGGTCGAAACCGGGGCCATATATAAAATAATAATCTGTCATATTTCCGCTTTCCGAAACATATCTGAATTTGGTGTTTCCTTCTTCAGCACCATAAAATCCCGAAGCCGAGTAGTTATCCCACATGAGTCCATAACCTTTTGTTGAAAGAAGTACCGGAACTGCACCTGTCATATATTTTATAGTCATATCCTGATTCCGGCCTTTGTAGTTTATTGAGAGCGAATCTTCGGGATGGCATCCCAGGCCGTAAAGTGCCTCATCAGCAGGAGAATTAAACTGTGTGGTGCAATTGTAAACAGGAATGCCGGCAATTGTGTCCGGGGTCATCGTTTTGCCATGCAATCCATCTTCGCCAAGGATTATATTCCCGTTCAGATCAGTATATCGTACGGAGTTATCCTGCCTGTTTACAATTACCTTTAATTTAGTTGTGGTAATAGTAATTTCACCTGCACTCTCTGTAATAGTGAACCCCGGAATGTTTTTCCAGTCATTGGTAATTACCAGAGAAGGTTTATCAAGGAAAACAGGAAGCGAAGTGTATTTCACCTCTACAATATTTTCCATGCAAATTTTCACTTTCATCATTCCTTTATCCAGTGTGCAGGTTATCCCATCTTTATCTTTTGTAAATGATATCACTTTAGCCTGTGAGACAACAGGAAGAATAGCAATCACCAGTAAGGAGATGAATTGTTTAGTTTTTAAAGCTGTAAGTTTCATAATTAAGTTTTAAGTTTCTTATATTAATCTACCGGATAAAATACTCATGATAATATAAAAAGAAATTCCATAGCCTGGTAAATTTAGTTAAAACCACCAGCATTTCAAAGGGAATTAATACTTGACTCATCGTACATAAGTAACTGTTTTAAATTGGAATATGGCTGGTTCTGAAGGATAGATCCGGTATTTTCCAACTCTGTAAACCGGATCGCCGCTTCGCAAAAATCCAGCTTCATCTCCATTATGAAGCATTACAGGTTTCCATATCCCGTTTTCATAACTTCCTTCCCATGCATTTTTTAGCCAGACTTCTTTTCCGGAGTTTGTGGAAAAAGCACTGACTGATATATTCATTCCAGCCACAACAAACTCATTGTCACCTGTTTGAATTAGCAGACCATAGCTGGAAGGATCTTTTGGCCTGGAGAAAGGATTATTTTGTTCCGCGACCTGAGAACGACTGAAGAATGGTCTTTGATACTTTACTGAAACAGTTACATCGCTATTTAATTTAATATCACGGCCAACGGTATCGCCCTGGTTTTTATAAAATCCATAAATTTTGCCGCTACCCTGAAATTTAGTAATGACTGGCATCAACTGAATCAGCATACCATACTCCTTAGCCATAACATCACCCTGGTTATCAATCCCAAAAGGTGAAAAACAGATGGCGCCGTATTCAGCAAATGCATATGTCCCCGGACCGTCGATTGTACCCGTTTCTGGTATAAACAGCGGATTATCTGTTCTGTGAAAGAATTTGACTTCGTCCTTGAAATCACCACCGTATAAATCGGGTGATAAGATATCAATTGAAGGAGCGCCTGCCTTCCAGATATCGTTTACTGTTATAATAGGACCACCACTCGGATAATTTCCAGGCTTACCTGGATTTGGTCGGGGATTTGGCATCCAGCAATTGGCATACATAGGAATATTGTAGGCTTTCTTTCCAGCTTCAGCAACAGCATTTAAATAACGGGAATAATTCCAGGCCATAAAAAACAAATCAGAATTATCATTCTTTCCAAAAACCTCAGCCCAGGTACCTTTTGTTTTAGATCCATTATTTTCCCATGCAGTTTTCAATTCAATCTGAAGGATGTTTTTGTTTTTCAAAATGTACTGCATCAGTTCATCCGGAACCGGTGATTCAAATAGTTTATTGGCTTCTGCACTGAAATCCCTGGTTTGACCAAGCGTTCCAACTTCATTTTCAACCTGCATAACCAGTATGGTGTTTTCTTTACTATCCACCTGTGCGATATGAGACATAAGCGCGCTGAAGGCTTTCGAGTCAGCGTTACTGGTTGAAGAACAGAGAGGTGTAAGCGTGCGAGTATTTTCATTTTTGTCGTTTTTGACTCTTGAAAACCGTTTTGTATCGCTCAGCACCCATTCGGGAGCATATGGGGAAAGCCCGTTTTTCCAGGATCCAAACCACAAGACACCCAATTTCATATCATTTTCACGGGCAACCCTGATGAGTTCATCAACGGAGTTAAAATCAAAAATACCCTCTTTCGGTTCAATAATCTCCCATGATACTGAGACCAGGATCGAATTGAGATTGGCATCATGCAAAGTTTTCATGATTTTTGCCATGTAGGGAATATTGGAACCTGATGAATTATTCACTTCACCTGCCAGCATCAAAAAAGGCTTTCCATGAACAATCAACTGCGTTGCCCCATATTCGTTTTTCTTAAGTGCAGGTATCTGTGCATTTGATTCAATAAAGCATCCAATGAATACCACAACTAACATTATTAAAATTGTTTTCATAAACTTAGATCTATTTGTTTTTTAATTCCTTCAGTATATGCAATGTATTTCCTGTATCTTCCATTTCAAAAATCCTGGGTCGTGACTCTCTGTTGTTTGGTGAATGAAGGACCATCATCAATTTACCTTCGAAACTTGTAAAAACCATGGCATGGCCTCCATCATGACTATAAAGCGGTTCAGTCTGCTGGGCCCATGGTCCGGCAAGTTTTCCGGATTCTGATATTGAAATTCCTTCTGTATAACCTTCAGCACCACCGCTGGCCCAGAGCATATATAATTTGCATGTTTTGCCTTTATAAAGAAAGCATACATCGCGCCAACGCAGATCAGCCAACTTTATATTGGCCAGCGGCTTTATCTGGGGCTGGCCTGTAAGGACTGATTGTACTGACAATCCAGTCAGAATCAACATTACAACAATTAAGTTCTTCATATGTTATTGGCATATTATTCGTACTTGCCTCATTTTTTTTACCAAGCAATTTCGACTTTTTCTCCTTTTTTCAGGGAGACCAGCTTTTGTTTTCCACCACAGCTCAAGGTGGTTTTTCCATCTGCCTTAGCAAAAATTGTGATGTTTTTCAATTTCTTTTGTTCCCACTCCATTGAAATTTCGTATCCTCCCCTTGCACATATTCCCTTTGCCGAACCGCTTTCCCATGCATCGGGAAGCGCCGGCAGAAGGCGAATTTCATTATCTGTCGACTGAACGAGCATTTCAATCACTGCTGCTGCCCCTCCAAAATTACCGTCTATCTGAAACGGAGGATGGGCATCAAATAAATTTGGATAAGTTCCTCCTCCGTTAGAGTAGTTTGGATCAGTACCTTTGGGCGCAACATATCTTAACAATTCACGGTACATTTTGTATGCATGGTTACCGTCTCCTAACCGTGCCCACAGGTTGATGCGCCAGCCTTTCGACCATCCTGTTGTCTGATCGCCTTTGATTTCAAGTGTCCTGCGACAGGCATTGGCCAGATCAGGGGTAAGGACAGGGTCAATTGAATGGCCCGGATAAAGTCCGAAAAGATGCGACTGATGACGATGCTGCGGATCTTCATCTTCCCAGTCATAATACCATTCCTGCAGATTTCCTTTTTTACCAATCTGGTAAGGATGCAACCTGACCAGTGTATTCTCGAGGATATTTCTGAAATCTGCATCAATATTTAATATTCTGGAAGCTTCAATAGTCTGGGCAAAACACTCCCTGATCATTGACAAATCAGCAGTACCTCCATAAAAAGTTGCCCCATGATATCCATCATTTGAAACATATTTATTCTCTGGGGAGGTTGAGGGAGAAGTGATTAGTTTCCCATCCTTGTCCTCCACCAGCCAATCGAGACAAAACTGTGCCGCACCTTTCATAAGGGGATAGCCATTATTTTTAAGGAAATCAATGTCCTTTGTAAAAATATAATGCTCCCATAAATTTGTGCTCAGCCAGGTTCCCCCCATATTCCAGTTGGCCCAAACCGGATCACCCGATCCAAAGTTACCCACGGGATTGCTCATAGCCCAGATGTCGGAATTATGACATGTCACCCAACCCTTGCAGCCATAGAAAGTCTGTGCTGTGACAGCCCCCGTAGTTGAAATATTTTTAATAAAATTCAGCAAAGGCCAGTGCATCTCTGAGAGGTTCCCGTTTTCAGCAAGCCAATAATTCTCCTCCAGATTTATATTTGTTGTGTAGTTACAGCTCCAAGGGGGCCTGAGAAAGGGATTCCATATCCCCTGTAAATTGGCGGGAACTCCAGGCGTACGTGAGCTGCTGATCAGAAGGTAGCGCCCATACTGGGAATAGAGTATTTCCAGATTCTTATCCTCTTTACCTTCCGCATAACGCCTGAGTCTCTCATTTGTGGCCAGATTTGGAGCATCGGTTTTTCCAAGGTTGAGAGTTACCCTGTTGAAATATTTCCTGTAATCCGCTAAATGAGACGATTCCAGCTCCTGAAACGATTTCGGGAAAGCCTTATCCATTTGATCCATAGCCAGCTTCTCATCATTGGCCCCATTAGTCACAGGATCTTTGTCAAATCCATTAAAACTTGTCGCCGCAGAAACAAATATTATAGCTTCGGATGCTCCCTCCACACCAAGGGTATTACCCGTCGTTACAGTCTTGCCATCACTGTTTCTGATTTTTATTAATGTAGTAAAACGAGTTCCCTTCTTTTCATCGAATACTACTGAATCCGGAACATTTCCCAAATAGTTTGGAGCTGCATGGACAGGAGCATACCCTTTTGCTTTCAATATAGAATTTTCTATCTTTACATTGTATTTCAACAGGCTTTCGAACCGGATGCTAAAATTCAATGCTGCTTTTTTTGAGCTTGTAAGCCTGATGATCATTGCCTGGTCAGGGTAAGAGACGAAATATTCACGTGTATACGTTACCCCGTCAATTTCATATTTCTCTTTTGAAATAGCACTTCCCAGATCTAATTCGCGATAGTAATTCTGAGGTTCCCCGGCATACTTAAAATCGAGAAATATAGTTCCAAGCGGGCAATATGATTCAGAATACTTTCCCTGAAGCTTATGCTGCAACTGGTCGGCTGATTTATAATCTTCTTTTTTTAAAGCCTCCCTTATTGCAGGAATGTTTTTGTATGCCTCCGGGTTCATATTTGCATCTACAGGACCACCCGACCATAATGTTGCATCATTTAAATATATTTTGTCCGACTTCACTCCTCCAAATACCGAGGCACCCATTTTACCGTTTCCCAGTACCAGACTCTCTTCGAAATAGCTTGCAGGCTGATTGAACCATAAGGTATTGGCAGATTGAGCAAATACTCCTATTCCAATAAATATTAATGAAATGATTAACGCAATAAATTTCTTCATATCCTTACAATTTTATAGTAATAATTACCAGTAATAATTTCATCTTCAAACAATTTCATTATTTTATACACTGGTCGTATTTAATTCTGTTTTGAATCAACCATTACAAAAACAGCACTCCAGGCAGGAACAGTAACAGTTATTCCTTTGGAGGTAAGTGCCGACCTTGCTTTCAGGTTTACATAATCAGGAGGACCTCCGGCAACACCAATAGGTCCGGAACCATTTATAAATACTTTTCTTGAAAACTCGCCATTATCGTTGCTGCCTTCCATTGAATACCAGTAAAAACGAGCGCCCATCCTGTAATTTTTAAACTTTACCTGAACATTCTGAGCAGTTGCGGAAGTATTCACAAGAGCTACGCTTCCCTGCCCCGAGGTGTAGGTAGAAGCATATGCTTTCACATTATTGTTACCGGCAACCGAGGCATCAACCAGACGGTCGCCGAAACATCTCTGGAAAAAGTACATATAATAAAACGATGGCCTGGGACTCCATCGATCAACTCCGGGTTCATCTCCCGCACTGAAAAGACCATGATCATTGCCATTATTCCATCCATTGTATAAATCCCACCGGGCAGTAAGTCCGAATTTAATTTTCAGCGCTTCGGTCTGGACTATCACTGCAAAGGTTCCGCTGGTATTCGAAACCTGCTGTTTTGAGCTCTGGGCCCACATATTCCATTCCGATAAAATAATTGGTTTAATGACACCATTATTCCGTTCAATATCACTTTTCATAAAAGAGATCATCTGACCAGGTACTGTTAATGCCGAACTCAATACTGTTCCGGCATTTGAATTTTCTCCGTAAGGCGTAATATAATTATGACCAATATAAAAATCCGGTACATTATTTGCTTCCGGAATCATAGTTGAGTTCCATGTTTGAGTTGTTATTGTCTGCCACGATTGAGTTTGTGATTCTTGCATCACGGCTCCTATGTAAATTGTTTTTCCAGTCTGAACGGCTGCTTTTCTCATAGAATCGGCAAATACCTTAAAATGTCGGGCGTATAGATCACCGGTCAGATACTCAGGTTGGCTATCTTTATTTGCATCCACATCAATACGGTAACCCCATTCCCAATCGCCGTAATTTTCATTGCCAATTTCCCAGTATTTGGTCCGCCCGTTATCGTAGCGTACCCAATCTGCAGCCATATGTGCAGCCGAAGCTACCGGATCAGTACCGGTACCATATCTTGCATAGGCATAATTAATTGTGATGACACCCTCGCTGTTGCTTTGCTGAAGCACTGAATAATAATCATCCACCGTTGCCTTCCAGCTATCATCCGATTTACCGAAAGAATACAAATTATCAGTCTGATATGTGCCATCAGCTTTCCGAAGCCGGACCGGGGCATCGGAAGGCGGCTTATTCTTGTCACAATTCCAGAAGTATGCATCACTTCCGCTGCCGGCGGGAAAACGGATCACATTGGGTTTGAGATCGGTCAAATGACTGATAAACACCGGTTCATTGTACATTCTGGACATCCAGTTATTGGCATTGTGTCCAAAGATGGTCACCGGAATTTTCGTGATAACATTTGCTGCATCCACAGTCACTACGGTCTCCGTATTTGAGGCAATGGTTCCTTCAGTATATTGAGGTGCAACATAAGTTCTGGGTTGCCATCCATCCAGAAAAAATCCTATTGTAGGGGAAACGGGAGGATCAACCGGATCTTTAATAGTGGTGTCACCCGGTCCTGGATCTTCAATATCAGGAGGCAGCTCATGCTTTTTCGAACATGAAAATAATAACGGAATGATAAAACTTACTATTGCCAGGATAAATCGACGCTTATATATTCTATATAATTGCATAGAAATGAATTGCATTTTCAAGGTTCAGAAATAAGAGAACGAATAGCATCGGCCCAAACCTGATATCCTTCTTCCGTTGGATGGCAAAAATCGGATGTCATTCCGGGAAGAAAAAATCCAAATGTATTTTGATTTCAATCTTTCAGACATCTTTCTATTTAAGGATCTTAATTCTTACAACTGAAAATGAATATGGTTCCAAAGTCTGATTTAATAGCTTCCCGTTTATAGTTACTTCCTTCTCGACAGGGCTTATCAGAGTTGGTTGTTCCAGTGAATTTACATTGTTAATATCACTTTTCAGAACTATCAGTTTACATTTTGGCATCAGCTTTTTGGATCCTTCAAGAATAATATTTGCTGTCTGGCTTTTCTCGCCTGAATTGACAAGTTTCAATATAATTTCATTTGCATCCTTATCGAACGTCGCTGAAGCATATAGTCCATTCTGACCCTCGATTTGCTTATTTTTCATAAGCATTGGTAAAACCTCTGAGCCTTTGTTGTTTGAAAACAATTTCTGCACATAATAATCGGCTGTTCCAAACGACTTAAGATTATCAAACCATATCAGGTCAGGAGTCCATTGCCAGGCATCAACATTCGCAAAAAGCGGCGCATATGAGCACATATATACCACTCCGGCATTTCGTTCAAGTCCGGTCATGAAGGCAGCTTCGGACAGGGCACATTTCCAATTGTTCTGATTGTCGGGACTGCAGGTAA
>Ga0182010_10001438_pt1 | contig 12549 bp, 5 predicted proteins | sample 611E1MmetaG_FD_120488 | JGI IMG/M metagenome (GOLD analysis project Ga0182010, IMG submission 120488) | Permafrost microbial communities from Stordalen Mire, Sweden - 611E1M metaG | ecosystem: Environmental > Terrestrial > Soil > Wetlands > Permafrost | place: Sweden: Stordalen | collected...
AATGAAGTTCACTCCCGACGGTCAGATGATAGTCTCCGGAGAATCGGGAGGAGGGAATAATGTTTTAAGCCGTCCTTCGCATGCTGACTTTATGGTCGCTGATTTATGCAATCTGATAACAAGGAACATGACACAGGAAGAGTGGAATGTTTATGTTGCCAAGGATATTCCTCTTGAAAAAACCTGCCAGCGGAACAATTTAAATATAAAAATTGAACCGATAAAAACCTTAAACAAATAGACTAAAGTCTCCAGTGTAAACCGGTCAGATGTGGAGTTGAGTTTAGTAGCCTGATTAAGAGATAATTGAAATCGAAGGGATTGTTATAGCTTGTTTTGTTAACGGCATATTAATCAAAATAAATCTCATGAAAACAAAACTGTTCATATTTTTATTTTTGGCTTCAACATTACTACCTCAATTATTTTCAGGTCAACTCGCAGCTCAGAACATCCTGGCCCGTTATAACAGAGGCGCTCTTCTTGAACCTTCGGGAAAAATAATCAATGGTGCCGGGCAGGATCTGGCTGCGTATAACAAATACTGGAATATCATGCATCCGCTCGACAAACCATTGATATACATGACTTACGTTAACCTGAAAAATGTTACATCTGATTGGGCTGATGGTCTGAAAACTGATCTAATGTCACATGCCGGAAAATTCCAGATCCCTCAGATCGGACTTTCAATGACACCAGAGGCTACTCCAACCGGGCATTTCGAACAAGACGTTGCGGCCGGATTGTTAGATAAACAAATAGCGATGTTTATTGATGGATTAGAATCACTCGCATTCCCGGCCTATGTTCGTATCGGCTATGAGTTCAATGGAGTTGACTGGAACGGTTACCAGCCAGACACATATAAACAGGCTTTTATTCGTATTACGAACATGATCCGTGCCAGGAATTTAGAAGTCGCCACAGTTTGGAATTTAGCTATGGACGGGGTGCCAAACTTTACAGATTATTATCCCGGAGACGAGTATGTAGATTGGTGGTCGCTCAACCTATTCTCCTCAAGTCATTTCACAGATATCACCGCCCAGAAATTTCTCGACAGTGCGAGTTTTCATAAAAAACCGGTCCTCATAGGTGAAACTACTCCCCGGAGCGTTGGAGTATTGAATGGTCAGACAAGCTGGAATCAATGGTTTGCACCATTTTTTACATTCATTCATGCTCATAGAGAAGTGAAAGCATTTTCTTATATCAACTGGAACTGGGCAGAATATCCGGAATGGTCAACATGGGGAGATGCAAGGCTGGAGCAGAACACAGTGGTAAGCAGCGCTTTTAATGGAGAAATGGATTCAGTAGCGTATCTCCATGCATCTACCGAGAGTGCTTTCCGTAAAACATTAGGCATATCAGACAATACCGCACCTGCTATACCTGGTGCTATTTTAGTAACCTCGCTCGGTTATCCTCTTCAACTAAAGTGGAATCCGGTAACTGATCCATCAGGTCTTTCACATTATATTATATACAAACGAGGAGTACTGTCCGATTACTCAATTGCGTTTCCATATTCTGATAGGAATATAATTGCAGGAGACACAATTACTTATGCAGTATCCGCGATGGACCGCGCCGGCAATGAAAGCCAAAAAACAGCAAAACTGAAGGTTACAATTCCATCATCGCTCAGTAAAATTATAAATGGCGAGTTTGATAATGGGACCAGGAACTGGATTCTCTCAACCTATGCCACAGGTGCAGTGGCTACAATGAAAATTGATTCGAGCTCTCTCATTTCCGGAAGAAAATCATGCGAAGTTGATATTTCTCAGGTCACCGGAACTGACTGGCATATTGATCTCTGGCAATGGCTTTCAATTCATAACGGATGCAAATACCGGATTACATTCAAAGCAAAAGCAGAATCAAATAAGACCATTACTCTTGCAATACAACAAGCTGCATCGCCATATGTCATGTATTTTAGCAAATCACATACAATAACCAGTACTGTTCAGAGCTTCACCGATACTGTGACTCTCAGAGCAAATGATCAGACTAAATTTGAATTTTTCCTGGGACAAACAACTGTACCGGTGTGGATTGATTCGATATCTGTTGTTGAGACTTCTAAAATTCAGACAGGAATTTCTGATCAGAGTTGGGTAAAATCCGACGATTTTTCGTTGCTTCATAATTATCCAAATCCATTTCATTTGTCTACTACAATAAGTTATAATGTCACGCAATCAGGTTTGGTTACTTTGAAAGTATTTGATCCTATGGGACGAGAAATAAAAACACTTGTGAATAGACAAATGGCTGCCGGATCCTACTCAATAGAATGGAATGCATCAGGCTTATTCCCCGGAACATACATCTGTAAGCTAATGAATGGCAACAGATCAGTGGTGAGAAAAATGATTCTCCTGAAATAGTAACTAAAGAATCAAATTATCTTTATTTTACAAAGGAATTCTTATTGATTTGAAATACTCGGATCTCATAATTCCTGTTGCCAAATCATCGCTCTACAGTCCTAATTAATATTACAATATAGCGTAATTTGGTTTTTATCTACTATTTGTACGCATGGGCAATTTTAACTAAATTTGCCGCCTATCTGTTACCCTGAGCAAGGGTACTTTAATTTTGTTTAATATTAAATAGATCGAAAATAATGAAGAACAGGAAAACTCTACTGATGATACTGGATGGCTGGGGTATTGGCGATGGTTCAAAATCAGATGTAATTAGTCAGGTACTCACCCCGAATCTTACATTTTATAAAAATAATTATCCCAATTCCAGACTACATGCCTCAGGAGAAGATGTTGGATTACCCGATGGACAGATGGGAAATTCGGAAGTTGGCCATCTGAATATCGGTGCAGGAAGAATTATTTATCAGGATCTTGTGAAGATTAATAAGGAATGCAAAACAGGCGACATAAAAAAGAATAAGACCCTGGTTGATGCATTCTCATATGCCCGTGATAATAAGAAACAGGTTCATTTCATGGGTCTGCTGTCAGACGGAGGTGTTCATTCTCTTGATAAACATCTGTATTCACTCTGTGATATGACCATGGATTACGGATTGAAAAATGTTTTCATTCATGGATTTGGTGACGGCCGCGATACCGACCCAAGGAGCGGAATCGGATACATGAAAAGCCTGCTTGATCATCTTAAAAAATCCGATGGCAGAGTAGCTTCGTTTATTGGAAGATTCTATTCGATGGACCGTGATAAAAGATGGGAAAGAGTAAAAGAAGGCTATGATTTGATTGTTAGCGGAAAAGGTGCACCAACCGGAAACATTATAGAAGCAATGCAGGAATCTTATAACGCCGGAGTTACTGATGAATTCATGAAACCCATTGTTGTTGTTGACAATAATGGTAAACCTGTAGGAACAGTTAAAGAAGGAGATGTGATAGTTTTCTTCAATTTCAGGAATGACAGGGCTAAAGAACTTACCATTGCTCTGACCCAGAAAAACATGCCTGAATGTGGAATGAAGACCATCCCATTGTATTATTGTACTATGACGCCTTATGACGCAACGTTCAAGGGGTTACACATTATTTATCCTAAAGATAATGCTGACAATACCATAGGAGAAGTTCTTGCAGCAGCTGGAAAACAACAGCTCAGGATTGCTGAAACTGAAAAATATGCACACGTTACATTCTTCTTTTCAGGTGGAAGAGAGGATAAATTTAATAATGAGGAGAGGATTATGATACCCTCGCCTAAAGTGGCCACATATGATCTTCAGCCTGAAATGAGCGCATATGATGTTACCGAGGCACTTGTTAAGGCTATCGGAACTGAAAAATCTGATTTCATCTGTGTCAATTTTGCAAATGGAGACATGGTAGGTCACACCGGAGTTTACGAAGCAATTGAAAAAGCTATAATGACTGTAGACGAATGTGCTGGAAATGTCATTAAAGCTGCCAGGAAATCAGGTTACGATGTGATGGTAATAGCTGATCATGGCAACGCTGACCACGCGTTAAATGAAGACGGTTCACCAAATACAGCTCACTCTCTGAATCCTGTACCGATTATTCTCATAAGCGATGACTACAAAGTTATAAAAGAGGGGATACTGGCAGATGTGGCGCCAACTTTGCTTACAATTATGGGTATTCCAATACCACCTGATATGACAGGGAAGGTGCTGGTTTAATACCTCTTTTAACCCCCCTCCCGATAGCTATCGGGACCCCTAAAAGGGGGGCTCGTTCTGTTATTATTACAGAACATTCTTAAAAAACTAGGACGAACCCCCCTTTAGGGGGGCAGGGGGGCGAAATAATCGACTTATGCTGCGAATCGACGATACAATATTCAGTTTTGATATTCTTGAAAAAAAGTTCAGGTGTAATCTGCCGAAATGCCACGGTAATTGCTGCCGGTATGGTGATTCAGGAGCTCCTCTGAGTAATGATGAGGCCACGATCCTTGAAGACATTTGGGAAATAATCAGGCCTTATCTGCGTACAGAAGGCATTGAGGCTATAGAGAAAAAAGGGACAAGTGTGACAGATTTTGAAAATGACAGGGTTACTCCGCTGATCGGTAATGAGGAATGTGCTTATACAATTATAAAAGGCAATATATTTCTTTGTGGAATTGAACAGGCCTGGACTGAAGGGAAAATCTCATTCCGAAAACCGCTTTCATGTCACCTGTTCCCGGCCCGTATTAAATATTATTCTGATTTCAGAGCAGTAAATTATGAGGAACTGGCTATTTGTTCACCTGCACGAATCACCGGTGAACGGGAAGGGCTGTATGTTTACGAATTTCTGAAAGAACCATTGATAAGAGCTCTTGGAGATAAGCTCTATGATGAACTTTGCATTGCAGCAAAAGAATTAAGAAAAAACAAAATACTGAAGAAATAATTTAGTGCAACTTTCAGCATTTCAAATTAATAAGGTATAATTCATCAATTACCTTATTTCTCATTGTGCAGTGAATTTCAGGTACTCATTTTTAACATTATTTATAACTAAATATCAAGAAGGAGATTATTGTATTGCTTTCCTGTTTTCACCCATGCAACACCCGATTTTTAATCCTAAATGGATATAATTTGTTATTTCCAAAATCCTTTTTGCTAATGAATTAAATTTCAATCATTTAATATAATATTCCGGTGCGCTGCACCTTTGGACTCTATGACAATCATTTATCTGCAAATATTATGGTGCTCCGCACCTTTTGGCTAAAATATGATCATGTCACCCAAAATATATTGGTTCTCAGTACCATTCGGCCGGATTCAAAGCGGCAGAGCCGCATAATATTTGTAGAAATGTTATTGAATAAGATAACCATAGGTGCAGAGCACCGCAATATTTAATCCCTGGAAAGACAGTTATGTTGAATATATCTTTCTCCCAGCTTAAAGAGATTTGTGTTGCTATTTCCATATTGTTTATTATAGGATAAACATAGAAAATCGGATCGGATGAATTTTGTTAATGACGTGCGACTACCGCTGAGAAGCCTATTCATAAAATATATCTCATAAATACAAGGATTCTATTGTGAGTTGATATACTTTCGGGACAAATGCTTTCAGCTTTTCAATTCTTAGAGTATAATTTATCATTTACCTTATTTTTCTAAGTATAATAAACTATTAGAAATCACTTTTAACATAAATTATTACTAATAATCAAATAGGAATTTATTGAATTGCTTCGATATCAGTTCTCCGGTATATTTCTGTTTCTGCTTTAAAAATGTAAATTAAGTTTGGATATTAGATACCGAACTTTTATATTTGGCATGTTAAACCTAAATCTAAACTCGTATGAAGAAACTTATTCTGCTGATTGTTTTGTTTGTGTTTATAAGTGGCTACACTTTGATGGCACAGACAATACTCGTTACAGGTACTGTTACCTCTTCTGTTCAGGGAGAGGGTAATATTCCTGGTGTTACCATTACTGTAAAAGGAACCACTTTAGGAGCCCTTACAGATGTTAATGGAAAATATTCAATTTCAGTGCCTAAGGGTGCAACTACACTTGTTTTTTCATATATAGGTATGAAAACTCAGGAGGTTGCTATTGGAGGACGCTCCACAGTGAACGTTACCATGGAATCCAATGTTGTGGGATTGAATGAGGTTGTAGTTACTGCCCTGGGTATTTCAAGAGAGAGAAAAGCTCTTGGATATTCAGTTTCAGATGTTAAATCTGATCAGATCGCTTATTCGAAAAATACAAACGTAATGAATTCCCTTGAGGGTAAGGTTGCAGGTGTTCGTATCACCCAGTCAACCGGAGCTGTTGGCGCTTCATCCTTTATTGAGATTCGTGGTTCGGCTTCTTTAACCCGTAATAATCAGCCACTTTATGTTATAGACGGAGTTCCGATAATATCAGGCGGCGGATCTGACGGCGTTGACGGTGTAGCTCATAAGGATGCACTGGCTGACCTTAACTCCGATGATATTGAAAGCATTTCGGTATTAAAAGGTGGTGCAGCTACTGCATTGTATGGTTTGAGAGCTGCTACTGGTGCAATAGTTATTACAACTAAAAAGGGTACATCTGGCAAAACTGTGGTTAATTTTGGCTCTAGTGTTACAATAGAAAAAATAACACAGACACCCAAACTTCAGAATACATTCTCTCAGGGATTAGATGGAAAATTTTCCAAGTTCAACAGCGCATCCTGGGGAGCAAGAATTGATACCATGCGGTATTCCACTAATCCTCTTGCATTTCCGGCTGATGCGGCTCATTACAAGGATGCCGCTGATTATATGACAAAATGGGATCCCAATGGATTTATAGTAAATCAATCCAGCCCATATGCTGATCAGAATGCGACCATTAAAACATATAATCCATATGATTTTTTCCAGACAGGGATTACATATAATAATAACTTTAGCGTTTCAGGCGGTGATGAGAAGTCAACTTACTTTTTATCATTAGGGAACACTTCACAAACAGGTATTATACCTCATAATACATTTAACAAAACCAATATTAAAGTATCTGTTGAACACAAATTCACCAAAAAGATATCCCTGGGTGCAAATATCAACTATGTATATGATGAGGGGAATAAGATTCAACAGGGATCAAACACCTCCGGTGTTATGCTTGGTCTGGTGAGAACACCTCCGACATTTGATGATTCCTACGGATATATTTTCTCTAATGGAAAACAGCGTAGTTATCGCGGGGGAACAGGCTATGACAATCCATACTGGACCGCAAATAAAAACTCCTATAAAGACAAAACCAATCGTATGTTTGGTGATGTTCATGCAAGTTATGTTGCTACAAATTGGCTTAGCTTTAACTATCGTCTTGGTGTTGACTGGTTTAATTCATATTATAAAGACTATTTCGCAATATTTTCAAACAGCACTCCGGCAGGAAAAGTTAATGTGTCGAATGCACTAAACCGTGATATCAACTCCGACCTGTTAATGACTCTTCACAAGACTTTCGGAGATCTTGATGCAAGCCTCACACTTGGCAACAACCTGTATTCATCTTTAATTGAATCAACAACAAGCCAGGCCAACGGACTAATATTGCTCGATTTCCCGAATATGAATAACACCACGGATAACAGGGGATATGAAGCAACTCAGCAAAAACGTACCGGTGCAGTATTTGGAGCACTTTCCTTAAGTTATAGGAGTATGCTGTTCTTAGATGGTACGCTTCGTAATGAAAGATCAACAACTCTTCCTGCAGGGAATAATTCATTCTCCTATCCTTCAGGAAGTTTTGGTTTTATTTTCACGGAATTAAGCGGTCTTAAAGGCAATAAAATTCTGCCTTATGGAAAGATCAGAGCTTCTTATGCTGTTACAGCTCAGGATGCTCAGTTATATGTAACAGATAATTATTTTTACGGAGCTAATTTCACCGATGGGTGGACCAGCCCCGATGGAATGCTGTTCCCATATAATGGTGTGTTAGGCTACACATACACTGATCAGCTCGGGAACATTAACCTGAAACCGGAAATGATGAAAACCTTTGAGGTTGGTACAGAATTAAAGTTTCTGGATAATCGCATCAGCCTCGATCTTGCTTATTTTATGAATCATAATCAGGATCTTTTAATGTCAGTGCCTATTGCATCTTCAACCGGATTTAGTTCAAAATATATGAACGCAGGTAAAATGTCAACCAAAGGTTTCGAAATCCAGCTGGGTGGAGACATTGTGAAAAGTAACGGCTTTAACTGGAATCTTACTGTCAACTGGTCAAATCCCAAGACTATGGTTGATGAACTGGCTCCCGGCGTTGATAATCTTTTCCTTGGTGGATTTACCGGTTCACAGATCAGGGCAGTTGCCGGGCAATCATACCGCTCAATATATGCAACAGTATTTGCTCATGATGATCAGGGAAATATTTTGATCAATCCAACCGGAACATTTAAAGGCTATCCTGTTGCATTGGGCGAAATGAAGTATATCGCCGATGTTCAGGAAAAATGGAGGATGGGGCTTACCAACACTTTTTCCTACAAAGGTTTACGGCTCTCAGCAACTCTTGAGATCAAAAACGGCGGGCATATGTGGAATGGAACACGCGGAGCCCTTGATTACTTCGGAACTTCTGTGGGAAGTGCAGCTCGTGCTGCCACAGATGTAACAAATTATGGCGGTGTTTATGGATATGTGAATCCCTTGGGTGTAATAATTCACACCGATGCAGCTGGCAATGATTTATCCAGTTCAGCTGCTCCTGTCTCAAATTCTCTTTCAGTAATGGAGAACGCCCAAAATTGGCGCCGGGGTAATGGAAGCGGATTCCAGGGCCCTTCGGAATTCTATGTTGAAAAAACCGACTGGACAAGACTCAGAGAAGTAACACTTGCTTATGATTTGCCAAAGAGCCTTCTTGAAAGAATAAAATTACAGCAACTTGGCATATTTTTCACCGGAAGAAATCTTTTCTTAAGTACTCCATATAAGGGAATTGATCCTGAGACTAGCTTGGTTGGAGCATCTAATGCACAAGGGATGGATTACTTTAACATGCCGGGAACAAAATCATATACTATTGGACTAAAGGTTTCTTTTTAACTATAGCTTGTATGAAAACTCAGCTAGTAAAAATTTCGATTTGGTACAGTCAACAAATTAATTTTAAAAATATGAAAAATAGATATTTAAGATATTTGATGAGTATATTGCTTATGGTAGTTTTTCTCGCTACCTCCTGCAAAAAATGGGTTGATCCCAAAATAAACATAGATCCGGACAATCCACGGGATGTTTATTCCGCTCTTATTATACCAAGTGCCGAAGGTAACCTGGCATTCACTTCCCAGGGTTTTGATTATGTCGGAGTAACGGGTATGTGGCTTCAATACTTCGAAGGCCTTGATCGCCAGGCTTATGGAATGTACAACTATTCATTCACTTCCGATGACTGCGACAATCTGTATGCTACATTATATTCAGGTGTAATGGAGGATTGTCAGAAAATAATTGATAAGACCTCTATTACTGATGCTGCCAGTCCTCACATGAAGGGAATGGCAGAGGTTTTAAAAGCAAATGCTCTCGGTATAGCAGTTGGTCTGTGGGGAAGCATTCCCAATACCACGGCATTTCAGGGGAATGGTCAGTTAAAACCTACTTTCGATGATGAACAAACAGTTTATGCTGCAATTCAATCCTTGCTCACAACTGCTATTGCAGATTTGTCAGTTTCAGGGACCGACTATGAAGAGCAGTATATGAAGGTTGCAGGTCAGGATTTAATATATGGCGGAAATACTGCCAATTGGATTAAAGCAGCCTACTCTTTAAAAGCCCGTTATGAATTGAGGCTTTCAAGACAATCAGGGTTCAGCGCCGATGATGTACTTAGTAATCTTGCATTAGGCATCGATAGCAAAGCGAATGATTTCCAGCTGAACTTTGTTGGTGACCAAGCTTTTGTTAATGACAATCCCTTGTGGATTTTCACGGAAGACCGTTATGGATATGCCGGTAACAATGGTCATTTTCTTGACCTCTTAAATAGCAATAGTGATCCACGTATAGCTGCTTTTGATGACGGAGACCTATTCATTGGCGGACCTGCTCTTGGATACCCCAGTTCTCCGGCATTGTTTACTTCCTATTTTGAAGGATTGTTTATTAAAGCAGAATGTCTGTTTATTAAGGGAGATCTGCCAGGTGCAGCTACTGCCTACAATGCAGCTGTTACTGCATCACTGGACAAATGGGATGTTACTGATGATGCCTGGCTCGCAACTAATGCAGCAGAAACAGCCGGTACAATCAGCATTGCAAAAATTATGAATGGGAAATATATTGCTATGTATGCACAGGGCGAAGCATGGTGTGATTATCGCAGATACCAGTTTGCATATCCGGCACTTACACCTCCGGCTAATAATGCAACATCCGGTGTTCAACCTTCTTCATACCCGTATCCTACCAATGAAAAAATTTCAAATGGGAATAATGTACCGGCAAGAGGTGGTATTACTGCAACATTATGGGCATTCCAATAGTGGATTTTTTGCCTGAATAGCAAAAGGCAAATAAATTTAATAGCATTTAAAATCAGAGGCTGACTCATAGGAGCAGCCTCTTTTTTTATGGTTTATCGGCGAATCAGCCAGCTTAAATGTTAAATATTCCTAAGAAAATACTGATGTCAAGCAGATATACAGATAGTTACTAAGACTTGAAAATCTAAGCATCATTTTTGTTTGGAGGTAATAGTAAGAACTTCTATATTTGGTAACTTAAACTTAAACCTAAAACTAAATACGTATGAAGAAACTATTTCTGCTGATTGTTTTGTTTGTGTTTATAAGTGGTATCACTTTATTGGCACAAACGATAGTCATTACAGGTACAGTTACCTCGACTGTCGAGGGGGAAGGTGCAATTCCCGGGGTAACCGTTCAGGTTAAAGGTACCACCGTAGGTGCCGTAACAGATATGAAAGGGAATTATTCACTTACTGCTCCCCAAGGTGCCACAACACTTGTATTCTCCTATATAGGGATGAAGAGACAGGAAGTTCCGATTGCCGGAAAAAAAGTGCTAGATGTTGCAATGCAACCCGATCTTCTCGGTTTGGATGAGGTTGTTGTTACCGCACTCGGTATTACCCGTGAAAAGAAATCACTTGGGTATTCTGTTGAGGAGGTAAAAGGAGACAACATCAGTAAAACAAAGGAATCTAACTTTGTTAACTCTCTTGCAGGCAAAGTGTCTGGCGTTCAGATCAAGCAGTCAAACACGATGGGTGGCTCAGCAAACATCCTTATCAGAGGGACTAAATCATTAATGAGTAACAACCAGGCGTTGTTTGTTATTGATGGAGTTCCCTTAGATAACAGTATTACCAATACCACCACACAGATCGATGGCGGCGGAGGTTATGACTATGGTAACGCAGCTGCTGACATAAACCCTGATGATATTGAATCAATGTCAGTTTTGAAAGGTTCTGCTGCTACAGCTTTGTACGGTTCACGCGCAGCCAACGGTGTAATTATGATCACAACAAAAAAAGGTGTTGCCAGGAAAGGTATTGGTGTAACACTGACTGCCGGTCTTACTTTCAGTAAAATTGACCAGCAAACCTTACCCAAAATTCAAAAAGAATATGGTGGTGGTTATGGCGCTTATTATGAAGATCCCACGGGTTATTTCTTTTCAGCTGACCTTAAGGGAACCGGAACACCACAACTGATCGTTCCGACTTCTGAAGATGCTTCATGGGGCGCAAAATTTGATCCGAATTTAAAAGTAATTGACTGGGTCGGACTCGAACCTACAGATGCTGCACATTATCTAAAAGAAGTTCCCTGGGTTGCTGCAAAGCATGATATCAGAGATTTCTTTGAAACAGGCGTTAAACAAAATTATAACCTTGCCTTTGATGGGGGAAATGATAAGGGAACATTCAGATTCTCATACACGAACCTCGATGAAAAAGGAGTTCTTCCTAATAGCAAGATTAAAAAGAATATTTTTAATTTAAACGGATCTTATAATTTCACTCCCAAATTGAGCGTGGAATCAAATGTATCATACGTTAATGATAATACAACCGGTCGTTATGGTACAGGATATGATCCGGGTAACCCAATGCAATCATTAGGTCAGTGGTTTCAGTCTAATGTCGATATCAACGATCTTAAAAATAACTATGTCACACCTGATGGAAGACAAAGAACCTGGAACTATGCTTATTATGATGATCTGACACCTATTTATCATAATAATATCTACTGGACCCGTTACAAGAACTATGAAAATGACGGCAGAGACAGGGTATTTGGTTATGCAACTATCAGGTACAAACTCGCATCATGGATTACTCTTGAAGGACGTGCTGCAACTGATACATACTCTGAATTTCAGGAGGAGAGAATAGCTGTTTACAGTAATCAGACTTCCCAGTATGAGAAATTTCTCAGAAATTTCTCAGAAACAAATATGGACCTGATGGCAAAAATCAACAAATCATTTGGAGATATTTCTCTCAATGGCTTGTTAGGAGTCAACAGAAGAAGAACAACAGTTAAATCAACCGA
>Ga0182010_10001440_pt1 | contig 12548 bp, 7 predicted proteins | sample 611E1MmetaG_FD_120488 | JGI IMG/M metagenome (GOLD analysis project Ga0182010, IMG submission 120488) | Permafrost microbial communities from Stordalen Mire, Sweden - 611E1M metaG | ecosystem: Environmental > Terrestrial > Soil > Wetlands > Permafrost | place: Sweden: Stordalen | collected...
ACTTCCTCATGAGCGGCTGCAACGACTGCGGCGAGCTCGAGGATCTCCTACCCGAGGATCGCGGCTGGCTCCAGGAGAGTCGCGCCGCCGTTCAAACCGAGGTCGGCGACACCGAGACGGCCAGGGCATGCGTCGGCTTCGTCTCCGAAGTCAGCCGGCTGCTGGTGGTGCGGCCGGAGATCAAGACCGCCCGCCATGTCGTGGCCGCGGTCGATCAGCTCTCCGACGCGGAGCTGCTCGAGTGCCTGTTCGGCGAGCTGCTCGAGAGCGCGGAAGTGGCCGGCTTCGCCCGCAAGGCTCTCAACGGCGACGCCGAAGCCTACGCCGCGCTGGGCGACCAGCTCGAGCATTGGAAGGGTCACTCGGTCATGCCCGAGACCCTGGCCGAGCTCGCGCCGGGCGCACGCCGGGTACTCCACGCGTGGCTCCCCCGCTTCGAGCAGGCGGAGGTGCGCGTCGGCCGGATGCTCGACAGAGATGTCGCCGGACGGCACGCGGACGATGCGATCACCGATCCGCTCGGCTTCGTCGAGAAGGCCACCAACGGCATTCGGATGGTACCGGAGCAGAAGACCCGCCGGATCGTGCTCGCGCCCAGCTACTTCGGCAGGCCGTACAACTCGCTGATCAAGGTGGGCGAGATCACACTCGTCTGCTACCCGATTGCCGACTCAGCGCTCGGGGCCGGCGGCAGGGCCGCTCCCCCGGTGGCGACGCTGCGGCTCTATCGCGCCCTGGGTGACGAAAGCAGGCTGCGCATCCTGCGGCTACTGGCCGAACGCGACCGCTATCTCACCGAGCTCGCCACCGAGCTAGATCTCAGCAAGCCGACGGTAAGCCATCACCTGGCCCAGCTCCGAAGCGCCGGCCTGGTGACTATGACCGAACAGGGCAACCTCACCTACTACACGCTTCGCCGGGACCGAGCCGAGCAGGCCGGACCGGAGCTGAGCGCCTTCCTGGCGCGCTGACCCAGCCGTTGCGAGAGCCAACCCCGAAGTGACCTCATGTTAGATAGACAACTAACTCTGGATATCCAAAACCCTAACTAGGAGGGTAGGCCGAAATGTGGTACCAACCACCCGAACAGCGTCTTGTAATGGTGCGAACGCGGCAGGCGGAGATCCGCGCCGACGCCCTCGAGGCACGCCGCTTCAGCCCGTCCGAGGGGCCGCGAAGGTCGCTTGGGCGAGTCAGCGGACTCCAGCTGCGTCTGGGCCGACTTCTGATCGTGGTCGGGCGTACCCTCCGCGAAGACGAACCGCCTTGTCCGGACCTGGCACGCTCGTAAGAGGCCGTTCGTCAGCGCTCATTCCGTAACGCACGCTCGAGTGGGGACCCGTGACTCAGGCCCTTGTCCGTTACATGAGGAGCTTCACCGGATTCAGCCGTGACGCCCGGCTGTTCCTGATTACGACCGTCGTCTTTGGCGCCGTCCTCAGCCTCTACTGGGCCGACTTCAACCTGTATGTCGGCGCGATCGGCTTGGACGGTTCGACGATGGGCGAACTGATGTCCGTCTCGATGCTGGCCGGGGTCCTCGTTGCGCTGCCCTCCGGAGCCCTCTCCGACCGCATCGGCAGGCGCGCGGTGATGGCCGGCGGCATGGCCCTGGTCGCAGTTGCCATGCTCGCCGTCCTGCCCGGGAACCTGGTCCTGCTCTTCGTGGGCGTGGCGGCGCTGGGCGCGGGCTCTCAGGCCGTGAGCGCAGTCCAGATTCCCTACATCGCCGAGCACACCCAGCCTGAGCAGCGAAACGAGTACTTCGCCACCTGGTCGGCGATCGGCAACCTGACGGCCCTCGTGGCAATGCTGGCGGGCGGCGCGATAGCCACCGTGCTGGCCTCCGATCTCAAGCTCGGCGGGGGCGCGGCGCCATACCGCGTGTTGCTAGTAGGAATCGCGCTGCTCGGCGCATTCTCGACGGTCACTCTCCTGCCGCTCGCCAGCGACCGCCCTGGGCCCGATCGCCGGCGCCAGTCACAGGGCGGCCGATTCGGCATCGCCATATCAGACCGAGCCCTGTTCGTGCGGCTGCTCCTGCCCGGCTTCATAACGTCGCTCGGAGCCGGCCAGCTGATCCCGTTCCTCAACGTCTTCATCCAGAAGAAGTTCATCCTGGACCTGCCGACGATCAATGCCATTCTGGCGGTCACCAGCCTCGGAACGACCATGGCGATCCTCGCCCAGCCGGCTCTGGCCAGGCGCTTCGGCCGGATCGGGTCGATCGTCCTGGTCCAGGCGTCCAGCCTCCCGTTCCTGCTGGTGCTGGGCTTCTCGCCGGTGCTCTGGACGGTGATCATCGCCATGGCCGTCCGCAACTCCCTGATGAACGCCGGCAGCCCGATCTTCGATGCGTTTGCCATGGAGCGTGTGTCAGCCGCCGAGCGAGCGACGCTTGCCGCGGCCATGACGCTGCTGTGGGCCCTGGGCTGGACGGTCGCCCCGCTTTACTACAGCGTCCTGCAGGCGACCCTAGGCTTCAGCACGGGATACGCGGTGGACTTCATCACGATCATCGTGCTCTACACCATCTCCACCTCACTGCTCTGGAGGTGGTTCCGCGGCGCCGACCACGCGGCTCGCCAGGTCGCGGCTGCGGTGGGCGAGGCCGAGCTCGAGCCGACTCTGGTCGAGAAGCCGGTCGCGCTGCTCGAGCACGCCTGACGCGTTCGGGCAGTGTGCGGAAGCCATTCGCCGCCCGGTGCCGGGGCGAAGTCAGTTGGGAGAGGCGGCGCTCCGGAGCTTCGCCAGCAGGTCGGCGATCTTGCGGTCCGGTCCGAGACGAACGATGTCGCCCAGGGCGGCGTCGGACAGCCGGATCGGCCCGAGCGCCAGCACCCGCTCCAGGGCCACGGTCGCCCGCTTCCGATCGCCCGCCCGAGCCGCGCTCCGCGCCTCCAACGCCGCGCTTCGGGCGCCACCGGAACGCCCGAGGATCGAGGCGGCGGCCATCGAGTCCTCGAACCGGCCGAGAGCGTGCAGGCCGACCTGCAGCTTGAGCAGGGCCGGGATTCGATCGGCCGTGTCGTCGCGCCGCAGCACGCCGAGCAGCTGCGATACTCGCTTGCTTTCCACGACCCGCGTGACAATCCCCAGCACCGCCAGTGGATCCGTCTCGGTCGCGAGGCGGGCGGCCACGGCCGGATCGTCGCGATTCGCCATCATGCCTACCACATCGGCCAGCAGCGGCGCCGGCCGGCGTTCCAGCTCGTCGAGGTCCACCGGCGCGGCTTCGCCCGAGCCGCCGGGCATCGTTTCCGCGAAGGCCTCGCCGAAGGCGCGACGCGAGTCCGCCGCCACCATCAGCAGCGGTTGCCGCCCCCGTCCGCGCCCCTCGACGCCGTGTCGGTCGCCGCCCTTTCGGTCTTCGCCCTTTCGGTCGCCGCCTGAGTCCGAGCGCGACTCCGCTCGAGGCGCCGCCCAGGCACCCTTCGAAGGCGCGGCGCTCGCAACGCGCGGCCCGCCTGGTCCGCCGGTGACGAGCTGCCACGACGTCAGATACGGCTCCGGGTTGAAGAGCCCGAAGAAGATGATGACGATGGTCAGGTAGAAGAAGCCGACGAAGATCGCGCCAATGGCTATCGCGACGCTGCACACAGCCACGATCACGAGGCCCGGCCGCTTGCCGCGCTGGCCCAGGACGATCACGAAGAGGTTGACGATGACGTTGCCGCCGTCCAGCCCGGAGATCGGCAGCAAGTTCAGCACGCCCCACCAGAGGTTGACGAAGATCAAGTCACTGGCCGTCTCCGCGAGCAGGCCGGTCGACGGAAGCCAGGGCTTCACCACCATAAACGCGACCGCGACCGGGATCCCGACCAGCGGACCCGCCAGGCTGACCAGGATCGACTTGCGCGGCGGAAGCACGAAGCCCGAGATCGTGAGCCCGCCCATGCCCCACAGTCGAATCTCCGGGTGGATGTTGTACATGCTCAAGGCGAACGCATGCCCGAGCTCGTGGATGAGGATCGAGACGGCCACCACCACGACCCACTCGAAGATGCCGACGCCCGGCCGCGCCTGCAGACCGATGATCAGGGTGATCAGCAGGAAGTCGACCCCGATCGTTACCGGAAAGCCGAAGAGGCGGAAGCGAAGGCCGGGTAGTGATGGCGTCACGAATGGCATCCTGGCGGCGGGACCCGATCGCGCCCGGTTGGGGCGCGCCCTCAGGTTAGCCGAGCCTGGGCCAGCTTGACAGAGCCAACTCCCCTATCTCGGCGCCGGCTACGCTACGGCGTAGCGGTCGGCGACCTCAACGGGGTTGCGAGCGCGGTCGGCGGGAGCGTGGCGAGGGGCGTGGCGAGGGGCGTGGCGAAGGGCGTGGCGACGACCGGAGAGCCGGAGGCGCCCGCCTTCGCGAGTGTGGCGTCGATGGCCGCCGCGAGTTCTGAGTAGGAAACCGCGCCGCCGCCAGTGCCGGCCACCGCGGTTCCGTTCACGGCGAAGGCCGGCATTCCGATCACCCACGAGGGCGCCTGCTGCGTTTCCGTCAGTATCTCGGCGTCGTGCTCCTCTCTCGACGGTCACGATCGCCATCATGACCAGATTGACGAAGCAGCGGACCGTTCCGTCCCGCTGCCCGGCCGCACGATCGGCGCCGCGATCAGCGCCGCGATCAGCGGGGCTTGCCCGGTTCCGGCACCCACTCCCCCAGTGAACGAACCTCCGCCAGGCGCGTGCGCAGGTCCGGGTCCAGGGCCTCGGCGGCCGCCACCGCGGTCTCGATCGCGGTCAGGCACAGGATCCCCTCAGCCGTCGCGGCGAGACGGATCTCGGCCGCATCGCGGACCGGGCCCGAGGTGGGCGAAGGCGTATTGACGACAAGCCGGACCGACCCGCCTGCGATCAGATCCAGGATCGAAACTCGCTCCTCACCGGTCCGCTCGCCGACCTTGGCCACGACCTGCGCCTCGTGGCCGAGCCGGCGCAGTTCCGCCGCGGTTCCGGCGGTGGCCGCGAACCGGTAACCGGCCCGGGCCAACGCGGCGGCCACGCGCGGCAGCTCCTTCTTGTCGCGTTCCGCGACCGAGATCAACGCCAGCGCCCCATCCGCTCCCGGCCGCGGCGGAATCAGCGCCGCACCCTGCATGGCCTTGGCCAGCGCCACGCGCGGGTCCGTGTGAATGCCGATGACCTCGCCCGTGGACTGCATGCCGGGGCCCACTGACGGATCGACGCCACGGAGCTTGGCCGTGGAGAAGGCCGGCGCCTTGACCGCGACCAGCGGCGGCGGCTCCAGCAGCCCGTTCCCCCAGCCCATCCCGCGCAGCGTCTGGCCGAGCGCGATCCGGACGGCGAGCTTGACCATCGGCACTCCGGTGACCTTGCTCATGAACGGCACGGTGCGGCTGGCGCGCGGGTTGACCTCGATGAGATAAACACCGTCCTCGCGCACGATGAACTGCGCGTTGACCAGGCCGTGGACGTCGAGCGCCCGGACGATCCGGTCCATGGCGGCGACGATCAGCTCCTGGTCTGAGACCGAGACCGTCTGCGGCGGGAACATGCCGACCGAGTCGCCCGAATGGACGCCCGCTCGTTCGACGTGCTCCAGCAGGCCCGGGATCAGGACCGTTTCGCCGTCTGAGATCGCGTCGACGTCGACCTCGATGCCTTCGAGGTAGCGGTCGATTCGAACCGGCCGATCCGGGTCGACGACCGTCGCGCGGGCGAGCTGCTCGACGAGATCCGACGGCGAATACGAGAAATCGATCGCCAGGCCGCCGATGACGAACGACGGTCGAACGATGACCGGATAGCCGATGCGATCGGCCAGCGCCAGCGCCTCCTCGATCGATCGAGCCATGCCGCCTTCCGGCTGCGGGATGCCGACGGCCTCGACCAGGTTGGCGAAGCGGATGCGGTCCTCCGCCTGGTCGATCGTCTCCAGGTTCGCGCCGAGCAGCGGGATCCCGGCCTCGACCAGCGACTCCGCAAGATTGAGCGGTGTCTGGCCGCCGAACTGGACGAAGGCGCCGAGCATCGGGCGGCCGTCCGGCGACTCGGCTTCCACGACCGAACGGACGCTCTCGGGATCGAGCGGCTCGAAATAGAGGCGCGAGCTGGCGTCGAAGTCCGTCGAGACCGTCTCCGGGTTCGAGTTGATCATGACCGCCTGCCAGCCGCGCTCGCGAAGTTCCGCCGCGGCCTGGACGGCGCAATAGTCGAATTCGATCCCCTGCCCTATCCGCACCGGCCCGGAGCCGATCACCAGCGCCGCGGGTCGTTCCACCGGCGGCAGCTCCGGCTGCGAGCCGGCGGCCGCGTAAGTGGCGTAGAAATAGGGCGTCTCGGCCGCGAACTCGGCGGCGCACGTGTCCACCATCGCGTAGCCCGGCACCAGGCCGAGTTCCATCCGAGCCAATCGGATCGCCTCGGCCGTCACGCCGGCCCCCGCCATCTGCGCCAGCTCGCGATCCCCGAAGCCGGCGCGCTTCACGGTCGCCAGGAGAGTGGCCGCCTCATCGTCGCGTGGCTCCGCGATCCGGGCCCCGTACTTGCGCACCTCGCGCTCCAGCGCGATTGCCCGTTCGAACTCCGACAGGAACCAGGCGCTGATCCCGGTCACGCCGCGGATTCGCTCCGCCGGCATGCCCCGCCGCAGCAGGGCCAGGATCCGCCACAGCCGCGAGTCGGACGGCGCGAGGAAACGCTTCAGGACGATCGGATAGGCCATCCGCTCGGCGTGCGCCTTTGCCTCGCAAACCAGGCCGCTGGTATCGACCGTGACGAAGGCCGGCTCCGCGACCGCCGGCTCCATGAGGTAATCGAGCGTGGCCTTCCATCCGGCGTTTTCGGCCAGCCAGCCGGCGCCCGCCTGTTCGAGCGCGCGGAGCGCCTTGTTCAGCGCCGAGCCGAAAGTTCGATCTATCGCCATCACTTCGCCGGTCGCCTTCATCTGGCTGCCCAGCGTTCGGTCGGCCTGGGGGAACTTGTCGAAGGGGAAGCGCGGAAGCTTGACGACCACGTAGTCCAGCGCCGGCTCGAAGGCCGCGACCGTTGTCCCGGTCACGACGTTCGGGATCTCCGCCAGCCGCCGGCCCGCGGCGATCTGGGCCGCGACACGCGCGATCGGATAGCCGGTCGCCTTGCTCGCCAGCGCCGAGGACCGGCTGACGCGCGGATTGACCTCGATGACGGCGTATTCGGTGTAGTCGGGCGAGAGCGCGAACTGGACGTTGCAGCCGCCCTCAACCCCCAGCGCCCGGATGATCGCGAGGCTGGCCGAGCGGAGGCGCTGGTGGACCGGGTCGGGCAGCGTCTGGACCGGCGCGACAACGATCGAGTCGCCGGTGTGGATGCCGAGCGGGTCGACGTTCTCCATCGAGCAGACGGCGATACAGGTGTCGTCCGCGTCGCGCATGACCTCGTATTCGATCTCCTGCCAGCCCACCAGGCAGCGCTCGATCATGACCTGATGGATGGGGCTCAGGCGCAGGCCGGTCCGCGTCCGCTCCCAGTACGCCGCCTCGGTCTCGACGATTCCGCCGCCGGTTCCGCCGAGGGTGAACGCGGGGCGGATGATCGCCGGCAGGCCGATCTTCGCCAGCGCCTCGTGGGCCGCGGCGTCGCGCTCCGACTCGGTCTCACCTTCGACGATGTGACTGGGCGCGTACGGCTGGCCGATCCGATCGAGCAGGTCGCGGAACAGTTCACGGTCCTCGGCCATCTCGATAGCCTCGAGTGGCGTGCCGATCAGCCGGACGTTGTACTTGTCGAGGACGCCGGCCTTGGCCAGCGCCACGGCCAGGTTCAGGCCGGTCTGGCCGCCGAGCCCGGCGAGCAGTCCTTCGGGCCGCTCTTTGGCGATGACCTGCTCGATCGCCTCGACGGTGAGCGGCTCGAGATACACCGCGTCCGCGACTTCGGCGTCGGTCATGATCGTCGCCGGGTTCGAGTTGACGAGGATCGTCCGAACGCCCTCGGCCCGAAGCGCCCGGCAGGCCTGCGTGCCGGCGTAGTCGAACTCGGCCGCCTGGCCGATGACGACCGGCCCGGAGCCGATGATCAGCGCGCTCTTTGGTTTGATTCGCACGGCGCGCGGGGCCGGGTTGGCGGGCACGGGCATCGTGGGGGTCGGCAACGGCGGCTGCCTCACACAAAAAGGCCACCGGCCGGTCGGGCGCGGTGGTTCAGCTTGCAGGCGACCATGGACCTCCTTCCCGGCCTCACTGGACCGGTACGCCGGCCTCACAGGACCGGCCACAAGGCTGGCCGTAGGTTAGCACGAAGGCGGGGCACGAGGGGGAGCCCGGCCAGTGTCTCCTGTTCCTTGCCGGGCGAGCCGGCCCGCTGAAAGGCCTACTCCCGATCGATGCAGGCTTTCGTGGTTCGGCTGGTGCTGCGCTCAACCCTTTCCTATGCGTCGCATACCCGATTCGGCTTCGGGCTCAATCAATCTCCCTGTCGCCGGTCTTGTAGGCGAGAACCTCCAACGACTAGCGAGTCTCGGTGAAGCCTTCGCCTGAGAAGAAGGAGCATTCGTGGTGGGCTGTGCGTCGACTCCGGTCAAGGCCACCAGCCGGGGCGTCACCTACCGCTCGCGGCGCTAGTAATTCTCGACGGGACTGATGTCGAACCACCACCACCCGTGCGTGAGGACACAGAGGCGTTCGTGCTTTCCAAGATGACCGCACACGCACCCCTCGCGCCAGCGGCCGTTGGAGTCGGAGAGGTACTTGAACCCCTCCATGAAGCGGGCGGTGTAGGCTTCATAGCGCAGTCCGAATGACGTCGCGTTCGCCTCGGTGATCAGCTTCCCGCTCTTGCCGGGAAGATGGGCCGCGGCGGACACGACGGGGTGATCCAGAATCGCCTCCAGGATCGTCTTCTCCCGCCTGACCATCTGCGCTTCATCTTCGCCGACGGCCGCCGCGTATCCTGCCTCGTAGTGCAACGCCAACTCGTGACCGAGACGCTCGAATTCCCGCAATTTACGATAGGTGTGAAACTCAAACGGGTTATACAACCGGGCATGGACGCGCACGAAATAGGTGCTGGCGATTCCGAGTTCGTGCTCCACGCGCGCGAAAGCGAGACAGTTGTCGATCGACAGATCGATGTCATGGCGCATTAGAAACTGGCGAGGCGCGGTCACTGATTCGTGGTCCGCAAACGTGGAGAATTGATATCCCATCTCAAGCGCCGACTCGAGGATCTCGCGGTAGTGGCGCATGGTGAAGTCGCACTGGCCCATCACGGATTCTTCACTCCCGTCTGCCGATCCAGTTCCGTCAGCTCCGCCAGCATCGCCGGCCGCAACGGCCTGTACGGCCGGTCGGCTGAGAGGATTTTGATCCCGTTGCGCCGCAGCCAGTCCCGCAGGTCTTCGGAGATCTCACTCCCTGGCCCTTCGCACTTCATCGCACCAAGGTCCATCCGGTCGACTTCACCTGCTGCAGCCGTGACGGTCAGCACGGGTCGTCCGGTCACGGAATGCAGCCGTAGCCGTTCGACGCTCCTCTGCCATGCCACCACCCATTCGTCGTTTGATCCCGACGCGTCGACCACCTGCACTCCCTTCCAATCCAGCGTCTCGATCCAGCGCTCGACGACCTTCCGCACCAGTTCGAGACGCGACTCCTCGTCCATCGGCCGTCGATTGTCTTCGCGTATCACGCGCGCGGGAACACCGCCGATGAGACTATTCGGCGGAGAGCTCTTGGTGACTACCGAGCCCGCAGCCACGGTGGTGCCGCGGCGGAGCGTCACTCCCGGCAACACCACCGACTTCACGAAGATCACGACGTCCGACTCCATGACGACTGGCGCGAAGAGGTACGGGAAACCGTCGAGGACCGGCTGCCAGCAGCCATGAGTCAGCACGGTGGTGTCGGCAGACAGCGCGCAGCCATCGCCGATAGTGACGTGCTCGGAGACGTTCACAAACGAGCCGTCGAAGAACGATGTGCCCTCGCCAACCGTCAAGATCGAGTCGGGCCCCTGCCACCCGCCACCTCCGACGAGCACGCGATTCGTCGACCAGAACGCCCCGCCGATTCGCAGTGCGCGCGCAGAACCGCGGAATCCCAGCCCCAGTACGCTTCTCGGGCCGAGCGTCAATTCTTCTATTGCCGTTACCTCCGCGCCGTCGCGAATCTGCGCGCCCTCGCGCAAATGAATGCGCGTACCGAGCAACTTGACATTGGCACCGATGCGAACGCCTTCTTCAATGCACAAATCCCGGCACACAATACGGGCCGACGAGTCGATGCGCGCGGACGGATCGATAGTCGAAGTGTCAGCGGTAACGGTGGCCATGTGGCAGACTCTCCTGAACTCGATGAGCGCGGGACCGGCGGCGCCAACCTAGCACGCGAGTGGGAACCGGTCAACGCGCAGCGGCCGAATCGTCCGGGCGCACCCAGTTGCCGAACGTCTATCTGACACTGGGGAGTCTTAGCGCCACGGGGTGGTGAAGCCGGCCCGCGGCGGAGAGCTGCCCATCCCTGAAGTCCCGGCGATTCGTCTCCATGCGGAGCCCGGAGGCGACCTCGTCGATTGAATCGCGGGCTACCTGCTCGCGCCGGGTGAGACGGACGAGGCGGGCGAGGGCGAACCGTTCTTGATGACGTTGTCGAGGTACGTCTGGAACCTGTCGGCGTACTCCTCCATTACCGGATTGCCAGTGATCGAGTACATGAAGCGCAGCTGCGCGATGTGCCCTTTGTGATATGCCTCAGACGCGTTGGGCCCGAAATCGACGCCAACCAACGTGGTGAGGTTATAGCGCGACCAGGAACCCGTGTCGTAATACGGGAGAAGCGCCTGGACGGCGGCCAGGCCGCGGTCGGCTGCCGTCAGATCGTAGAGGCAGACCGGGTCGCCCAGGTAGATCGCGCACTCGTATAACCCAACGAGTGAGTACAACCAGCCATTCAGAACGTTGTCCCGGTAGCCGGGCAGATACTCCTCGTAAACAGTCAGTTGCTGGCCCGAAACGGTGAGGGCGCTGGTCACGCCCAGATCCGCGATGGGGCGGTCGAAGGTGGAACGAGCGCGGTCCAGGACGACGAGGTAGGTGCTGTCGCCGGTGACCGAAAACGCCCGCAGCATGACGCTGATGCCCTGGCCCTCCGCCATCGCGGACCACCACGGCACTGGCATGGTTCCTATGTGGAACGTGTACAACCACCGCCCGTCGGGTTGCTGATGGGCGACGAGCCAATCGACCTGCGCGAAGAAGCCCGCCCGATCGGCGTTGGTCTGGGTCGGCGTGTCCTGGCCCGAACGCCAGCGGTCGAAGTACCACATCGCACAGTGTTCGATTGTGACCGTGTTGTATTGGAGGCCGATTGGCGACGCGTACTTGACCATTACGACGCCATTCGAGTCTTTGGGGGAGGCGGTGAACGGCCCTTGCGCCTGGAAGTAGCCCGGCACCGGGTTGAGGCCGGCGGCGTCGGTGCCGAAGTATCCACTGAGGTCGAAGATGACATCGGCGCTATCCCCTGGTCGACCGGTCTCCAGCATGGCCCAGAGGCTGCCGCCCGCACCCAACGGAGCGGTGACGGTCGTTTCTGTCTCACCCGTCGCCGAGAAGAAGAGCGATGAAGTGGAGGAGGCCGCCGGCGTGGCGAGAGCGGACGTCAGGGAGACGTAGCCCGAACTCGTCGCATTGGCGATGGCCAGCGTCCCCGCGACCGCCGTCGTTCCGGCCGGCATGCCGTACAGGCCGGCGATCTTGAAGGATCGGGGCACCTCAGACGAGAGCGGCGCCGATCCTCCGACGCCCGAGCGGGAATCGATCAGCCGCAACGGTCCGAGCCGGTGGAAAGTCGAGCCCGTCATGTCCGGGGTGAAGTAGCCGGTGAGGTCGAACGCCAGCTGGGCCGTGTCACCTGAGCCGCCGGTTTCGTAGATGGCCCACAACCGGCCGTCCGAGCCGAGCGTGGCGGTGACGCCGGTCGCCACGGTGTCAGTGGTGGCGAGGCTGAGAGTGGAGGTGGCGAGTGATGCGACGGGGGTCGATTCCGGCGTCAGCGCGACGCGACCGGGGCGCGACGGGCTGACGATGGCAAGCGTGCCGGTGACCGCCGTAGCACCGACCGGGATGCCGAACTCTCCCGCGAACTGAAAGGACTCCGGGATGCCCGACGCGAGCGGCGCCGCACCGCCCACGGCCGTTCTGGAGTCGAAGACGCGGACAGGCCCGACCGGATGGTAGGTCGCGCCGGTGAAGTCTGGGGCGTAGTAGCCATCGAGGTCGAACGCCACCTTAGCCGTCTGGCCAGCGCCTTCGGCCACATACAAGGCCCAGAGTCTGCCGTCATCGCCGAGCGTCGCGGTGACTCCTGCCGATCGGGGGCTATCGGCAAGAAAGCTGATCGTCGACGTTGCCACCGCCGTCGACGAAGTCGCCACCGCCGTCAAGGACACATACCCTGCCTGTGTGGCGCCCGTGATGGAAAGAGTGCCTGCAACGGCCGTCGCCCCGGCGGGAATTCCGAAGGCTCCGGCAACCTGGAACGACTCGGGCGTCTCGGAAGCCAGAGGCACTGCTCCGCCTGCGCCGGTCGCAGAATCGAGGATCCGGACGGGCG
>Ga0182010_10001443_pt1 | contig 12533 bp, 14 predicted proteins | sample 611E1MmetaG_FD_120488 | JGI IMG/M metagenome (GOLD analysis project Ga0182010, IMG submission 120488) | Permafrost microbial communities from Stordalen Mire, Sweden - 611E1M metaG | ecosystem: Environmental > Terrestrial > Soil > Wetlands > Permafrost | place: Sweden: Stordalen | collected...
ACTCCAGCACTTCCTCTTCCTTGCCGGAAGGACTGTAGATATTGACCAGTTCCTTGAGCAGGTTTTTTAACCGCTCCGGCTGGATTTCTAATGGGTTACTATTATCGTCTGCCAATTTTCACACCCTTAAAATCCTCAACAATTACAAACTGTCAACCCAACCCACAGTCTCCCTCCTTCCCAAGGAGGGATTAAGGCTATAGTACTTTATTTTGTAATCAACCGCTTCAAAATAAATGTAGAGATTGATAAATTTCCACATCATTTAATGTTTTCCAGAATATTTTCCACCATGCCAGCCAGATTTGTTAATACATCGCGATCATTATACCTCAACACCTTTAAACCCTGTTCATTGAGAAATCGGTCTCTCGTTTTGTCAGCAGCTAATCCTTCCTCAGTATAGTGCTGGCTGCCATCCACTTCAATAACCAACTTTAAGGCGGGAGAACAAAAATCGACGATGTAATTACCGATTATCAATTGTCTGTAAAACTGGAAACCGTTCAATTGTTTTAATCGTAAAGCAGACCATAGCTTTCTTTCGGCATCAGTCATATTTTTCCGGAGATTGCCAGAATATTTCTTTAGATTGGGGTTATGAGGCAACCGCACGATTCCAATCCCTCTTAATCTCCCCTTGATAAGGGGAGAAAATCGTTCATCCTTTATACTTAAAACCCTCTACAATTACAGACTGTCAACCCAACCGACAGTCTCTCTCCTTCCCAAGGAGGGATTAAGGAAGATTGATAGATTTTACTCCACTTCTTTCTTTTTCTTCCTGGATTTCTGCAGTGTTTTCGCCAGCCAGACGTGCTGTGCACGCGCGGAGAATCCCATGTTGTTGAGGAAAGCCAGCGCGCCTGTGTTATCGGCATCGGTATCAGCCATGACCATGCGGGCACCTTCTTTCTGGAAAGTATCTTCAATCTTGTTATAAAGGCGCTGACCGAGATTAGTGCGCTGGAATTCCGGATCGACGCCGATCCAGGTCAGATACCCATACTTTTTCCAGGCAGTGCCTTCTTTCTCGATCATATTCGCCAGCACAAAACCGACGATTTTCTTGTCCTCGGTTTCCGCAACCAGGCAGTACTCTGATTCGGTGGTGAAATAATCGGTCACTTCGTACGGGTCCCACGTGCGGTAAAGAATAGGAAATTCATCGCTGCGAAACAGTTTTTCGCCGAGGTGATAAACCGTGCTGACATCATCGATTTCCATTTCGCGGATGATGACTTCAATTTTATGCTTAACTTCGTTATCAGGTAGCATGTAATACACCCCTGTACTTTCGATAAGAAATAGTGAGAAATTAATTAACGATATGGATGATATTACTCAGGCCCAGACCCCTGATAATCATACTAACGGCGATGGCAACCAGCAGCAGGTTGAAAATCTGGGAGACTGCGCTCAGACCGCCTTTCCCCAAAAAGCCGGAAATACGGTTGGCCAGCATGAAAGCAACCCAGGATAGAATGAGATTAACTGCCAGAGCAATTAAAATAACATACAACGAATACTGGGTGGAGAGTAAAAGCAGCGTGGTAATAGTGGCCGGACCGACGATCAGCGGAGTGCCGATGGGCACGACGGCGATCATCTCTTCTTTGATGATATCCATCCAACGGCCCACAGTCAGGTACCGCAGCGAAAAAATGAGCAGGATGAGTCCGCCGGCGATGGTAAATGCGCCCTGCGAGATTCCCATCACATTTAAGATCCACTTGCCGAAGAACAGGAAGATCAAGCCCACCACAGTGGCCGTGGCCACCCCGATGTTAATCACACTATTGCGCTGCTTGGGAGTAAGTCCATCGCTTAAAGAGATAATGATGGGGACATTACCCAACGCATCGACCACAATGAAGAGCGGCAGAAACGTCAGCACAAAATCGTGGAAGAAATTACTCATGTCCGTAAAACCTGCCCGGTATGAATTATCAGGAAGCTGTTATCAGATTCGTTTGGCGAAGAGAACCAGGTCGTCACCCGGCGCGTAGTAATCGGTGATCTGGCAAAGTTTCTGGTAATTCAGTCTTTCGTAGAATTGTCTGGTTTTATTATAGTCCGCTTTACCTGATGTCTCAACCATAATCAGTTTGCCGTGCATTCGTTTGATGTCCTCTTCGGCATGTTTCATCAAAATACGCCCGATGCCAAAACCCTGTTTATCATGGTGGACGGCAATCCAGTAGAGATCCCAGGTAGCTTCGGTTAAAGGCGTGTCCCCGTAACAGACATAGCCGGCGATTTCACCTTCGTGTTCGGCAATATAAATATAGTACCCGGAAGCTTTTTCTTCCTCCAGGTAAGCATCGATCAGCTCTTCGGCGACCACAACTTCCGGGGGTAAGAACTCCGGGGTGGCACGCAGAATACTCATTACGGCTGCTTTGTCTTTTATAGTTAAAGGGCGGACACCGGTTGTACCCACAAGTCCCTCTCAAAAGCTAATTGAATTATTGTATCCATAAATTCGGCATAGGTCATGCCGGCAGCATCCGCCTGTCGGGCAGCGCCGGTGCCGGGGGAAATATCCGGATTCGGATTGACTTCGATGACATTGACCTTGCCCTCTTTGTCCCAACGCATATCCACCCGCGCGTAACCTTTGCAACCGAAGAGTTGATAGACCTTAGTAATTGTCTGGGTGATGGCGGCTTTTTGGGCGGGGGTGATCTTCGCCGGACAGGTCAACTGAGTATTCAGATAATACACACTGCCGACTTCCCATTTGGCAGCAAATGTCAGCAGTTTGGGCATGCCTTCCGGTAATGTATAAACAATTTCCGAAGGCGGCAAAGCTCTGAATTGAGTATTGCCGAGCACGGTGGCATTAAACTCTCTGCCGCCCACAAATTCTTCCACCAGCGCCTGGCCGCCGTACTCCGAGCACATTGTGTGGACCTGTCTGGCTAAACCTTCCTGATCCTCAACCACACTCATATCAGAGATGCCGTGGCTGGCATCTTCACTGCACGGTTTCACGATGCAGGGATATCGCAGATAGAACTCCTGGATTGTATCCGGCGTAAGCACCTGGCCGGAAGGCGTCCTGATGCCTGCTGATTTCAAAAGAGCCTTGGCTTTTGCTTTATTCAAAGCTAACCGCAAGACAGAACCGGGACAACCGGTGTAGGGAATTTTCAATTCTTCGGAAATATCCGGAACTAATGCTTCAGTTTCCGGGAAACCACAAAATCCCTCAAAAAGATTGAATAGCAGATCGGCGTGACAGGCCATGATTTCATTTCTGATATTTTCGGCGGGCGGGGAGATCGGCACTAAAACGATCTCATGCTTTAATTCTTCGAGGGCCTTGGTGACAGCCTCGACAGATTCAAGCACGCCGAGCACGGCGATATCTTCGCCCCGAGAGCTGTAACGGCTGACTTCCGGTTTGTTATAAACGATCGCTACGCGTGCACACACAGTGGATATCTCTCCAAAGCAGCGTTGAATACCGAAGCAATCAATTCTTCATGCTTCCAGCCCAGTTTAACTGCCATTATGATCAAGTCACTATAATCGCCCAGGCCAGGCAGTGGGTTTATCTCCAGCATATATGGTATGCCGTCAGCGCTAATTCGGAAATCAATCCGGGAAAAATCCCGGCATCCCAGCATCTTGAAGGTCTTCAGACTGTACTCGTTTATTTTGTCTGTTGTTGTCTCTTTCAGACGCGCGGGACACTCGTAGTCAACCAGGTTTCGCCAATCACGTTTTACTTCAACTGTATAAACAAACCGGTTACTCTGTTTTCTGGGTATGATCTTCATCATCCCCAGCACTTTCGCGGGGGAATTGCCCAGCATTCCGACAGTAACCTCGTCGCCGTCAATGAATTGTTCCACCAGCACCGGCTGTTTATATAGCTCCAGCATTTCGCCGGTCGTTTTCGCCGCTTCTTTTGCAGAATCCACCAGCGAGTTAGGATGAATTCCTTTGCTGGAACCTTCGTAAGCCGGTTTTATGATCGCGGGGAAGGGAAAACCTTTCCAGACAGTTTCATTTAATTCCTGCTGCGTGACAATCAACCGCCACTCAGGCGTCGGGATGCCTGCCAGCTTGATCAATTTTTTCGTCAGATGTTTATCCAGGCACACTGCCAGACACTCCGGGTCCGAGCCGATATAAGGGATATCCAGCATTTCCAGGATGGCAGGAACCTGGGCTTCACGGCTGCGGTAATTACCACGTCCTTCAGCAATATTAAAGACAATGTCTACCTTTTCATCGATGATGTTACGGATAAATTCGGGGCCGCCGCCGAGTCTGACCGTAGAATGCCCGAGTCCTTCGATGGCACGCTGGATATACCCGATAGTTGTTGGGGAGTCGTATTCCTCCAACGCATCATCGGTAACGGCGTCTTTCAGGACAACGGCCTCTTTCAGGTCATATGACAGCCCGACCCGCATGCTTATCTCCTCACCACCGGCACCGGGACAGGCACCTGTTCTGGATTATTAACAACCGGTATCGATACCGGAATCCCTTCGGTGATCAGTTCAGATTGCGCGGTGGAGCTTCCCGGATTCCTGAAGCGGAACAAGCGTCCCTGGTAGTTTTTCAGAATCAGTTCACCCTCGCTCTGTGCGACAACATAATTTGCCTGCAGCGGGACTTTGCCGCCGCCGAAAGGCAGGTCGATGACATAAGTAGGAATGGCCAAGCCGGAGGTATGTCCGCGCAGGCCTTCCATGATCTTGATACCGGTCTCGACAGGGGTATGTAAATGCTCGGTGCCCTGTACCTCATCACACTGGAAGAGATAGTATGGACGCACTTTGCTTTTCAGCAAGCCGTGTCCCAGTTTCATTTGTGTTTCCACGGTGTCATTGATGCCGCGCATCAGAACACACTGGTTATTGACCGGCACGCCGGCGCGGACCAGACGGTCACAAGCCCTCGCGGCTTCTGGTGTTATCTCATTGGGATGGTTAAAGTGAGTATTCAGCCAGATCGGGCCATATTTTGAAAGCATGTTGCACAATTCGGCATCGATACGCTGCGGTAAAACGACAGGGAACCGGCTGCCGATTCTGATGATCTCCACATGCTCGATTGCTCTAACTCGTGAAATAATACTCTCCAGCCTTTCGGTGGAAAGTGTCAGCGGGTCGCCACCGGAAATAATGACATCTCTGACGTTGGGGGTATGCCGGATGTAATCCAGCATCGCTTCGATTTCAGTATCGTTGCGCACCCAACCGCCGTTATGCCACTCACGTTTACGCGTGCAGTGACGGCACAGCATGGGGCAGATATCGGTGAGCACCATCAGGACACGGTCGGGATAACGGTGCACAAGTCCGGGCACAACGGAATCCCTCTTTTCTTCCAGGGGGTCTTCCATACCCATCGAACCCATACTTATTTCTTCAATAGACGGAATAGCCTGTTTGCGAATGGGATCTTCAGGGTCGTCCAGATTAATCAATGATAGATAATAAGGCGTGATAGCAAGCGGATATTTTGCGGTCACAAGCTTGAGTTGGGATTGTTCTTTGTCAGATAAAGAGATGCAATGCGACAAATCTTTGACAGAAGTGATTCTGTTCCGGAAATGCCACTTCCAATCGTTCCAGTCTGAAGCTGAAACGTGACGAAAGAGCCTGTTTTTTCTTGAGGCAAAGCCCGTACTTGGAGGCTCTTCTTCCTTTGCCCCTTTTATGGTAATAGTGCTACTCGGAGGTTCTTCTTCCTCGCTAACCGGGATAGTTTTAACCGCGATTGCCGATTTGGTCACTTGCTTTTCACTCCTTCTTTTAAACTCATGTTACAGGTGAATAATTTTTCAAATTTTCTTTGTTGTAAATACTTATTTAATCAAGTAATACCATGTGCTAATTTGCTTGTCAAGGGGTTTTAATAATTTTATCAGAAATATTTTTAAAAGATGGGTAAAACTACCCCAAAGTACTAGTTTTTATCCGGCCTGTTTTTCCCCCCGGAACACTTACCGGACGGATTCTTCATATCCGCTGGGCCAACCCCGCCGAACAGCACTTCTCTGAAGCTGGACTGTGGAACTTGCCGTGTTTCGTGAATACGGGAAATGAAAAGTATGACGATCACAGCTCTCGCCACTCCGGAAATTAAAAATACCGTGAGCAATTTATCTCCCATCACCACCGGAAGGTGGGGCGCGATAATACCGCCGAATAGCGCACCAAGCGCCGAACCGCCAAACATCAGGGTATTGCTTAATGCGATGTAGCGGATACGGTTTTGCGCCGGCGCCGCGTAATATAGAAAGATGCCGAAAGCGAGCGAAAAACCGCCCCAGGCAAAACCGCCAAGCACCTGCGCAAAACAGAGATAATACGCATTGGTACTGAATAACCACATTACCGGTACCAACGGCACGAACAGTGAGGATACTTTCAGCACCTGGATAGTGCCGAACTTATCAACGCGTTTGCCCCACAACGGCATGAATAGCATGGTTGCCAGCGTCGAGGCAGCGTTAATAATGACATAGGTGACGTAATTGAATTTCAGGTCGCGCAGCATGTAGACGGAGAAAAACGGCGACGAAAACATTACTGCGACGTTTATCAACGCGTTAAAAAGAATAAACTTCCCGATGTTCGTGGAGCCCAGTGTCAGGCTTAGTTTAAATAAGCCCGGCTGTTTGCTTTTCGGCACGACAACCGCAGGTTCGTCCATCTGTGACAGGAAATACACAGACGCAAAACGGGAAAACATCGCGCCGGCAAAAACAATCGCAAAGCCGAGAAAGATATTTCCGGTCAGGGCTTGCAATATACCGCCTGCGACAAAGGATAGAACAAATGAAACAAAACTACCCACCCGGTTGCGCACAGAGAAATAACGGCCCCTGATGGCGCCGGGGACAATCTCCGCCATCATATTGTTCCAGGGCGCATTCCCCAGGCTATCGAAGCCAACCAATACTGTCACAAACGCGATCAGCCACATGACCTGATGAGTGTGAAAAACATAAGGAATCAGTAAAACGGGCAACCACATCAGACCGTGTAGAAAAGACCCGAGAACGATGAGATTTTTCCGGCTGCGGGCTTTTTCAGCCAGCCACGGGGCAACCAGTTGGGTTAAAACTTGGGCAAGAGACGGGATACCGGTCAGGAAACCGATCTGGGTGGTGCTGGCTTTCATCGCCAGGGCGAAGGGGGAAATGTAGTTCTGCGTTAACCCCATCATCGATGAGTAAAAAGAGGCATCCAGTACACTGTTTTTCAGGCTTTTTCTGACCTGTAGCTTATTCAGACCGGACGGCATAGTAGGCTGCTCTACTGGGTTTGGGGTTTGACCGGAGATGGGAGATCACCTGCCTTAAGAGAGTTAAAAACACACATATTATATTATAGGTTATGCAAACAAGTAATTCACTGTTACGTTAGTACGCAGTTTTGAGTTGTGAGTTTTAAGTCTGACTTTCGTATTTTGTTTTTTGACATCACTCAGAATATCAATTTTTGTAATCTGATTGCTGAAAGATGTCCGTTGAAAACCTGCCGTAATGAACCGCACGTACTTGTCTTCACTCTGCGCCCGTGTTAGAATTGACCACGAATAGATTATGACTACACCGGAATCAATCTCACCGCAAACCCTGCGTATCATCGATGCCAGTTTGAACAGAGCCGCCGAGGGCCTCCGTTTTCTGGAAGATACCGCGCGTTTTCTTTTAAATGATGCCGGACTGACAACCCAACTTAAAACTATCCGCCATCTCATTATCACCAATGAATGGCAGTTTCAAAGGCAACTGATTCAATCCAGAGATGCGCAGGGAGACGTCGGAGCGCGGATTGAAGTAGAGGGCTGTCAGGATAAAAAGAGTTTGTCTTCGGCCATTGTAGCGAATTCCCGTCGTGTACAGGAAGCGCTGCGCACATTGGAAGAGGCCGCCAAAATCGAAGGAAACATACTGCCGGTCAGTTCCGGACGGTTCGAACAGGCACGCTTCGAAATGTACACCATCGAAAAAAATCTACTGGCCCGGCTGTTGAGGCAGGATAAAACGAAACAGATCAAAGGGCTTTACGCCGTTATCGATACACAATCATTACAAGGGCGCGCTCACCTGGAAATCACCCGTCAGGTGATCAAAGGCGGAGCTAGAATAATTCAATTACGTGACAAACACACGTCGAAAAGAGACCTGCTGCCCATTGCTCAGGCAATGCAAAACCTGTGTACGGAACAGAACGCATTATTCATTATGAACGACAACCTCGATATCGCACTGGCAATCAAGGCAGACGGCCTGCACATCGGCCAGGAAGACCTGCCCGTCAATGTTGCCCGTAAGTTAGCGCCGATGGATATGCTGATCGGCTGTTCTGCTGCTACGATACAACAAGCGCAGCAGGCAGTTACTGACGGCGCCGATTACCTGGGTGTGGGGGCAATGTTCCCGACGCCCAGTAAACAAGACGTGGAGATTATCGGACTGGAGCTTTTACGGCAGATCAAACAGGCTATTTCCGTACCGGTGGTCGCCATTGGCGGGATCAATATAAACAATGTCAGTGAAGTGAAAAAAGCCGGGGCCGACTCATTTGCCGTGATCGGCGCGCTGCTCGGAGCGGATTCACCGGAAAAAGCCGCCGAGGCAATAATAAAAAATTTTGAGGGATAAAATGGGAAAATTGACCGAGAATTTAGACACTATTACCGATAAAATCCGTGAGAGTTTTGAGGCGAAAGATGCTGCCCGCGAAAAGGTTCTGCCGATTTGCCGCGAGGTGATCCGTTTCAGCAGCCTGTCTATCCGCGCTTTACACCGCGAAGAACTGGATAAATCGCAGGAATTACTGAATTCTGCCAGAAAGTTACTGGATGAAGCCGAAGTGGCATTGGCCGATGGTATCGATATCCGCACCGGTTTCCTCATCGATGCGCAAAAAGAATTCGCTGAAGGCTCCATTACCCTAGCGCTGGTCAAAGGAAACCAACCCCCTTCACCCGAGGAGTTACGTGTGGATGAAGTTGCTTTTCTGCTGGGTCTGGCCGAAGCTGTCGGCGAACTGCGGCGCTACCTGTTGGATAAAATGCGCACAGGCGACCTCTCCCGCGGCGAAGAGTTCCTTTCCGATATGGATGATATTTATAATGTGCTCGTGACCCTGGATTTCCCGGATGCCATCACCCACGGCCTTCGCCGCACCACCGATGCTATGCGCGGCGTGCTGGAGAAAACCCGCAGCGATCTAACATTGACCATCCGCCAGAAAGCGCTGGAAGACAGACTCAACGCCACTAAATAAGTTCGGCTATTTGCCGGATAGTTTCTGGATTACCGGCAGAGCGTCAACCATGCTGATCGCATACCCCATTCCTTGCACACCGGTAGCACCAAGAGTCGTAATGCCCACAACTTCTCCGTTCATGTTGATCAGTGGACCTCCGCTGTTACCCGGATTAATCGGAGCTGTGGTTTCGATCAAATCGTTATAGGTCTGAGTAGCGCTATACGGCACACTGACCCCTAAACGGCTGACTATGCCATTCGTTGCGGTGATACCTTCTCCCAAGGGATTTCCTACGGCCAGCACCCAGTCTCCGGCGCGGAGTTTGGAGGCATCCCCTGTTTTCATACTCTGGAGTTGCGTGGCATTGATCTTGATCACCGCCAGATCAGTTACCGGATCCGTATTGATCACGCTAGCAGGAAACATCTTGCCGTCAGAGGTGGTGACCGTAATCGTAGTTGCGCCCGTAACGACATGGTTATTAGTTACGATCGTGCCGTTCGTATCCAATATCCAACCTGAACCTGCGCCCTGCTGCTGGACGGTGCGGCGGCCCGTGCCAACCGTAGCTGTAACATTAATTTCCACTACAGAGGGTTTGGCGGCATCGATCAGGTTAGCAAAACTGGGAATATTTACTACTCCGCTTTGTGTGGTTGCAGTACTGGTTCCCGTAACAGTTGATGTAACAATAACCGTTGTTGCTGTACAGGAAGTCATTATGAAGCTCAAGATTAATAGCCCGGCGGTGAGACAATAGCTTATGAGCCTCAGATGTTTTTTCATATTTTGCCCCCTTTTCTTAGGTTTTTAGGCACTCTTTTTTCTAACACCCTATATGTAAGAATAATTATTTTTCATTAGCTTACTCTTGCGTTAACCAGTAATAACGGCATTTCCCCATAACGGAGTACCCTTTCAGTAACACTGCCCAGAGCCCAACGGTCGATGCCTGACCGTCCGTGAGTAGACATCACTATCAGGTCAGCGCCTGACTCTTTACTCGCTTTCATAATTTCACTAGCTGCATCAACCCCGGACGTTACACTATGTGTTACATCCAGACCTGTCTGTTTAAGTTTATTTTCCAGTTCTAAAATCTCTTCATTTACCCGTATCTTCTCACTATCATCAAATTTCCCATAATCAACAAATCCTCCATACCCCATACCAACACCATAGTCGTAGATGCGCAGCATGTTTGCCATCTGGAACAGTGTAATTGGTACTTTCAACCTGGCAGCTAACTCTTTTCCAACAGGTAAAGCCAATTCCCCGGGTTCCGAGCCATCCTGAGGCAGGAACAGGCGATTTATTAATTGCTTTTTACTTTCGATTCTCGTCATATCCTGCGGCCGGATTATTAACACCGGTATCGGCACTGTCCGGCAAAGGTGGTCAGTCACGCTCCCCAGCATTTTACCGATTTTATGACCGGATACACTGACTGCGGTCATAATTATTAAATCTACCCTGTTTTTAGCCACCAGGTTGCAGATATTCTCGGCGGGCTCCCCTGCCTCGACTTCGGTAGTTACTTTGATTTCATTATCCTTAGCATCGCCTTTATTAACATTTTGTTTGATTGAATCAACCAATCGATCAAGGTAAGTTTGATGCATATGCTCCTGGTGTTTATGCTCATGACCATACACATGATACAGGACTATCTCCGAGCCTAAACTCCCGGCAAGCTCCTCGGCGTAAGGAATGGCCATCTCAGCGAGTTCGGAACCATCTAATGGTAATAGTATTCGTTCAAACATGTTTTCTCCTTATTTGTGATCTCGATAAGTTCATGGTTAATTGACCATGAACTTCTTCCCCAATAACAACATCCTTTACACCGACTCAAATTTACCACGGGAAACGTTAAACATTTATAAAATTAAGGACAATTACATTACAAAACCATGACATTATCAGGAATAGTATTTTGAATTTGCTGCGGATCGACGCCTTGTTGAATCTAGGAAGAATGCACTTTATAGATACATAAGCCTTTTGGTATAATGCAAGGTTAATAGTGTTCCCTGATATGTTGCGGAAATTTGTATATATTTCTCAGATGAACGGCAATTATCTCGAACCAGATGAGTCCGTTGAATATGATCAGCCTTTCCGACAAGCCAAACCAATTCTTTTCAAATATGACCCAAACTACAACGAGGACACAACCTGAAATTCCGGCAAATACCGAATACCGATGTAATATATTCCATCTTGGTCTAGATCTAAACAAGTCCGCAAAAAAGAAACATGTCACTGGAAATAGTCCGCCTTCGGCCCATGCCGAATAGTGATGGATAATTTCGTGAATCGAGTGACTTGTTCCAAGCGGGTCAGTACGAAATAATCCCAGCAAAATGAACCCGCATCCAAGCAATACCATCATTCTCAAACCAATACGGGATTCACGCGAACTACCCATCTCAGAATGCAGTTCGGATGCTAAAGAAATTGTCGTCATACCAAAAATAATAAAAGCAGCACTTTGCAGCCAACCGGTCCGGCCAAGACCCAAATCACTGATTGACTGAGTGATTGCGTTATATTGCCGCCCGAGTAAAACTCCAATGGCATCGGTGATAACAAGCAATACCGGCGCAATAATACCCGCGATCAGAACGATCTGGTAAATGATAAGACGTATTGCAGGAAGTTTTGTGTGGATCTTCCGGTTTCCGCCTTCCAGCCGCCAAGATGTAATGATCTGAGATAAGACGGTTTTCAATTTTTCCTTTTTCAGGTCTTCTATCTTATTGAAGTAACTATAGCAGGTACTCTCTGTCTTGATAAAGGATAGTTTGCTTTTGCTTTTTCCGGTAATAATAAGAACCCACTACATGTCAATCAGAATATGTTTTATCATCGATACTTTAACCAATAAATCATTGGAGACCATTTCCTAACCGGGAAATATATCGTTACTTTCTAGTGGTCTCATAATATTCTGAACTAACAAATTACTATCGATAGCGCCTTATTTTATGATTGAAATTTAGTATTTGGAGGTTAAAGATAGCATCTATTTAATGATGAAACTATTAGTAATACTCAAAACTGGTCACTCCCAACTGGCAAATGAGGCTAGACTTGACAAACTTCGTTCCGGTTTGATATATTAAATTTAATTGAATAAAACTAAAAGCTACGAACGAAACTAGTATGTTTCCAGCGGAGCTCAGAGAGCCGGGAAAGGTGTGAGCCGGCGCTAGCGCAGGAATTGAATGGATTCGGGAGCCGCATATGAAAGCTCTTTAGGAGCGAGTAAGG
>Ga0182010_10001446_pt1 | contig 12519 bp, 10 predicted proteins | sample 611E1MmetaG_FD_120488 | JGI IMG/M metagenome (GOLD analysis project Ga0182010, IMG submission 120488) | Permafrost microbial communities from Stordalen Mire, Sweden - 611E1M metaG | ecosystem: Environmental > Terrestrial > Soil > Wetlands > Permafrost | place: Sweden: Stordalen | collected...
ATAGGAGTGGCTGCGGTATTCAACCCGCAATTCGGCGAAGTGCTCGGCCCGATGAGCCTCTTTTACAGCCTTATGGGGATGGGTCTCTTTTTCATTCTGGATATCCATCACTTCTTCATAGAGGCGATAGTGCGCAGTTTCGACATAACGACAGTGCAGTACCAAGGCATGTTCTCCGCCGTGCTGAAGCTGAACGAACTATTCTTCCCTCTGGCTTTCAAAATTGCAGCACCGATATTTCTCGTGCAGGTGCTAGTTAATCTTTCGATGGGATTTCTTTCGAGGGCGATGCCCCAGGCGAACATTTTTTTTATAAGCTTTCCGCTCCTTATCGGCGTTGGTATTACCTTTATGGCGCTTACACTGGGCCTTACGTTTATGGTCATGACTAAGTCTTTTGTACACATTAAAGATGCAATGATGTTTCTGGTGAAATAGTATGCCTGAACAGTTCGAAGAAAAGACCGAACAAGCGACGCCGCGACGGCGCGAAAAGGCGCGCGAAAAAGGCGACGTCCCAAAAAGCAGGGAACTCACTTCGCTTCTTCCGGTCTGGACCATCTTGCTCTATCTGCTCTTCAGCGGGGCATTCTTTTCATCGCTGCTCACCTACTTCGGAAGCTCGCTGCGTCGTGGAGTCACAATGACACTGACAGAGACGACGCTTATGGATGTGTTCAAGGCAGACACGATGCAGATGGGCATGATGATGCTGCCGCTCTTCATGCTGATCCTTGCAGGCGTTCTGATCGTTCATTTTCTGCAGACTGGGTTCCTTCTCAGTACTGTCCCCCTGACGCCCGACCTTTCGAAGATCAATCCGCTGCAGGGCATCAAACGGATGTTCAGCGTCAATACTCTGTACGAAACGATCAAGGGTCTTTTCAAAGTAGCGGTCCTTAGCGCTATCTTATATCTGATGCTGAAAAAAGAGGTCTTTAATATACCTCTTCTCATAGACATGGACATCAAATCGATTATGGCTTTCTGCTTCGGGCAGATCAAGAAGATCGTTATGATCTCGGCCCTTGTCCTGACAGTCTTTGCGGCCGTCGATTATGCTTTCCAGCGCTGGCAATACTCGCGCAATCTGAAGATGACCAAGCAGGAGATCAAGGAAGAGTATAAGGAAGTTGAAGGTTCTCCCATGATAAAGGCGCGCCTGAAGAGCATACAGCGCGAGATGGCCCGCAAGCGGATGATGCAGGAAGTGCCGCGAGCTGATGTTGTTATCACGAACCCGACACATTACGCTGTGGCCCTCAAATACGATGTTGGCAAGATGGGAGCGCCAAGGGTTGTTGCAAAAGGCGCCAACCTGATAGCCGCAAAAATAAAGGAGATCGCCAGGCAGAGCGGGGTGCCAGTATTCGAAGACAAGCCCCTTGCCCGCACACTCTTCTCGAGCCTGGATGTCAACCAGGAAATACCGGAAGCTTTTTACAAGGCTGTCGCTGCAATATTGGCGCAAGTGTACCGTATGAAGGGAAAGGGAATAAAAGGATAAGTTATGCTGGAGAACCTGCAGAAAAAAAGTGACCTTCTCCTTGCCGCAGGAATCATGATCATCCTAGGTCTCATGATCATCCCTGTGCCGCCGATTGTGCTGGACATGTCACTGTCGTTCAGTATAACCTTCGCGATCGTGGTCATTCTCGTATCGTCGTACATCGCGAGGCCGCTCGATTTTTCGGTTTTCCCGTCTGTCCTACTCATCGCGACATTGCTCAGGCTTTCGTTGAACATCGCTTCGACAAGGCTAATCCTGACGCACGGCGATTCCGGTACGCAGGCTGCAGGGAAAGTAATACAATCCTTCGGAGAATTTGTTATCGGCGGCAATTTTGTCGTCGGGTTCGTTGTCTTTATGATTCTCGTCATTATCAACTTTGTCGTTATTACGAAAGGTTCAGGCAGGATTGCCGAGGTGTCAGCAAGGTTCATTCTCGACGCGATGCCGGGCAAACAAATGAGTATTGACGCCGACCTCAACGCCGGTCTTGTCGATGAAACCGAGGCCAGGAGGCGCAGGCAGGATATCAGTAGAGAAGCGGACTTCTACGGCTCCATGGATGGCGCGAGCAAGTTTATACGTGGAGATGCGATTGCAGGTATTATCATCATGGTTATCAATATCATCGGCGGGTTCCTGATCGGCGTCCTGCAGAAGGGCATGACGGTTTCTGATGCAATCCAGACTTATACGATCCTGACCGTTGGTGAAGGTCTCGTAGCCCAGATACCGGCACTGATTACTTCTACGGCGGCTGGTATTGTCGTATCGAGGGCTGCCACAGCAGAGAATCTCGGCGCCGAGTTTACGAAGCAGCTGCTGGGAAATCCCAAGGCACTCGCCTCTGCGGCAGGGGTGCTGGGTATTCTCGGCCTTATTCCGGGCTTGCCGCATGTTCCTTTTCTGATGATCGCAGCAATTACAGGGACAGGCGCATATTTCGTCAACCAGAGCATCCAGAAAGAGGAGAAGAAGGCCCCTGCTGAAGTCGAAGCAGTGAAACCGGTGGAGGATCTCGAATCACTGCTGCCGCTCGATCCTTTTACGCTCGAGATAGGGTATGGGCTCATCCCTCTCGTGGAAGCGGGCGCGCCGCTTCTGGCTAGGATCAAGGCGATCAGGAAGCAGATGGTGACGGACATGGGCTTTATTGTCCCGCCGGTCCATATCAAGGACAATCTTTCATTGAAATCGACGGCATATTCGATTCTCATCAAAGGAGTAGAGATAGCGTCGGGAGAGGTAATCCTCAAAAAGTATCTTGCCATCTCCCCCGGCACGGAAAAGGAGAAGATCGAGGGCATCCCCACAAAGGACCCCGCTTTCGGCCTGCAGGCGCTCTGGATTGACGAGAGCGGCGTCGACAGTGCGCAACTGGCAGGGTATACCGTTGTCGATGTTCCGTCCGTGATTACGACTCATCTGACTGAGGTGATAAAAAACCATTCCCACGAATTGCTCGGTAAGCAGGATGTTCAGAAACTGTTAGACACCATGACAAAGACCCAGCCGAAGGTTGTTGAGGAGCTTGTCCCGGGACTTCTGAGCCTCGGCGTGGTTCAGAGGGTACTCCAGAATTTACTGAAGGAGCGGATATCGATACGCGACCTCCAGACGATACTTGAAACGCTCTCGGACTATTCCGCCATAACAAAGGATCCCGACATGCTCACGGAATATGTGCGGCAGTCATTGTCCAGGAACATTACGAAGCAGATACAGAACCCGGACGGGTCAGTGTCTGTTATCGTCATAGACCCCCAGGTGGAAAGGTTGATGGTTGAAGCGATACAGACGGGACCGCAGGGTATGCAGTTTTTCAACATGGATCCTGTTACGGTAGATAAAGTCGTGGCGAGCATGAAAGAGAATTTCGAGAAAGGACTGATAAAGGGATACCAGCCCGTGGTGCTCTGCTCACCGGCCACTCGGAGATTTGTCAAGAAGATGGCCGAGCGTATTTCGGGCAGCCTGATTGTGGTTTCTAATGCCGAGGTTGCACCAAATACGAAGGTCTATTCCATAGGTGCAATAAGGATTGATTAAGGAATTCGTTTTAAGCTACAGGAGGACAAGGGATGAGGATTAAAAAGTTTGTCGGTAAAAACTTCAAGGAAGCCCTCGAAATGGTCAAGAAGGAACTGGGCGCCGATGCGATCATTCTTTCGAGTAGGACCATTAAGACAGGTCCTCTCGGTCTACTGAAAAAAGAGACGGTGGAGGTGACGGCCGCTCTTGACGAAACGGCCGATGAAGGTCCGTTCCGGCAGGAGACAGCTGTGGATGGCTCCTTCACGCTGAGCGAGGACATTTTGCGTGAGATACGCAGTCTCAGGGAGGAGATAAGCTTTCTCAAGGAGACATTGAGGCCGGTCGTTCCAACTCTGAGGATAAGCAGGGATAAAAAAGGCCTTTATAACATGCTGATCAAGCGAGGGGTTGATGCTCAGTTCGCTATGGTACTTCTGGAAAAGTCCGGTGAGACTGTCGGAAGCCTTTTAAGTGCCATCAAACAGGAGGTCAGGGTGAAGAGGCTTATACCTTCCGAAGAGAGGGGCTACATGTTCTTCGGACCTCCCGGCATCGGGAAGACTACCACAATGTCAAAGGTTGCGCATATGCTTTCGACCCCAGGGCGGCAGGTGACTCTGGTGTCCCTCGATTCGCAGAGAATCAGCTCCGTAGCATACATGAAGGAACTGTCACGGCAGCTGAAATGCGAAATAAAATTCGTAAAAGGTGTGAGCGAACTTCCGAAGATCATTTACAAAGAATCCGATAGGGGACCGGTCCTAGTCGATACGCCCGGTAATGATTACGGGCAGATACTCAAGCAGACAAAGGAGGTCTTTTCCACGGGATTTCCCCTGAATAAATGCTTTCTCATGGACGCATCCATGGATCTGCAGTCGACGATTAGACTCTGGCAGAATGCCTCTCCTTATGCCATCGATACGGTCGGGTTCACCCGTCTTGACCTTGCGACGCACTACGGCAATCTCTACAATTTGTCGATGTTGACGGGACGGCCGCTTTCATTCCTTACCGACGGTCCCAATGTGCCTGGAGACATCAGGATCCCAACCCCGGATTACGTCGCAGGCCTGATCGCAGGAGGTGTCTGTGAAAACTAACGGACCGAGAATAATCGCAGTTTCGAGCGGAAAGGGAGGGGTTGGAAAGACCAACTTCGTCGCGAATCTGGCTTTATATTATGCAGGCATGAATAAGAAGGTGCTCATCATGGATGCAGATCTCGGATTGAGCAACATCGATGTGATTCTCGGAATAACGCCCCGGTATAATCTCAAACATGTACTGAACGGATCTAAGACCCTGAAAGAGATCGTAGCAGAGGGGCCCATGGGCATAAAGATAATACCCGCAAGTTCAGGAGTCAGAGAACTCACCAGGCTTACTGATACTCAGCGCTTGAAGCTGCTCTCAGAGCTTGAGCATTTCGATGTCCCTGCGGATGTAATACTGATAGACACAGGAGCGGGCATATCTGACAATGTCCTCTTTTTCTGCAGCTCCGCCCAGGAAACCATTGTGGTGGTGACTCCGGAGCCGACTTCGATCGCCGATGCCTATGCCCTCATCAAGGTGCTTTCGCGGGATTTCGGAGAAAAATGTTTCAGGATCCTGGTCAACACGGCCCGTAGTGAAAAGGAAGCCTTTGATACATTCAGAAAGCTTGCCCTGGTAGCAGACAGGTTTCTGTCGCTATCGATCGATTACCTTGGTTATCTGCCCTTTGAGCCCAGCGTTAAGGACGCGATAATAGCCCAAAAGGGATATATATCCATCTATCCCAACGGGAGTTTTGCGAAGAAAATCGCTTTGGTAGCAAACAAGCTTCTGGATGATCCCGTCGGAGAGGTAAAGGGGGGAATTCAGTTCTTTTTGAAGCAGGCACTGAGGGTCGGCTGAGAATCGAAAAAGCTTCCGCCATTTGTTGTACAATAAAAGTAGTTTCGCAGGCATCTTTATTCGCCGGAGGCCAAGGTATTGCACATGCTCGACCCTTATGCCGCAATGGGCCCATCTGAACATTCAGACCAAAAAGAAGAGATTGTCCTCCGGTTTCTGCCGCGAGTAAAGTTTTACGCGCACAAATACGCTTTCGGCCTGCCTCCCGAACTAGATGTAGAGGACCTCGTTTCGGCAGGTATTATAGGGCTTCTTGAGGCTGTCAACCGCTTCGATCCCTCCATGAACACAACCCTCAGTACCTTTGCAGATTTCAGGATCAGGGGAGCTATTATCGATGAAGTGCGTTCGATGCAATGGGCTTCTAAGGACGTCAAAAAGAAGATCGAGGATGTACGGAAGGCATACGACGAAATCGAAAAGGAAAAACATGCGAGTGCAAGTGACGAGGAAGTAGCTGAGAGGCTGAACATATCCATGGGCGAGCTCCATAAGATATTGTCTACAGTCAATACTGTACGGATGGTTCGCCTCGAAGACCTGGGCATTAACCGGGAAGGTGAGTCAATAGACATTCTTGAATGTATATCGGCTGAAGGATCCAAAGATATGCTTGAGGAACTCGGCCTGAAGGAACTTCAGTCTGCTCTTGGTAAGGCGATCGACGAACTGCCGGAGAAGGAACGACTTATTATGACGCTATATTATTATGAAGAGCTGAATATGAAAGAGATCGGCAAGGTGCTGAACGTCAGCGAGTCGAGGGTCTGCCAGCTGCATGGTAAGGCCCTCATCAAGCTTAGAGGGAAGATGGATGAATCTAGAGCCTGAGAATATTGTATTATAAATAGCTGTAAAAACTGCCCTTTTAATTTATAATATCCTGACGCTGAAGCTTGTAGGGAGATGGAGGAGTAATGATCCGGAATATAAAGAAAATTATAGATAAGCTGCATGCAAAGGATCCCTCAGTGCGCAGGAAGGCTGCAGAGGACCTTGCTGACGGAGATGAAAGGGGAATCTATCCGCTCATTAAGGCCCTCAGCGACGAAAATACCGGCGTACAGGACGCTGCCATGCGGGCGCTCATTGCTTACGGCGGTGAAATCGTAGCATATATGGCGCTTCCTCTTCTGCGCGAGAATTCCTATCTGCGTAATACCGGACTGATTATTTTGAGGCAGCTCGGCGTTGTTTCGTTGCCTATGCTTTATCCGCTTCTCAAGGACAAGGATGATGATGTGAGAAAATTCTCTATCGATCTGTTGAGCGAAATACAGGCCGAAGTCGATCCCTCACTGATCGTCCCGTCACTTGAAGATTCAAATGCAAATGTCAGGGCAGCGGCGGCAAAAGCGCTCGGCGACCTTGGATATCGCGATGCAGCCACGCAGCTCGTGAAGTGCCTAAGTGATGAGGAATGGGTATGCTTTTATGCCCTTCAATCTCTCGGCGAATTGAAGGCCGATGAAGCGATACCGGCAATTGCTTCGCTACTGGAAAGCCAGTCACTAGTTGTTCGGTTTTCTGCCATAGAGACCATGGGGAGGCTTGGATCATCATCGGCCCTAAGCGCGTTGATGTCCTACCTTCCGAAATCGGATGAAGATGAAAAACTTGCCGTAGTCAAGAGCATTATTCAGATCGGCGCTACCCCGGATATGAAAGAGCTGACTGAACATATAATCAACCTTTTTCGGGAGGGAGACTGGGATGACAAGGGAATTGCCCTCCATGGATTCAGCGCACTGAAGTGCACGCACGCCATACCGCTTCTTGTCGAGACAGCAGGACAGCTCGATCCGTTCAGCCCGGACAGCGAAGAGAAAACGGAGTTGCTCAAGCGGGCAATTCTGTCCATCGACGGAGAGGATGAATTGCTCGGAATGCTCGACTCTCCGGATCTGAAATACCGCGGCAAGTCATTTGTCATAGATCTGCTCGGAGAACTGAAGAGCAAGAAGGCAGCCGGCAGACTGTCGGTGTATCTAAAGGATGTAAGCCGCGACCTCCGTAGGGTATCGGCTGAGGCCCTTGGGGAAATAGGTGAACACGCGTCCGTCGAAGAACTCATGGAGGCTTCACAGTCGGATGCCGACGCGCATGTCCGGAGGTCGGCAATCGAGGCGCTTGGGACAATCGGTTCCAGGGACGCTTATGCTGTCCTGAAAGGCCTGCTTGAGGTTGAAAGGTATCCTGACCTGCTCGAGAAGGTGGTCGAGTCTCTGATGAAAATAGATTCAGATGCTTTTTTAGGCGGCATCTCTGGATACAGCAGCACAATAAGACAGATCATTGCCAGATCTGCATCCGATATCAGGACTTTGTTCAGTCTGTGCGAGGATGCCGACTCCAAAGTGAAAATATCGGCGATCAGTGGTCTGGGCCGCATCGGTTCGGAAGAGGCGGCCAGTAAGATCATCTCATTTCTCCGTCACGAGGACCCTGAAATCAGGAAGGCTTCCGTAGTGTCGCTAGGCGATGCCCGATGGTGTTCGCCGGAACTGTTTCAAGCTCTCAGCGACGAAGACCCGTGGGTCCGTTTCTTCGCAGTAAAGTCCGTGGCAGCTGCATGCGAGAGTGATATGGTCATCGAAAAGATCAAGGAAATGCTGAACGACCGCTATGTGCCGGTCATTATGGCCGCTATAGATATAATACGTGAGATCGGCGGCAGAGAAGCATTTGAGTCGCTCAGCCCGCATGAGGAACATGAAAATCCGGATGTCCGCGAGAAAGTGAGGGAGGTGCTTGGAACATTATGACGCCTCTTGTATTGAGTGACGAAACATTTCGGCAACTGCGGGATTTCATTTATCAAAAGAGCGGGATCTTCATTCCCGATAACAAGAAATATTTCATAGAGAACCGGCTCGGCAAGAAAATCCAGGAGAAAAACCTGAAGGGTTACGAGGACTATCTGTATGTCCTGAAATTCGGCGGTGACCGCAACGAGCTGACAACTCTGTTCGATCTTGTGACTACGAATGAGACTTTCTTTTTCAGGGAACCGCAGCAGTTTGATGTGCTGGGCGGCGAACTTCTTGCAAGGATCGTTGCCGAGAACGGAAAGGCCGGACGGAAGGACATAAGGGTTTGGTCGGCTGCAAGTTCCACCGGAGAAGAACCGTACACTATCGGTATGATACTTGCGGAGAAACCTGAGTCCTCATTGTTAAGGAAAGAAATCTATGCATCTGACCTCAGTGAATCCGTTCTGGCATCGGCCAAGGCCGCTGTTTACGGCTCATATTCGATCAGGAACATCCCCGAATTTTATATGAAGAAATATTTTACTGCCACGAATGCCAATCAGCAGTACCAGTTGTCTCCATCTGTCAAGTCGATGGTGAAGTTTATGAAGGTCAATCTCATAGAAGATAAAGACAGCAAGCTTATCAGGGGGATGGATGTGGTTTTCTGCAGGAACGTCCTTATTTACTTTGACGAGAAGGCAAAGCAGAAGGCGGTCTCGCTGCTCTATGACGCATTGAGGCCTAACGGGTACTTGTTTGTAGGCACGTCGGAGAGTCTCCACAACATTACGAGGGCGTTCAAGCCTGCGGTCATCAATAAAGTTATCGTTTATCAAAAAATGTAGAGAAACATAAGTATTATAGGGAGCCAAGGTATGAAAATTCTGGTAGTCGATGATGACAAAACAACGCGGAAGTTGCTAAGTCTCTATCTCAAGGCAAAGGGATATGAAGTGGTAACGGCCGAGAACGGGCTCGATGCCATGGAAAAGCTGGGGACCGAAAACATCAACCTTGTAGTCACGGACATGAACATGCCGTATATGGACGGGATCGAGCTCACCAAGAACCTGAGAGCCGACGACAGCTGGAAAGACCTTCCGATTCTTATGGTGACTACGGAGGCAGATGATGATGAGCGGAAAAAAGCTTATGAAACGGGCGTGGACGACTATCTCGTCAAACCAGCCAACGCTGAGCAGATCAGCGACAGTATAAAGAAGATTCTAAAAAAGATATTCAAGGGTGTGTGACGATGTTTAACTTAAAAATCAAAGTGCTTGTTGTAGATGACTTCCCAACTATGAGAAGGATTGTAAAGAACCTGCTCAAACAGCTCGGCTTCGAAAACATCGATGAAGCTGAGGACGGTGCTCAGGCACTCGTCAAGCTTAAAGCCGGTGGTTATGGCCTTGTTGTATCGGACTGGAATATGCCTGTCATGGAAGGCATTGACCTGCTTAAGCATGTCAGAGAGGATGAAACCCTCAAGGCCATTCCGTTCCTGATGGTTACTGCTGAAGCTGAAAAGGACAAGGTTATAACTGCGATCAAGGCGGGCGTGGACAACTACGTCGTGAAGCCGTTTACTGCGGAAGTACTGAAAGAGAAGCTGGAGAAAATTGCAGATAAAAAACCGTCGCTGAAAGCCGGGGGATAGAGGATATATGTCCGACGAAATGGAAGAAATCATAAGCGAGTTTGTCACCGAGGCCGAAGAGACTCTCGAAAAGATCGACCCGATGTTTGTAGACCTGGAGACGCGGGGCTATGATAAGGACATTCTCAATGAAATCTTCCGCGGAATGCACACGCTGAAGGGCGCTGCAGGATTTCTTGGCTTCCAGCCGATTATTGATGTCGCCCACAGGGCCGAAAGTATTATGAAGAGGCTTCGTGACGGTGATATGACTCTCACGAGTGACATCATGGATGTAATCCTGAAGTGTGTAGACATGCTGCGTCTCCTCATCTCTCACATCAGCGCTAAGGACAATGTCGAGGAGAATCTCTCCCCTCTGCTGTCGGCGCTGGACGCAGTGATCAACTCACAGGAACCGGCTGATACAAAGATCGACCTTAAGAAGGAAATCGGGATATCTTCAGAAACAGCTTCGCAACCTGAAGAAGTAAAAGAGATAACGCCTGAAATCGTAGGGCTGCCGCCGCAAACTGCGGGATCCGCAGCAGCATCGGCCGCACCTTCACCGCCCGCCGCCGCTGAAGAGCTAGTGCAGCAGGTGAGCAAGGAAAAGGAGGTCGTTTCCACTCTCCGGGTCGATGTGACAAGGATCGATAAGGTTATGGACCTTGCAGGAGAGATCGTGCTTGCAAGAAACCGCATTATCAATCTGGCTACGAAATTAGAGATGACGCATTCCGACGACCCCAATGTCGAAAGCCTGCTGGAAACTACGAGCTTTCTGGACAGGGTCACTTCCGACCTGCAGCTTGCAGTCATGAAGATCAGGATGCAGCCAATACAGAAGGTTTTTTCGAAATTCCCTAGAATGGTTAGAGACCTGTCGAGGAGTCTGGGCAAGGAGATAAACCTGGAAATATTCGGCGAAGACACCGAAGTGGATAAAAGCGTAAACGAGAACATCGGTGACCCGCTTATCCACATCATCAGGAACTCTATCGACCACGGTATAGAGCATACAGATGAGCGTATAGCTAAAGGCAAGCACGCCAAAGGCCGGATCATCATCAGTGCATATCAGAAGGGCACGCAGATCGTCATCGAAGTATCTGACGACGGCAAGGGGATAGATGTCGAGGCCGTGAAGCGCAAGGCACTGGCCCAGGGAATTGTTACCGAAGAAGAGGTCCAGAAAATGCCGGATGAAACGGCTATCAACCTTATCTTCCTTCCAGGATTTTCCACCAAGGATGTCTCTACTGAACTCAGCGGCCGCGGGGTCGGTATGGATGTAGTAAAAACAAATGTCGGCAAACTGAACGGATATGTGGAAGTGGTTACCGTGAAGGATGGGGGGAGCACCTTCAGGATCAGCTTGCCGCTGACCCTCGCTATCATCCAGGCGATGATGGTAAGGATTGCGAGCGAGTATTACGCCCTGCCTCAATCGATGATTGAAGAAACGTTGAGGGTCAGGCGCAGCGATATCAAGGATGTAGCAGGTCAGAATGTCCTTACTATCAGGGGCAAGGTCCTGCCGGTCTTCAGCATGTCCGAAACCCTCGGAGTCAGGAGTGGCTCCTCCAAGGTGCAGGATAACAGATACGTTCTTGTGGCCTCGGTTGCGGACAGGAGGTTCTGCATCACGGTCGATGAACTGCTTGGACAGGAAGAGATCGTAATCAAGACGATCAGCGGCGTCGATTCGGAAGAGTGCGGAATACTTGGAGCGACAATTACTGGCGACGGAAAGGTTGTGCTCATTTTGGATCTTGCGGTCATGGCGAGAAGAATATTTACGTCCAAGGCAGTCAGAAAAGCTTAACTAGTACGAAAGTTGCCTTCGGGAGGAGATCGGACATTATGCAATATATCGGTTTTTTGATGAACGGAAATGAATACACCATTCCCATACTGAAGGTTCAGGAGATCGTGAATCTTCCGAATGTTACGAAGCTGCCGCAGGCATCTGATTATCTGGAAGGTGTGACCAACCTCAGGGGCAAGATAATCCCGATCATAAACCTGAAAAAAATGGTCGGACTGCCGAGTGAAAGCCCCGGAGAAAAGGTGATAGTCATATCGAGCGGACGGATTACATTCGGCATTCTTGTAGACGGCATTACCGGGGTTATCTCAATAGAAGAAAACGAGATAGAGCCGGCAGCCAATTTCATGAATACTCAGATTGATCAGATCGAGGGCGTGGCGCGCCTCAATGACAGGCTCGTCGTTCTTCTTGATACGAAAAAACTGATCCCCATGGAGGATTTGGACATGTTCGAAGACGATGTCTTCGAGGTCAAGGATTCCGGAGCCGACACGGTCGAAGTGGTTAAGAGCATCCAGGGAATGGGAGGGCAGATGTTCGTTACTGAGGTTGTCGATGCGAAGGGCTATTTCGAAAAGAAGGGCCTTGCTCCGGGCGATCCCAAGAATGAAGTATATAGTAAAGTCATGGAGTTCATGGATGCCATTGCCGGCCAGAATTATGAAAAGGCAGACGAACTGATTCAGGGGATAGCACAATCGGGGCAGGCCGGACAAGGCCAGACGGGGCAGGTCGAGCTCTTCAAGGAGGTCGGCAAGGTTACACGTAAGCTCCACGATTCGATCAAGAGCTTCAAGGAGGCCCTCGATCCGCGGCTGAAAGATATGGCTATGTCCGACATGCC
>Ga0182010_10001449_pt1 | contig 12508 bp, 9 predicted proteins | sample 611E1MmetaG_FD_120488 | JGI IMG/M metagenome (GOLD analysis project Ga0182010, IMG submission 120488) | Permafrost microbial communities from Stordalen Mire, Sweden - 611E1M metaG | ecosystem: Environmental > Terrestrial > Soil > Wetlands > Permafrost | place: Sweden: Stordalen | collected...
AAAATGCCCATATCCACCGTGGTCGTCGGCTCGAAGATTTTCGTCTGCAGGCTGCCGGTGCGGGCAGTGCTTTTCCATTCGATGCTTTTCAGGCTGTCGCCATAAGCGTATTCCCTGATACCCAGCATCAGCACCGGGTCATGAAACAGGTGTTTGACGGTACGGATTTCACCCAGCGGCTGCCGCGACGGGATACCCAGTTTTTCCAGCGGTAATATTTTGGGGTAAACCATCAGATGGTCGATGGTTTCGATTTCCTGATAGCGGTTGAAAAAGCCGAAAACATCGCCGGAACTGAGTTTGGTCGGGCCGAACATGAAATAGCCGCGGTGGTCGCATTTGATGGGATAATATTTTTTAATCCGGTGGTACCAGCTCAAAGAAAATATGGTGTTGAGTGTCTGGTAATTTGTCGAAATCGCATGCGACGTTTCGCCTTTTATCATTGTTACCTGTTCCGGTATCTGTTCTTCAACCTGCAGCCACGGCAGCGGCAATATTTTACGGTTGGTGACCTCAACCGCCATTTTTATTTCTTCTCCGAAGAAGACGCGGTTGGAACTTAAATGACGGCGGTATTCCACACGGTTCAGCGAGTAACGGGCCCATAAACGGGCAATAGCTCCGGCGATAAAAAAAAGCAGGGCGACAATAAACAGCGGAACCTGCTTTGTGAGCAGGCTGAAAATCAGCAGCACAACAGTGAAAAATAACCAGAGTCCGCCGATCATGTTTTTCCTTACCGGGCCATATTTTCATTTTCAACCGGGACTGAAACTGAATCGATGATTTCTTTGAGGGCCTGTTCGGCGCTGTTGCCCCTCAAAGAACTTTCAGCTTTCGGGATAATGCGGTGCGAAAGTGTACAGACTGTCAGGTATTTCACATCGTCAGGGATGACAAACGACCTGCCCCGCAGCGCGGCCATGACCTGCGAAGTGTGATAAAGCGCCAGCATGGCTCGCGGACTGGCGCCGAGCTGGAGCGAAGGAAGTTCCCGCGTGGCATGAACCAGACGGATAATGTAATCTTCCACATCGGCGGCCACATGCACATCGCGGCAGGCCGCCTGCATCTGCATCAGCTCTTCGGCGGAAACGACCGGCTTCAAATCTTCCAGCGGGTCGTCCTGACGGAAACGGGCGAGTAGCTTCTTGTCGTCTTCGGCAGAAGGGTATCCGATTTTAATTTTAATCAGAAAACGGTCGAGTTGCGCTTCCGGTAAGGGGAAAGTCCCTTCCTGTTCGATGGGGTTTTGTGTCGCCAGTACCATAAACGGCCGGGGCAGCATTTTGGTCTCACCTTCGGCAGTAACCTGGCGTTCCTGCATCGCTTCCAGCAGCGCGGATTGAGTCCGCGGCGTGGTCCGGTTGATTTCATCCGTCAGCACGATTTGGGCCATAATCGGACCCGGACGAAATTCGAAATCGGATGTTTTTTGATTGAAAATGTAGGTGCCGGTGATATCCGACGGCAATAAATCAGGCGTGCACTGAATGCGGTGGAAACTGCAGCCCAAAGAGCGGGCGATAGACTTGGCGAGCACCGTTTTGCCGACACCCGGAATATCCTCGATGAGGACGTGCCCTTCACACAACAGGGCCAATATTACCAGTTCCACGACATCGCCTTTGCCGATGATGACCTTTTCCACATTCTCTTTGACTTTACCGCCAAAGGTCCGGATTTTGCCGATTACCAGTTCGTCCATTTATCGTTCTCCCACTTGCGTCATTTTTATTTAAAGTAAGAAAAGTCAGCCGCCCTTAAAATCGGGATTTTGTTCAGATAAGAAAGCGACCGTTATCACTATTGCAAAGTCACGTTTAAATCACAATGCATAATTTATGATTGATTAATAAATTGTTCTAAGTTTAAAGAGTATCCAACTTATTGTCAATAATAACACTAATATCCCTAAGAATATTCATTGACATTGTTATTTTCAAGATAATCCGGATTCAATTTCTCGAAAATAGAACGCGAAATATATTGAGGATAATCTTGATGTATTTTTTTCACCGCGTTTACCCGCTCCGGGAGTTTACCAAAATTCATTTATTTTACCTTTTTTTAAAGATAATTCTATAATGATATAAATTATTTAAATACATGCTTGCCTGAGTATTTATTCCATTAAGCTAAAAAGTTGCATTGAGTTTAACATTGTTCTAAACTGATGACAAAATCAACATCCGGCTATTTTGGAGGCGTAACATGCAGCATACCGAAGGGAAGTTCACCGGACGCAATAATTTTAACCTGTACCGGCAAGCATGGCTGCCGGACGGCACTCCCAAAGCAATTTTGTTAGTAGTTCACGGCATTGCGGAACACAGCGGGCGCTACATGAACCTGGTAAATTATTTTGTGCCCAAAGGCTATGCCGTCTATTCGTTCGACCTGCGCGGGCACGGGAAATCGGACGGGAAGCGCAGTTATGTCGAACGTTTTTCTTATTATATCGATGATTTGAAGACTTTTTGCGACATGGTGCATGAAGAGAACAAAAACGCGAAAGTATTTATGATCGGGCACAGCATGGGCAGCACCATTGCCATCGACTACGCTCTCGAACACCAGAACGAACTGCAGGGACTGATTATTTCCGGTACCACGTTAAAAGCAGGCTCCAGCATCAATAATGCTTCAATCCTGATGGCCAAAATACTTTCAGTGCTCATGCCCGAAATGGGGGTCACTGCGCTTGACTCCAACGGTATCAGCCGGGATAAAGCGGTTGTTGAAGCTTACATTAACGACCCTTTGAATTACACCGGTAAACTTAGCGCCCGTGTTGGAGCAGAACTGCTAAAAACGATGGCCATGCTGCAATCCCGATTATCTGAAATAACTCTCCCGCTGCTAATCATGCAAGGCACGCAGGACCGAATTTCAGACCCATCCAGCAGCAAAATGCTGTTCGACGGCGTCAGCTCCAAAGACAAAACGATAAAACTTTACGAGGGTTTCTACCACGAAATCTTTAATGACCCCGAACGCCAGCAGGTTTTTTCCGGCATCGAAGACTGGCTTAAAGCACGTGTGTGAAAATCAGGTTTAACAACCCGGGCTGATTAACATCAGCAAAGATTGGCCAATTATTTGTCCAGACTGGCTGTATATGCGGCCCGCACTACCTCTGTAGGCGTGGTGATCCCCAATTTTACCTTCTGCATGCCGTCGTTTAACATTGTGACCATACCCTCTTTCAGTGCCTGGTTGCGCATTTCATCGCTGGTTGCCTGGTGATGGACCATCATTTTCATCGTATTGCTCATCATTAATACTTCATATATGCCGATACGCCCCAGATATCCGGTATATGAACATTTCTTGCAACCTATTCCGTAGAGGAACTTGGTCCGCTTTTCTCCTATCTCTTCTTCGTAGGCAATCTGCTCCGGAAGCGGCGCTTCAATGTTATGCTGGCAGTGCGGGCAAAGTCGCCGTACGAGCCGCTGAGAAACAATACCAACCACTGATGATGCGATCATAAAGGGCTCAATCTTCAAATCGGACAACCTCGAAAGGACACCGGTAGTGTCGCTGGCGTGAATAGATGACAGCACCAGGTGCCCGGTCTGAGCCGCTTGAACAGCGATCGTGGCCGTCTCCCCATCGCGTATCTCACCAATGAAAATAATATCAGGGTCAAGACGAAGGATAGACTTTAACCCGGTGGCGAAAGTGACGCCGGCCTGAGGATTAACCTGAATCTGGGTGATGTCCTTTAGCCGGTATTCGGCCGGATCTTCAACGGTGACTATTTTCCGCTTCATACTGTCGAGCGTGTTCACCGAGGCGTACAGAGTAGTCGTTTTGCCGCTGCCCGTAGGACCGCTTATCAGTATCATCCCAAATGGGATTTTAAGCATTTTTTCATATTTTGCCAGAGCATCCGGCAGGAAACCAAGATCGGATAATTCAAATAATGCCAATGACTTATCCAGGATACGGAGAACCGCTGTTTCTCCATAAATAGTGGGAGTGGTGGAAACTCTAACGTCGATCAGCCGGCCTTTGATGCTTGTAGAGAACTGACCGTCCTGGGGACGCCGCGATTCGGCGATATTCATCGCTGCCAGCACTTTAATGCGGGAAATCAGCGCCCGGTTTAAATTGAGCGGCAGTGAAAATACGTCTTCGAGTTCACCATCAATGCGAAAGCGTACCCTGAACCGGTTTTCCTCAGGTTCCAGGTGAATATCAGAAGCCCGGGCTTGTCCGGCTGCGTCAATTATCATATTCAGCGCTTCCACCACCGGTGTATAGCTGGCTATTTTAGTGGCGAGGATGCCGTCGTCGATACTGCCGGTGGGAATATTAATATGCGTAATCTGTCTTTCGATTTCGTTATTTCCTCTGTAGTGGAGGTCAATAGCATCCCGAATCTCTTTTTTACCCGCTGTTAGGGTTTTGATTTTTTTCTGACTGATAGTTGCTAATGCTTCTAAAGCGATCATACTGGTCGGGTCATCCATCGCGACCTCAAGAGTATCGCCTGAAACAGCAAGAGGGATGGCATTATAGCGTCTGGCGACGACTTCCGGAATTAAATTGATTGCCTCAAATTGGGAGAATAGTGGAACCGACCTGGACACCGGTGATTTTACCGGCACACCTATCTGCGGGGCTGCTTGGGCCTTCGGATGCTCTCCGATTCCGCTTTTCATCTGATAAATATGAATATGCTGCTGGGTGGCAAATTTTTCGGCGGCGTGATTAAGTTTAGACTTAACCACCAGTACTTTATAATCAGCGCCACTGTCAAAAGCCTTGGTATCAAAAAGAGAGACCTGATCCAGATTAACCTCAGCTGCACTATCCAGAAAATCGATAGCGACACTATAGCCAAAATTATTGATATCGTTGTAGCATAAAATATCAAATACATAATCGACACCGGACCTGCCCTGTATCCGGGCATTTTCCTGAACACGATAACCGTATTGAGTCAGCGATTTGGCTAATTGTTCCTTATTCTCGATAATCAATTTTTCTTTCGAAACGGTATAGAGAGGCTTGGGAGTTGATAACTTATTCATTGATTCTATTTGTCTGATATCGATGATTCTGATCCGTTTCTGCCGCGCCAGTTCCTTAACTTTCTTGTCTATATCATCATCAATGACTAAGATTCTCTGGTTTATTCCAGCATCATAAGCCTGATTGGAAAAATTAAAAATCGAGCTTCCTATCAAATCTTTCTGGCCGTTCAGTGCAAAAGAAATGACAATAGTATTGCGAATTAAGTATTCATCGGCTTCTGCCAGCATATCAAAGAAATGCTCAACTCCGGACTGCCCGATGATTTTAACCGCCTTGTTAACTTGATAGCCCTGCAGCTGCAGATATATCGTAATTTTCTCTTCTATTTCCAGGCGATCCGTTGGACGCATATCATTTCTTTGCATAGACATAACCGTTCCCTTTTGTTTTAAAAATGATATTTAAGATAAACCGAGTATTGTCGAGCGGTAAATCAGCCGCAGTCCGGTATATCTATATTATTCACCAAAAGCAAGTCATTTTACCAGAGTAACTTTAACACTTATGGCTAATGTACGCAAGGAAAACCATAAAGATTGGGAGTTTGTAATTATCTCTTCGATATGTTTTTCCAAAGGCTGAAAGTTATATAAAACGCCGATGATGGGTATATAATAGTTATTACTAAAACAATCAGGGGGTTATCGTGGCGAAAATTGTTCTCATCGGTGCCGGAAGTCATGTTTTTTCGAGACACCTTATTACCGATATTCTAACGTACCCGGAGCTCAGGGAAAGCACAATATCGTTGATGGATATCTCGCAGGAAAACCTGGACCCCGTCGCTGCTTTTGCAAAAAAACTGGTGCAGCAGCAGGGCTATAGCACCAAAATCGAGTCCACCACCAACCGCCGTGAAGCGCTGACAGGCGCCGATTATGTTTTTGTGACAATATCTGTCGGAGGGCCCAAGTGGACCCACGCCGACAGCAAGATTGCCGCGAAGTACGGCGTCAATGAAGGTGTCGGCGATACGCTCGGGCCGGGCGGTGTCTTTTATGCGGCGCGTCACGTCCCGCCCATTTTAGAGATTTGCCGTGATATGGAAAAAATCTGCCCCGATGCCTGGCTGATGAATTACACCAATCCGATGGCGATTATCTCCTGGGCTATTAACGATTACACAAAAGTAAAGAATGTGGGTTTGTGCCACAGTGTTCAGGGCACGTCCGCCGAGCTGGCGAGTTACATGGGCATCCCCAAAAATGAGCTCTCTTATTGGGTGGCAGGGATTAACCACATGGCCTGGTTCCTGAAACTGAAATGGCACGGCAAAGATGTTTATCCGCTGCTCAAGGAAAAGCTGAAAGACCCGGCGGTTTATTCGGCGGCCGATGCGCACTGGGCCGGACCGGATGTTGTGCGGGCGGAGATATTCAAAGCTTTCGGCTATTTCAATACCGAGTCCAGCGTGCATATGTCAGAGTATACCCCTTATTTCAGGAAGAGACCGGAACTTTTTGAACAATTCAAGTTAAAATACCTTTTCGATGATGCCTGGACTACCCGGCGCGATACGGAAGACGCGGAATTTCTACAGTTAATTAAGTCCGGTGATAAATTCCCGGTCAGCCACAGCGGAGAGTATGGTTCGATTATCATCAACTCGATGGAGACGGGGCAGCCTTCGCGGATTAACGCGAACGTCAAGAATAAAGGTTTTATCACCAATCTGCCCGAAGGCTGCTGCGTGGAAGTACCGTGCTTAGTTGATAAAGAAGGAATTCATCCCTGTTATGTCGGTGACCTGCCGGCGCAGTGTGCCGCTCTAAACCGGACCAATATCAACGTTCAGGAAATGGCCGTCCGGGGAATTGTCGAGAAAGACAAAACTAAAATCTTCCAGTCGATTCTGCTCGACCCGCTCACCGGCGCCGTGTTAACCATCTATGAGACCCGCAAAATGGTTGACGAAATATTTAAAGCGGAAAAAGAATACCTTAAAGGTTATAAATAGGCAATGCGATGGAGCAGAAGGTAATTTGCACGTGTCCCAAAATTAAGTGCGAAAGACACGGTCTTTGTAACGAATGCCGCGAACATCACAGCCCGAAACCTCCCCGCTGCGAACGGCTGATAGAAAAGAGGTAGCGATGCAGCAGTTAATTTATGACCCCTTAAAATCGGGAAAAGTAATGACCATCGTTTGTTTTATTTCCGGCTCCGGTACCAATTACCGGGAAATCGCGGCTAGAAATCCGCAGCATAATTATCTCGTTTTCACCAACCGGCCGGGCTGCGCCGGTTTGGCCATTGCCAGGGAAAATAAGCACGAAATCATCGAGCTCAGCCATATCCTTTATCTCAAGGAAGCCCGCAGAAAATACGGCGCGGGCAAGATTCCCCGGAATTGCCCGGAACGGGTCCAGTATGAACAGGAAATTTCCCGCCGGATTGAAAACAAGCTGGGGCGGGAACCGGATTTAATCTGCCTGGCAGGCTTCGACCTGTGGAATACAGACTGGATGATCGATAAATACTACCCCCGAATGATTAATGTCCACCCCGGAGATATGACCAAAGACTATGAAGGCCTGCACTGGATGCCTTCCGCCAAAGCGATTATTGCCGGCGACGAATCACTGCGGTCGACGCTGTTCATTGCCGATAAGAGCGAAGACAAAGGGCCGATTCTGCTGCAGTCCAAACCGCTCGATATTATCAGGACTTTGGGCGAACGGGAATCGCAAGGAGAAAAGGGGCTGACAGCCGGATTGAAACGTATCACTGATTTTATTAAGCTCCACAATATTACTTCTTACGATGACTTCCGGGCCAAGGCAGATGAGGAAATGCAGAAAGCGATGGGCAATATCTGCATCCGTCTTCAGGATGCCCTTAAGGTGCATGGCGATTGGGAAATATATCCTTTTGCCGTCCATAATTTGATTGCGCAAGGAAGAGTTGCCATCGACGGGCGTACTATCTACATCGACGGGAAGCAAATGCCTGTCTGGGGTTACCGGCTGGACGAAAACAAATAGAGAGCCTCACTCAGCGCGGGACTCTCTATTTATAAGTTAATAATTTCCGGTTATTTTCTGGCGACAACGCAGGCGATACCGAGTCCGCCGCCGCCGCAAATGGTTAATAAGCCGTATTTGGCATTGCGCCGCGCCATTTCGTGCACCAGGGTGACCATCCGCATCACGCCCGTCGCGCCGATGGGGTGCCCCAGGGAAATCCCGGAACCGTTGACATTGACTTTGTTTTCGATATCATCGGGTTTGAGGCCCATCAGCTTGATGTCCGCCAGGGTTTGCGCCGCAAATGCTTCCTGCACTTCAATCAGGTCGATTTCATTGATATTCAGACCGGCTTTCCTGAGCGCCTTGTTCACGGCAATCGGCACCGCGGGATAAGTAAGCGTCGGGTCGGCACCGGCCACACCGAAGCCAATCAAAGTAGCAAAAACATTTGCGCCATGGGCTTTGGCTTTTTCCGGCGTCATCAGGACGAGGGCAGCCGCGCCGTCATTTTCACTGGAGGAATTACCGGCCGTGCAAACACCGCCTTCGTAAACCGGGCGCAGCCTGGCCAGCGCTTCGATGGAAGTATCGCGCCGGGGTGTTTCGTCAGCTTCCAGCAGCACCGTCTTGCCTTTTTCCGTCATCGGGACACCCACAACTTCTTCTTTGAATTTGCCGGCATCGACGGCGGCGACGGCTTTTTGATGCGAGCGCAGCGACCATGCGTCGCAGGCTGCACGGCTGATATTTTCGTTTTTAGCGGCGGTTTCGGCCCAGGTCATCATCGAATTCAGTTCACCGAACCTTTCGATGGGCTGGTGCATCGGGCGGCCGCGTTGAATCCTATCATAAAAAGGAAGTCCCCAGAGGCCGAGGCTGCCGTGCTGCCGCGGGAAGAAACCCCATTTCGGGTCGGTCCGGCCGCCGACGCCCCACTTGATGAATTCACCGGGGATATAGAATTCGGCGCGGCTCATGCTCTCAGCGCCGGAGGCCACCACGATTTCCGCATTTTCCGTCTGGATTTGCATCGCGCCGCTCCAGATGGACTGCACGCCGCCGCAGCAGCGCCGATCGACAGTCATGCCGGGAACCTCAACGGGCCAACCGGCTTCCAGTAAAGCCTTGCGCGCCAGGTTGGGGGTCTCGCCGTTGGCATAGGCCTGGGAAAGAAAAACGTCGTCCACTTCCGAGGGTTTGACGTTAGCCTGTTTTACCGCCTCGTTTAAAACCAGGGCACCGAGCTTTTCCACGGGGACCTCACGCAGCATCCCGCAATAGGCTCCAATGGGGGTCCGGACACCGCCGGCAATAACTACTTCTTTCATAAAAAGTCCTCCTTCGACAGCATACTTTAGTCGGTTAATGCCCACATTCTAATTCAAGAAATAACCGAATACAATCCGTCCTTATGTGGATTACGCCTAAATGCTTACGGAGGGAGAAATTCTCCATTTTGTCATTCCCGACCTGATCGGGAATCCAGTCATCAGAAACACCCATATCGTATCAGGCGTAAAACTTCTGGGTTATCGGGTCAAGCCCGATAATGACAGGGGAGCGATGTCATTACCCCTCTGTCTTTCCCGCGAAAGCGGGAATCCAGGAACAATAATAGCTACAGGCCTGCGCGAGTATGGACGGGAGGAGGATGCGGGCGGACATACATTTCAACTGCGGTTGAAAGTATTTCGTCAAAAAACTCAAGGTTATAAACCTGTCCCTACAGTCAATGGTGTCTGAATTGTATTTCGTCCGCCTGAGGCGGACGAGGAATCTCCCTCACTATTTAGCAGACTGGGAGATCCGTTCGCTACGCTCAGGATGAAAAGCTGTGTCAGATTGCCGTGCCCTCCTGCGGCAGACTCAAGAATGACAATACTGACCGCTGAATGCTGACAGCTGACCGCTTCTACGTTTGTTCGTATGGACTGATTTTGTTACACTTATCATAGATATGAAGAAGCAGCCGCCCGCCATGAGAAAATCGACACGCACCATTTCCGGGGTGACACCGGTGGCCGTAATGACCCGGCCGGCGCCCTGTCCGGGACGGTGCGTTTATTGTCCGACCTTCGCCGCAATGCCGCAGAGTTATACCCCCGAATCGCCGGCGGTGCTGCGCGGCATCGAATGCCAGTTTGACGCGGTGAAACAGGTCAAAGTCAGATTGCGCAGCCTGGCCGATATGGGGCACCCCATCGATAAAATCGAGCTGATAATTATGGGCGGGACTTTCCCGGCCACGCCGAAAGAATATCAATATCAATTTGTGAAAGACTGTTTCGACGCCCTGAACGGCGCCGTCTCCGCAACCCTGGCAGAGGCCAAGAAACTGAACGAAACCGCCGCCTGCCGCTGCGTCGGGTTATGCATCGAGACCAGACCGGATTACTGCGGAGAAGAAGAAGTGAAGCGGATGCTGGAATTCGGCACGACAAGGGTAGAAATCGGGGTGCAGACACTGGACGACGACATCTACCGCCTGGTCAACCGGGGGCATTTAATTGCAGAAGTCGTCACAGCGACGGCGCTGCTGAAAAATTACGGTTTCAAAGTGCATTACCACTGGATGCCGGGACTGCCCGGTTCGACGCCGGAGCACGACCTGGCGATGTCCAAACAATTATTCGAGGACCCGCGATTCAGACCTGACGGGTTAAAAATCTACCCGACAATGGTTGTCGCCGGCACGGAACTGGAAAAATGGTTCAATGAAGGACGTTACGTTCCATATAATAATAGTACGCTGCTGGACCTGGTAGCAGACATCAAAGCAATTGTGCCGAAATATGTCCGCATTTCCCGTGTGCTGCGCGATATCCCGGTGAAATTTATCGTCGCAGGCTATAAAGACTCTTTACGCGGCCCGGTCAAGAAAAGGATGCAGGCGAAAGGGCTCGAATGTCACTGCATACGCTGCCGGGAATACGGGCACCGCATCGCGGAGGGGTGGAAACCGGGGGAGCCGGTGCTGAAAAGAATGGACTACGAAGCCTCGGGCGGCAATGAGATTTTCCTGTCTTTTGAAGACGAGCGCGAAACTTTGTTCGGGCTTTTACGCCTCCGCATCCAGACCGGTGCCATTCCGCTGACCGGCCTGAAAAATACAACACCGACGGCAATTATCCGGGAACTGCATGTTTACGGGGCGGAAGTGGCTTTGAAAAACCAAAGTCCGGATTCCGCCCAGCATAAGGGTCTGGGGAAGGCGTTAATAAAGGAAGCGGAGCGCATCGCGCGTGAAGAATTCAAGGCGCCGCAAATGCTGGTGTTGAGCGGGGTGGGGGCAAGGGAATACTACCGGGCGGAGTTCGGATACAGCGCCGCCGGGGATTATATGGGGAAGAGGCTGTAATGGAAGCAAACAGCGGTCAGCTATCAGCTTTCAGCTTACAGAAATTATCACTCTCTCCCTTTGTAAACTCAGGGACCTTCGGCCCCAATCCCTCGACATTCGCCTCTCAGTACCTTCGGCTTTCACAAAAACAACATACCCACCCTGTCATTAGCGGGCGCTTGTCCTTCAGCGGAAGGATGCCCCGATAACCCAGAAGTTTTCCGGCTGACACGATAATGGTGTTTCTGATGACAGGATTCCCGCCTGCATGGTACATTACGACTGCGGCTAATACATTTTGACTCAGGTCAAAAGTACCTTCAGCTGCGGCTTCCGGAGTATTTCGCTTTAAGGCTCAAGAATGAAAAAATGGCGGGAGGGTTACGTTTGCGACTAAACCCTCCCGTACAGACTGTGCGATGGCAAAGGGCTATTAGCGGGATTTGAGATACATTCGTCCCACTAAAAATGGGACTCAGTACGACGTTGCGATGTCGGATTGCCGCGACCTTGTTTGAGGACAGGGATAAGGTCTTGCAATGGAAGTGGGAAATGGATACCGGCTTTCGCCGGTATGGAGCCTGGTGGGCGGTGCCCATCTTACATTAATGGTGACAAAACCCGCCCCGGTCAGTCCTCTCGCCCGTACATTTCGCTTTTAAAGCGAAAGTATTTCGGCTTGTGGGCCTCAAGGAGAGAGACAGAAAGAGGGGCAGTCGCCACGCTCATTTTCTTGAATAAAACGGCCTCGTGGAGTATACTCTAAGTGATGATAAAGACGGAGATAAAACCGAAGCATTTCCTGACGATAACCGACCTGACACCGACCGAACTGCAGGCAGTGCTGGACGCAGCCGTCGAACTGAAAACCCGCGGCTGGGTTGCGGCGCTGAAGAATAAGACCATGGCGCTGGTGTTTGAGAAGCCTTCCCTGAGGACCAGGGTGAGTTTTGAGGTGGCGATGCGGCAGATGGGGGGGCAATCGCTGTACCTGTCGCCGGAAGAGGTCGGATTGGGCAAGCGGGAATCAATCCCGGATGTGGCAAGGGTATTGAGCCGCTTTGTCGATGTCATCGTGGTGCGCACCTTCGCCCAGCACAATCTGGAAGTGCTGGCGGAATATTCTTCGGTGCCGGTGATTAACGCT
>Ga0182010_10001451_pt1 | contig 12497 bp, 11 predicted proteins | sample 611E1MmetaG_FD_120488 | JGI IMG/M metagenome (GOLD analysis project Ga0182010, IMG submission 120488) | Permafrost microbial communities from Stordalen Mire, Sweden - 611E1M metaG | ecosystem: Environmental > Terrestrial > Soil > Wetlands > Permafrost | place: Sweden: Stordalen | collected...
CAGCCGCGCTCCGACCGCCGGCGCGGAAGCGCCAGCGCTGGCGCGGCAGACCATCTCCTCACCATGGGGCAATGCGAGCGCAGTTCCGGTCGCGCCCGTGATGTACTGCGCGCGGTCCACTAACAACTGCAGCGCGGAGTCCAGTTCCGTCTCTTCCAGCGCGCGGTTCCCATTGGCTCTGTCGCCAACTGCGCCCACTGAGACCGAGGCTGAGACTGAAGACGACCGCTCCGTCCCTGCCGTCGCGCTCTCGGCGCTCGCTGACGTGGGTTGGTCTTCGGGTTGGGCGAGTCCAGGCACGGAATTACTGGTCCAAGCCACTCATTCCGCAGTCGAGTATGCAAAAGACTACGCCGAATGGGCTTGAAACGAGTCTCGCCTTGGAGAGTCGGGCTGTCAAGGGCGGGGGGGGAAGAGGGAATGGAGCACCCTTAGAGCGCCGTGACAAAGTAGTAAACAGTTAGAAGGCGCTGGCGCTGACGTTGAGTTGAGCTGAGTAAAGTTGCAGAAGACGTTGACGTTGTGCTGAGCTCAAGTTTGACTGATCGTGAACTTCACGTCAAAGCCCCCGCGCCGCCCCTATTCGAAGGAAGTGGTCTCAGAGCGCGCTCGTGAACGTGAAAGTGAACGTTAAACTTGCGGGGCGCTGGGTGCTGGCGCTGACTTGGAGCTGAGTCGAGCAAACGCTGCACGATGGGAGCTGGCGTGAAGTTGAGTTCCAGTTGAGCGTGCCTGAACGTTGTGAGCTGAGTCAAGTTTGATTGAGCGTGAACTTCACGTCAAAGCCCCCCGCCCGCCCCGTTCAAAGTAAGGGGTCTCAGAGGGCGCTCATCATCTCTGAGCCACTACCGCCTTACTCTCTTCCGACCACGGTGTCATAGAGCCCATAATGAGTGAGCCCTTCATGGCTCTCGATGCCCGTGTACCGCAGCGAGGCATCCTCGTAGCGTCGGAACGCAAACACCGCCTGGTTCATCTGCTCAGTATTGAACACCTTCAAGCGCACGAGCAGGTGGAAGTCCTTCACTGTCAGGCCGGTGACGGCTAGGAACAAGTCCGGCTCCAGCTTGGTAATCACGTCCTGCAGCGTGTTCTCGCGAAAATCGGTCAAGTACATAAACGCCGGAATGCGCGTCGCGAACTTGATCAGCTTCTCTTGAATCAGCTTGCGCTTGGACTTGTATTCTTTCTCCGCCTCGGTGAGCTGTTTCTCCTCCTTTCCAGTCAATTCTTTGTTTTTGGCTTTGTTCTTGAGTTCTTTGACCTTCTCGCTGTTGTTGATAATGGTCTCGATAATGTGGTCGCCCAGCGCGCGCCAGCCCTCGATTCGTTCTACCGCGGCAATCGCCTCGGGGTTATCAAGGACTCGGCGGAGTGTGTCATTGTCCACGTTCACGAGTAGCGCGCTCTCCCACTTACGGGCCAGCAGCGTGGCCGAGGTACGTCCGGCAGCGAGAACCATAGCGCGTCATCGAGGCTGTCGTCACCGGCGTAGAGGTGGTTTACCGCTACCTGCCAATCGTTGCTTTGGACGCTGTATCTGCCGCGAGATGGCAGAATGTCGCCGTCCGGAATGATTCGAACGAACGCGGTCAATTGTTTCCAGACTGCCGGTCTAAACAAACGGCTGGCTGTCACCTGGCGGAGAAACGTCTCGATCTCCGCTTGGCAATGTTCAACGATCCCGATTTCGCGAGCTGTGACGAAGCTCCACAGATCCATGAGGCTATTCACGGTGGGATACATCGAAAGAAAATCGGTGTAAACGACCGGTACGGAGACTTTGCGGATGTGGGCACTCGTCCGACCTCCAAAAAACGCCGATTGCGCGTATCCGAGGTAACGTTTGGGGAAATCCGGCTGGCGTTCCAAAATCGGGGGAATCCCCATCGCCTGCAGATATGCTTTGCCGATTGAAGCGGGGGAATATGCTTTGGTGGGCTGCAGGTTTATCGGGTGCTTGTCGTACTCTTCGAGAAGTTTCACTGCCAGTTCAGATGTGGCCAGAACGTCGCGTCGGTTGTAGTCAATGTATTTGTTGGTGACGATGCCATGTTGTTTTACGGTTTGCTTCCCGTGCTCTACTCCGAAATCACTGCACGCCTGCTCCAGCGTATAGCCTCTATCGGTGAGCGCAAAGGCCAATGTGCGCAAGTCCAGGAAGTGGCCACGAAAGATGTAACCTTCCTCCGGCTTCCCGGCTGTGGAACCTTCCGGAATCAGGTCCACTTCGTCAGGAGTGCGTCGTCCGGTGAAACCCTTTAGCGCCCGTTTGCTGTCGATGTGCTTGATGCAGATGCTGGGCCTAAACGGATGCCTGCGTTCGCCGCCGTCTTTCTGGTAAGACCACAGGTCGAGCGAGAAACCACGGGCAAACCGCTTCCGTGCATTTGTGAAACTGCGGGCGACTCGCGATGTATCGAAGGGAAAATTGAACGCAACAAGTAGGCAGCGCCCCTTATATGCGGCGCGGAATAATTTCTCGACGAACTTGTGACGGGTCAGCAGGGATACGTCGTGACCACTTTCATCAGGTGCCACTGCTCGGGGTGTTGTGACATAGTGTCCGAGAATCCGTAGGTCCTTGGCGGGAAGATCATCACCGCGAAACAGATTTTCTTTGACCAACCGCCCGGCGACGATGAATCGGTAGCTTCCAAAGGTCAGGCGCTGGGTTCGATCAGTTCGAGTCTCGGTATCGAACACGAACATGGCGTCTGGGCTCTTCCATTCCCGCTGCGACTTGATGAAATCTCGCTTCTCATCGTTCAGATCAGGATAGACGCGAACGGCAATCGGTAAGGATCTGGATTCAGGACTTGGCATTTGGCGATCAGTCTCAGAATGCCGCACCGAGCATTCCAACACACGGATAAAATCGCACCTGAACCATCTACGAGACTGGCTCTTTGTACTTCGGCGAAAATTTCTCTAGCTCGGTGTTGATCCACCATTTCTCCCCCACGGTGTTGACCAGGTATCTGTCGAGGACCTCAAGCATGGTTGCAAAAGGAAGTAAGAGTTTCTCGATAAGATAAACAGCGGTATCGGCGTACCCCCGCACACATCCCGCAAATGCAAGCAGTGGACTGCCGTCTGGATTCTCCAGTGTCTCTTTCGGCCAGTCATCCTGGGCCGGACTCAACTCCGCTCGATGGTCGTTCACCGGGACAGGCGTCGTTGTGGGGTTGTTTGCCTTTGCGGCTGGGTGATGGTTGTCCATATGGGTTTTCCCTTCTTTCTTCCTCTGACACTCGTGGCACCTGATTGGGTCACTTTTTGGAATGAGAGCCTTGGGTCTCCGTTCGCCGCACGCGCATTGCCTGTCGCCGACACGCCGCACTGCAGCGGCCTTGCGTGCCCAGTCAGCCTCTGGATCAAGTTGTGGCAGTTTGTTGGTCATCAGGCAGCCTTCGCATACAGCGATTCAAACGACAGAACACCCGCAGAACCTTGACGATCCAATTCAGCAAAATCTTTGATCAGCCGAACCCTCTTACCGTCAGAGTTAGTAATCGTCTTTCGGCGAATTTTCCCGAGGGCTGATTCGTCTCCGGTTTCGAGGTAGTTCTGAATGGCTGCCCAATATTTGGCAAGCAGGGTCGCTTGACGTGAATCGCGAACCGCAACCTCACGCAGTCCGTCGCCAGTGGGCATGACCAAAACACGCAAGAGCTTGTCGGTGGGCTTGGCTGAGTACCGCCCATTGGCGCGTTTCTTCAGTGCGGGTTTACCAAACCGAACGACCGTACGCGGGTCGAGGCCAAATTCTCGGGAAGCTTCCGACAGAGAAACGCTCTCGGCTCTCATTTTCGAAATCACGTGAGTGACGCGGTTCCATTTGTCCTGGGCCTGCTTGGATTGGGCAAAATGCTCTTCAGCGGTTCGGGGGGAAACATGTCTTTTCCCCCGCGCGACGCTATGGGAGCGAGGTTTCTTCGTTACTTTCCGCTTAGTCTTCTGGTTTCTGGGCGTCATACTCTTCCTCCGGTCGGTGTTTCCTCGCTCGGACGGTCGTGCCTGATGAACGCTTCTAGCGCCGAGACCGGAATGATCCTCCGGCGGCCTACCTTGCGACTCGCTAGTCGACGGCGCGAAACTAGCGTTGCAACCGTCCGGGGTGAGAGTCCCAATCTTCGGGCGGCCTCGGACATCCCAACGGCAAGTACGGTATCCACTTGTTGCAGCATGGTTCATTCTCCTTTTTGCCCTTGCATCAAGATGCAGTGCAGTGCATACTATACCCATCTGATGCACTGTATACATCGGTTGATTTTGAGAGAGATTGACATTTTGCCCTTTAATTATGCCAGTTGGTAGACCCCAGAGAGTGAACCCGTCTGAGCTTTATGTGCTGTCGCAAGTCCTCTATTGGGACTTCCGGCGACTCGCCGAAGGAAGATACCGGCTTTGGCATGATCGGGCGAAATACGAGCGATTGATTGCCGATCCGAACAGAGTTCCCGAATACAGCCCCCATGAGCAGGCACGACTTGAGGAAACTGTGGACCAGGAAATCCGGAACCGCCAGTTAGATCGAACCAGACGGGGGAATCGCCTTCGCGAACTAAAACAGGAGGATTCGCGTGAAGTTCTGAAATTCATCGCCGAAGAGGAATCCACAAAGCGAATTAAGGTTCCAGGCGAACCCGACGTAATCAAGAAATTGTTATCGCCCGACACAACGCCCCAGCAAGTACGCGAACAATGCAAACACGCGTTCATGACCGTTACGGAGATGTTCGGATCTGAGGCACGGGAGGTGAAAATTCCGGCGTGGCCCATCGCTGCAGGAAGTATCCTCCCCGGTTATCTATTTCGGCATGCCGTGGAATTTACAGCAGCCAAACATGATCCACGATTTCCGCGATGTGATGTCTCGCGCCGTCCCACCACTCTGTGGAAGCAACTGTGGTTCCTATCTCGTGCCCTGGCTGGCTCGGAACTTGGCGTCAAAACCCGCACGGCAATCAATCTAATAGGTTCCCTGAGGCCGGAAGAGTTTTTCACAAAGTCACGCGCCGCGAAACCCAAACGAAGACGTAAGGGGATCAACTCAAAACAGACACACCTTTGACATACAGCGGGCCTGCCGACTGTTCGAGCAGCCGACAAGCCCTGACCACCAATCGGAGGAATGCTCCAAATGGCAGCTGCGAAAAACGTATACCATCTCCCGCAATCCCACAATTCAATGGTATCCCGGTATGGCGTTCTAACCCTCTCTGGCTATGGCATTCAGGTGCGTGTGGATCGCGGTCACCTGTTGATCGAGGATGGGATCGGAGGTGAGCGTCGTCACTACCGCTTTCCACGCGTCGGACACGGATTGAAAAGGCTGGTGGTGATCGGCTCGGACGGAATGGTTTCGCTGGCCGCTCTGCGCTGGCTGGCAGACCAGAAAGCAGCTTTCACACTTTTGGAGCGTGACGGCACGGTGCTCGTGACCACTGGCCCGGTACGCCCGTCCGATGCACGACTCCGACGCGCGCAGGCTCTGGCGGGTCAATCGGGAGTCGCTCTCCGGATCGCACGGGAACTCATCGACAAGAAACTTGCAGGACAAGAGCAGGTCGCGCGTTACAAATTGTCCACTCCCGAAAGTGCCGAAACGATTCACCGTTATCGATCTGAGTTGGCCGAGGCCGACACACCGGAGAGCGTGAGGCTGATCGAATCGAAGGCGGCTGGTGCTTATTGGGCGGTGTGGCGCACGTTGCCAGTCAACTTTCCAAGAAAAGACGAGCCACGCGTACCAGCTCACTGGCGTGTTTTCGGCGCGCGGGTTTCGCCACTAACCGGGTCCCCTCGTCTAGCGGTCAATCCGCCCAACGCGATTCTCAACTACCTTTATGCTCTTCTCGAATCGGAATCGCGACTGGCCGCTGCCGCTCTAGGTCTTGACCCCGGTTTGGGCGTGCTTCACGTTGACGCACCCGCTCGCGACAGTCTCGCCTGCGATCTCATGGAAGCTATTCGCCCGCAGGTTGACGCGTTCTTGCTGGATTGGATAACGCGGGAACCGCTCAAGCGGGAATGGTTTTTCGAACAGCACGATGGTAATTGCCGGTTGATGGCACCGTTTGCGGTTCGGCTCTCCGAAACAGCTCCGACTTGGGGTCGTGCAGTCGCACCCATTGCTGAGTGGGTCGCACAGAGCTTTTGGAGTAATGCTCGTAAGCTCGCTCGAAATGAGCAGACATTGCCAACTCGCCTAACACAAAGACGGAGAAGTGAGGGCAGGGGGAAGGAACTCATCCCGGACACCAAGCCTGCGCCACACCGGGAAAACATCTGTCGGGGATGCGGGAAAACCATCCGAATTGGACGTACCAACTGTGCTGAGTGTGCCATTGGCGGGGCGAAGGAGCGCATGGTTAGTGCTGCGAACCTTGGCCGCGTGGCGGCACGCGCCCCGGAGGCTCGCGCCAAACATGTGGCCTCGCGGCGACGGCACGCACAGGCATGTTCGGCATGGGACGCATCGACGCAACCGGCTTGGCTTACGAGCGAAGTGTTCTCGCAACAAATCCAACCACTCCTCGTGAACATTCCAACATCTGCGATCCGATCGCGAATTGATGTTTCGCGCTGGTACGCCGGCAAGATTCGCCAAGGCTATCGCCCGCATCCACGGCACTGGCTGGCGCTGGCGGAGTTAGCTGGGATCGTGCCCGCAATGCCGAATCGTCCAATTGTTACTTAATGAGTGTAATCGAGATATTACGCCAATCATGCGCCCATAGGTCGATGCCGGAGTAGTCGACCACCCGCCATCGCCCGTTTACTTTCTCCAATCGAACTTGACCGCTTTGTATCTTTAGTATGCACAGGGACGCTTCATTAGTCGAACTCCCATCCCTGCCGCAATCGAAGCTGTAATAGAGAATGGCAAGGTTATGCCACAGGTGGAAACCCCGGCTGAGTGACGCTCACGGCCCGCACATCGCGCATTGTAGTCGTGATTTCTGCGGATGCAGGGAGAACTTCAAATCGGAACTGAACGCTTGAAAAAGACCTCAGATTCCATGAGCCCAGATTTTTCGTCTTGAAATCATATCCACACAACCTGCCGCAGAAGGCGACGACCGCTTCGGGCGGCTGCGCTTTTTCCGGCGGGTACGGACGCAATTCGGCGGGAAGCCAGTTGTCATATCCATGTTCACCCAATTTCAGGGTCGTCCGTAATACCCGAAATCAACCCGCTCAGTCTTCAGGATTCCTATTCGGATTTCTTGCTCCGGTGACCCTGCGTGGACGCAGCCCGATTCACAAAAGGCCCGGAAATAAGGTAGATGTTTCCACCTCCGGTGAAATTCACTGCCAGACCATTACTTCCCCATCGAAGGAATCGTCCTACCGGATTAAACCCAAGCTGGGAATTTGTGGGAAATGGAATTTGTCCAGTTCGAACATAGTGGGTCAGATCAAACAGATCGATGGTGTAGTTTGAATTATCTTGCCAAATGTACTGTGACAAGATGAACACCGTGTTGAGCGTGGAATCGGGAGCCATCGGCCAGCCACCGCCCACTTCAAAAAGCCCCGTCGGTAAACTGGTTGATGGATCGATGGCGTGATAACCGTCGTCCGAATAAATAAGTCCGTTCGCCTGGTTGAAGTGGATCCGGCCAGGATTCCAGAAGACTCCACCGTAATCCTGGAGCAGGCTAACGCCTTGCGAATTCACGGTCAGTACATAGAAATCCCCGCCGCCGGAGCCGTACAGTTGTGTACTATCCGATCCCCACTGAATTGCCTCGTAACTGTCGGTGGTTGGTCCCCACCCCTGGGCAATCGTCGGCCGTTGCACGCCGTCATCGTAGATTGCGATTCCACCCTCGGTATCGGGGTCGAGGTTCACTATTCCCCTGGATACCGCAACTGTATGCGATGCGCCGGGAGCAACTTCGATATCGAGCGCAACATATGGCCCATCGTAAGGATCCGTTCCTATTGAAAAATTGATGTCCGGAGTCAGGGCCGGCAGAACGTACCGCTGCACCGAATTGGTACCATCCATTCCGACATATAAAAACTGGCTGTCATCCGATACCGCGAGCTTATTGGGCTCGCTTCCGCTGGCGCATTTCGTGATCGCAGCACTCGCGGCATTCAGGATGCAGATACTGTTGGCATTCGTGGTCGCCGAACTCGGAACAGAAACATAGAAAACCTGATTCAAGGGATCCCACACCATGTCATTCGTGATCTGGTTAACACTTCTCGGTTGATAGAGGATTTGAAATTCCGCAATGCTGGAAGTTCCGCCCCCGGGCGGTGGGTTGGTGACCGTAACTTCTGCATATCCCGGGTTTGCCACGTCGGCAGCGTTGATCTGCGCAAATGGATCCCCCTGGTATGAGGTTGAACGTGGACTACCGTTCCATTGCACGGTGGTCGACGCGTTGAGCCAGATGCCGTGCACCTGCAAACTGAATGCCCCACTGCCCGCCACAACAGAATTTGGAATCAGCGACACAATTCCCGGCATTTGTTGCGGTGTCTGGGAAACAATGGTGAAAGGAAGTGACGCGGACGCACCGCCGCCCGGAGATGGAGTCACAACTCTCACCGAAGCCGAACCGGCACTCATCACATCTACAAAGTTGATCTGCGCCTGCAGTTCGCCGCTCGAGACAAATTTCGTCTGCCGAATACTTCCATTCCATTCGACAGCGGAGTACGACATGAAATTGCTGCCATTGACGGTCAAGGTGAATCCATTCAGCCCAACCTCATCTGCTGCGACGGAGCTTGGACTCACTGATGTGAGTTGAGGGACAGGATTGGCGCTCTGTGCAGTTGCAGAGAGTCTCTGGACTTTCGGAACTCGGTTCAGAGTAACGTTTCTTCTGACACTTGGCTGAGCCCGACGATTCGAGTTTGGCCAGCTTCTTCTGACCGCACTTAGGTTTTGCCGCAAGTGATTAGCGGCGGCAGAAGAGCCACCAGAGACAAAATTGCTATTGATGATATAGACGAACCCGGCATTGTCATTCAGTGCCAAACCACTGGCACCCCAGCGGATGAAGCGCAGGGGATAGCCCTGCACATTCGGAATGGTGATCTCGGCGATCGGCGTATGCGTCGTGAGGTCCAGCGACTCGACGGTGTAGCTGTTTGTTCCTAATTGCGCCTGGATCTGACCAAAAAAGAACGCCCGATTCATGCTTGAGTCGGGAACCATATACCCGGACGCCGGGAAGCTGCCCACTATTTGACCATTCGTTGGGTTGATGATGTTGCCGTCGTCCGTATACACTAATCCCGTTCCCGAGTCATAGTGAATCCTGGCGTAAAAAGACGAGAAGTCGTTGGGGTAATCTATGCTAAGAGTCACCCCGTTAGACCCTACCTGTAAAACGTAAAAATCGAAACTGCTTATCTCGTTGTTGACAGCATAAATCTTGCTATTTGACCCCCACTGGAACGAATCGTACAAATCGCCGGAGGTATCCGAGATCTTAGAACGTGGAGTTGAATCGTCGAAGATTTCCATCCCTCCCAGCGCACTCGGAAATACGACGCAACAGTCGCGAGAAACTGCCGTCGTGTGGGGTAACCCCGGGGCGACCTGAATGTCCGCCCCAAAATATGCCCCATTGAGTTTGTTCGCGCCAAGCGAGTAACTCATATCGGGCACAAGGTTGGGCAGAGTAAAACGCTGAACCAAAGCAGCGCCGTCCACTCCGGCATACAGGAATTGATCGTCGTCCGAAATCGCAAGTACGTCCGGTTCGCTGCCTGCAAACTGTGCAGCTTCGATCGTGCCGGAAAGTGGGTTCATCGCCACAATCGAGTTCCCGTTTGAGACCGAATGTCCAGTTGAAGGCACAATGCTCGGCACGGATAAATAGAGTACTTGGTGGTTGTTATCCCAGATTATGTCGCTAGCCGCCTGATTCACGACCAAAGGTAGGTAGTTGACCTGGAATGGAAACGACGCCGACGTTCCGCCTCCGGGCGGCGGATTCGTTACGGCCACGCTGGCGATTGTTGAATTTGCAAAATTGGCGGCGGGAACATCCGCTTCCAACTGCCCCTCCGAAAGATAGTTTGTAACTAACGGCGTCCCGTTCCATTCGATAACGGATCCAGAAATAAAGTTCGAACCGTTAATGGTAAGGATCAAATCCGAGTTCCCCGCATTCACGGAGGATGGATTCAATGCCAGGATCGCCGGCGCAGGGTTCGACGTTGAATTAATGGCAAACTCCACCTGTCCTGAGTTGCCTCCTCCAGGACCCGGACTGAGTACTGACACAAGGGAGGTTCCTGGATTCGTTAAATCAGTCGCAGAAATCTGTGCTTGCAATTGAGCGCTGGAGGAAAAAGTAGTTGCTCGCGAGCTTCCGTTCCATTGAACCGTCGATGACGAAATGAAGTTTGCGCCGGTCACCACCAACGTGAACGCGGCACCCCCTGCACTCGCAGAAGCTGGGCTCAAAGACACGACGTTAGGAGTGGGATTCGAAGGAGGCGGCGGAGGCGGGTTCGATCCGCCATCACCACCACTCCCCCCGCCGCAGGAAGCTAGCAATGTTAGGAGAACAATCCAAGCCAAGGTTAACAACCGATTGCGGCGGTTCCTCAAGGCGCCTCCAAAGGAAGTACGATCCTAGCGCAAATTTTAATGGAGATAGCACAATATTTTCGCCTGTTTATGTCAGCGAACGCGCCTCAACTGCAGCACCAACGCCCCGCTGGAGCCGACGATCGAAGAACGAATAGAGGGGTGAACCGATCCATACCGGATGTTCGCTTTTCGGAAAGAGTCTACCGTCGCCTGTTCAAGAGCTGGGGCTTTCGTTCGCAGGGATTCGGCTGTTTCTCCCAAGGAATAGGGCGCCCGTTTCCGTCACGCTAACATTTTAGGGGCAATCGCGTTCGCCAAGGCCAGTCCCGCAACTCCGCTGAGCCAACCACTTCAATTACGCCTTTGGAGACTCTTAGAGTGACCCATGTTCCTATGCGCCGAAGTGAGGGCGGAATGGAAGCCGTCGCGATGTCGTATCGCAAGGGTCCACCGGCCCACGTCAGGATGTTCGTGAACCCGCCGTTGAGATGAAAATCAATTCGCGCTGGGACCAGCCATTCTTCTGGTGTGCGACTCATTGCAAATAGGGCTACGCGGCGTTCCAAAGGCATCTCCAATTACCCTGTAATTGTCCCAAACAGGCGATGGCGCCAACCGTCAGTTAGCGCTATCGGGATATTTCGCCAATCAATTTCCCGACTCGGTGCAGTCCAGCGCATTGCGTCGGCCCCACCACTCGTCCGTATAAAACTGAACTAGGTACCAGTTCTTCTCTAACTGCTTTACGACAGGGACTTCGCAGGGTATGCCGTCGAACTTGCCGGGCCGGTGAGTACGCGCCGGGATTGATAACGAATCTGTGGGGTCGAACACCAGATAGACAGTCGTGTCCGCACCGGCCCAACCCCATCCATCCCACTCAATGTGCTTCAATTTGCCGGTCGCGTCGGGTTGTGCCAAAACTTCACTTTTGTAACGCTCCGACCGCGCGGGCCATCTGACAGCGGTGCGAATCGTGTAAGAGCAACTCCAAGCGATAACGGCATTTATGAAAAGGAAAGCCATCAGAAACAACGTACCTAGTGTTGCGAATGGTAGCAGCTTCTTGTTTCGTTGATTTTCTGTCAGCTGTGCTGTCATAGAAGCCACTTTACGCCAATTTTTCTGCCGAGATCACCTTCGTCGGCACAAGCGTTAGGAAGGTAACTGACGAAATCAGGCGATAGCACCAAATGACCCGGACGGCCGTAGTTGGTGATATCGGGATGTTTCAACAATGAAGAGAGCTTTTGTTTGACAGAGCGAAATCGGCCATGTCCCTAGGCTTTTGGATGATGCGCTAGAATCAGGCTCACGATGTCTGTTCATTTGACAGGCGGCTCGGCGATAGCCTTCCTCTTAGGTGTTCCACTAGCGATTGGGATTGTCGTGTCTGTCCTCCTTCATTCGGCAATGTGGGGGTTGGTAATCTTCGTGGGCATTCTTGTCCTGATGTTCGCGGTGGCGGCCCTACCGATCAAACGTAAGGCGAGTAGAGAAGATGTAGCCAAAGCAATTGAAGACTTTGTCAACGGCAGCGGTGGTGCGTGGGATTGGGACGATTTCATTTCGTGCCGCATCGCCGATGAAGAACTCGAAGCAATCCGAATCAAGTGCCTGCGCACCCAGTCGGAATACCCCAGTGGGGCGATCGGATGGTGTAACGAGCAAGGAATAGAGGTTTTGCGTGATTTGGCAAAACAGCTCCGTTCCAAAGAGTGACACCGACCGACTCCGCTGGCGTTAACAGGCGTTAGCACAAGCTTGCGCCTTCCATTCGCCTTTTTGCGTGTCGATGAGTTCTATAAAAAGGGAAGTCAAGAAAAAACCTCTGCCTCGACCGGAGGCCGAGAAGATTTGTGTCTCGAGATCCAGCCCACTGTCTGTAAGCGTACCCCTCGATTGGCTCGAGAGGTTC
>Ga0182010_10001453_pt1 | contig 12467 bp, 7 predicted proteins | sample 611E1MmetaG_FD_120488 | JGI IMG/M metagenome (GOLD analysis project Ga0182010, IMG submission 120488) | Permafrost microbial communities from Stordalen Mire, Sweden - 611E1M metaG | ecosystem: Environmental > Terrestrial > Soil > Wetlands > Permafrost | place: Sweden: Stordalen | collected...
GGAGCCGGCGGGCTCCCCACGCGACTTCTTGCCTCATCTGAACATTTGCATAGTATTGGCGGGATGCAGGTCCGCGCCCAGGACATCACCCTCAATCCTGCCCAGGCCGCCGCAGTCGAGCACGGCGACGGGCCCCTGCTCGTGATCGCGGGCGCAGGCTCGGGCAAGACGCATACCCTGGCGCATCGAGTGGCGGCGCTTATCCGGAGCGGTGTGGATCCCAAGCGCATCCTGCTGCTCACCTTTACCCGGCGCGCAGCTGCCGAAATGTCCCGACGGGCGGCGCGGCTGGCCGCGCGCAATGTCGACGGAACCTTGCCCTGGGCCGGCACCTTCCATGCCGTGGCCAACCGCCTTCTGCGCATGAACGCCGCCGTGGTGGGGCTCGATCCCGGCTTCACCTTGCTCGATCGCGAGGATGCGGCGGATCTGGTCGACCGCATACGCCAGATGCGCGGGCAGTCACGGACCGATCGGCGCTTCCCGCGCAAGGGCACCTGCATCGCCATCTATTCGCGCGTGACCAATACCCAGGGCAACCTGCATCGCTGCCTGGAGCAGGCCTTCCCCTGGTGCCTAGAATGGGAAAGCGCCCTGCGCGAGCTCTTTGCTGCCTATGTCGACGCCAAAATCGAGCGGCAGGTGCTTGACTATGACGATCTTCTTCTTTACTGGCTACACCTAATGGGCGACCCAGGGGCGGCCCAGCGCATCGGCGCGCGCTTCGATCATGTACTGGTCGACGAGTACCAGGACACCAACAGCCTGCAGGCCGAGATCCTGCGGCGGCTCAAGCCGAGCGGACAAGGGGTCACCGTGGTGGGCGACGATGCTCAATCAATTTACGCCTTCCGCGCGGCCACCGTGCGCAACATCCTGGATTTTCCCAAGCAGTTTGACCCGCCGGCGACGGTGCTGACCCTGGCGCAGAACTACCGGTCCAACCAGGCGATCTTGGACGCGGCCAATGCGGTGATTGGGCTGGCCAAGGAACGCTTCACCAAGGATCTCTTCACCAACCGACGGGGTGGGGCCCGGCCCAGCCTGGTCACGGTGGCCGATGAGGACGCGCAGGTGAACTGGGTCGCAGACCGGATCCTCGAACAGCGCGAGGCCGGAGTAGCGCTCCGGCAACAAGCGGTATTGTTTCGTGCGGCCCACCACAGCGACGCGCTGGAAGTCGAGCTGCAGCGACGCAACATCCCCTTTGTCAAGTATGGCGGCCTGCGCTTCCTGGAGGCAGCGCATGTGAAGGACGCGCTCTCCTGTTTGCGTTGGGCCGAAAATCCCAAGGATGGATTGGCGGTGTTTCGCGTAGTGCAGCTCTTGCCCGGCATCGGGCCGCAATACGCGGAGCGGCTGTGGCAGGCTCTGGCCAAGGGCGACGCGGGTCTAGGCGAGACTCTGGTTGGTTTCGTCCCGCCTTGCGCCGCCCAAGACGACTGGCCACGGCTAGTCGAGCTGATGCAGCGGCTCGGTAGCGCGGCTACGCCCTGGCCCGGCCAGATGGGGCTGGTGCGGCGCTGGTACGAGCCCATCCTTGAGACTCTCTACGACAATGCCCGCACGCGGCTGGGCGATCTTGACCAGCTCGAACGGCTGGCCGATGCCGCCCCGACACGCGAGCGGTTTCTGTCTGAACTGATTCTCGATCCACCCGAGGCCGTGGGGACCGAGGCCGGCCCACCCCATCTGGACGAGGACTTTCTCATCTTGTCCACCATCCACTCGGCCAAGGGGCAAGAGTGGGATACGGTCTTTGTGCTCAATATGGCCGATGGCTGCATTCCTTCGGACATGGCCACCGGCAATCCCGACGAAATCGAGGAAGAGCGGCGTCTACTCTACGTGGCCATGACCCGCGCCAAGAACACCCTTGCCTTGGTCCACCCGCTGCGCTTCTTTGTTCGGCAGCAGAGCCGGTACGGCGATCGGCACGTGTTCACGCCGCGATCGCGCTTTCTGCCCGAAAGCCTGCTCGACCGCTTCGACTGCTGTGCGCCAGCGGGCGCCGAGGCCGCCGAGGAAAGGGCGGCGCCCGGAGGCGCGCGCGTGGATGTCGCTTCTCGATTGCGCGGGATGTGGTCGTAATGAATTTTCAGTTGTAAGTGGCCGTGAACATGATGGCCAGGGCCTTCGAAGTCCAGCGCGCGTCGACGGTGCGATCCTTGGCTGAACCGAGAAGTAGCTGGGCGGCAACGCCCAGGCCCCAATCGTCCGCCACCCACCACTCCTTGCCCACCATGATGCTGCAGCCAATGCCTGTTTTTGTCACATCAAACGAACGGTTCGAGTTGTTTGAGTCACTCAGCTGCACTTGTTGGAGAAGAAGCGTACCCGACACGTAGAGATCGAAGGGCATGAAGTAGTACGCGACACCAGGGCCAAATCCCAAGATGTCCAGATCGGCGTCCAAAGTCCGGGAAGAACCGTAGCTTTCGGCGGTCGGGTTGGGGATGGTGTGGACAAAGAATTCTCCATAGAGAATCAGGTGTGGTGTGATCGCGCCGCCAAAGGCCGCACCGAAAGCGACCGACCCGCCCGAGTACGTCTGCCCGGCGCCGCTGGCCCACGCGCCGCCGCCCCCAAGCGAAAGACGCATATAGAATCCGTCGTGGGCATGATAGCCCGGAGGAACCATCCCGGCCCGAGACAGATACGACGGGGGTAGCCCGTAGCCCGGCGGTGGATAGGGATATCCGGGCGGCGGGTACCCATATCCGGGCGGTGGGTACCCATATCCGGGTGGCGGGTACCCGTATCCGGGCGGCGGGGGCACGTCGCTGGGCGGGGGCGAGGCAGAGGCCGGCGGCGCGTCTGCGGATGCCGGCGCCGCAGAGGGGGCCGGCGCAGAGTCAGGCGGCCCAGACGCGGGCGGCGCAGAGACAGACGGTGCAGAGGCGGGCGGCCGATCTTGGGCAAACACGGCCGGAGAAATGGCCAGGCAAAGGACTGCCAAGGCGACCGCACAAGAAGTGATTCGCTCTTGAATCGCGAGGTGGCTTCTCATGGCGCAGAAGGTTACCACGAATGAGCCCTGCACGGTGGCTTGGCCCATAGGCCATCGGAACCTGCTGCGCAATGGTCGGCTCCCGGCGCACGTGCGGTAGCCAGAGCCGGATCACACACGCGGCGCCGATCCACGCAAGGCCTGCATGACGTCGAGGAGGCAAAACATGCCGAAGCCGCGAAGCTCGAGCAGACGGTCGTAGGTCCAGCCCTCACGGTCGACTGAGCCCGCGACATGGCGCCGGAGGGCGTTGCTGGTGCGCGGCTGCAGCCGGTCGCCAAAGTGTGCGAGAATCTCGCCCGGCGAGGGTATCGCGCGGACGAGAAAATCACGTGGCAAAGCTTCCCGGCAGGCCGAGGCGGGACGAGAACCGGTGAGGGTGAAGAATGCTTCTGCGAAGCGGGCGGCGTCTCGCGAGCGGCGGTCGCGGCGCGAAACCGCGCCGGCTGTTTCTTTCGCGGTCATCAGCCGGATCGCGGACTAGAGCGCGTCGTGGCCGCGCTCGCCGGTGCGGATGCGGATGGCGTCGACCACAGGACTGACGAAGATCTTGCCATCCCCGATCTCGCCCGTGCGCGCGGTGGCCAGAATCGCCTCGACGATGGGCTGCACCATATCGTCGTCGACGATGATCTGGATGCGGACCTTGGGGATGAAGTCCACAACGTAGGCCGAACCACGGTACACTTCTTTCTTGCCGCCCGTGCGGCCGAAGCCTCTGACCTCCGACACGGTCATGCCCTGGGCGCCCACCTGGCGCAGCCGGTCCTTCAAATCGTCCAGCTTGAACGGCTTGATGATGGCTTCGATCTTCTTCATGAGGGTAAGCATCCTCCCGAATAGGTTGCCGGTATGTTTCCGGCTGGTGAAATGTCGGTAACAGCGGCCGTGGCCGACGGTAATCACTCCGGCCACGGCCAAGATTTGGGGCTAAGGGGTGGACTTGATCTGTACGTGGCTCATTCGGCGCCTGGCGGTACCAGGCCCGGCGGCCTCGGGGTCGGGCGGCGTGAGGTTCACGTGCAGCCCGAGGGCCGCGCGAACCGCGAAGTGGTCCTCGCTGACCGAGAAAGCCAGAAGGTCGTTGATTCGTTCGCGCACCGGCAGCGGGCTCTGCCCTGAAGGCTCGACCGCGAGCACCCGCGCTGCCGCGCCGAGGTCGCCACACAGGGCGAGGGCCGCGCGTCCCGCCGTGAGGTCGGCAGCGGCCATCCAACCAAGCATATCCAGCTTGTCCCCGCGCGCGTCCACGAATCTTCTCGCCACCACCTTCAGCTCGGCCCGCAATGCCGGCAACAGCAGAGGGTCGAGCGTCTTGGCCATCTTGTTGACTTCGTCCCCGTGCGGGCCATTGCCGATCGGGCACCCGCCGAGCAGAAGCCCCGCGCGCAGCGCGATCTCCAGCAGAGCCGGCGTGCCCAGGGCAAAGCGGGGAACCCGCTCCCAGCGCATCAACACCATCCGCTTGGCCAAATCGAAGATGACCTCGCTCTGCCGGGTCCACTGCTCGAAACCCGGCCCCACCACTAGGGCCGGCGTCAGCGCGTTCTTTTCCCTCAGGTTCACGATGGACACTGTGCCCGGCGCATCCTTCTTCAAGAAGACGTCAGGCAGGGTCGCCTCAATCGTGTTGGCCACGTAACGCAAGGCTGCGGCGTGTGGCCAGGCCGAGCCCGAAAGATCCACACGTCCGCCCCGTTCCAGGCCGAGGGCCTTGTGTGGGCTCGCACTGGACATGGCGATAGCGGGGCCCAGCAGGGCGAGCAAGGCGCTAACATGGGGATCCTCCGCGGGGTGCAGGATCCTATGCCACAGCTCTTCGTTCATTTTTCCGGCTGCGTTGGGAAGCTGGGTGGGCCTGTAGCTCTCGTAGAAGCTGGCCAGCGGCGGATCGGCCTTGCCCAGGTAGACCAGCGCCGCGGCCACGCACCACATCCGGTCGTGGGCGCCCATCTGATAGAAGAGCGGCGCCAGCGCCTGATACGAAGCGATACGGTCGGGCTTCTTGCTGATCAGCATCTGGTGCTGCGCGATGGTCTTGTTCACCGCCGAAGGACCTGCCTCCTGGTACATCTGGGCGAGCTGCTCCTGGCGCGCGAAGTTGTCGCGGTCGAGCTTGGCAGCCACCTCGAGGGCCAGTATGGCGCTTTCGCGGTTCTTGAGGTGCTTGATAGCCACGTCGGCCAGGGCATCCCATAGGCGCACTTTGACCTCGGTCGGTGCCTCGGCGGGCAGACGCTTCAACTGCCGGCGGTAGGCGCGCGCCAACTCCTTCCAGCTGCGGCTTTCGATCAGCATGCGCTCGATGGCGTCGAACGCCCGCATAAACATCGGATCGTCCTCGAGCACCTGGGTAAACACCTCCACGGCCTTGGCCTGGTCCTTCATTTCGTCACGATAGATGGCGGCCAGGGTGTAGCGGCCGCGGGCGCGAATGGTGGGCTCGGTCTCCAGCCCGGACAGCTTCTCCAGCGTCTCGACCGCCTTGTTCCATTGCTTGCCGATGCTGTAGTAGTCGAGCATCTTGTACAGGGTCTGCCGCCGGTCGGGCTGGGCGGCCAGCGCCTTGGTGTAGCAGGCCACCGCCTCGGCCGAATCATCCAGTTGGTCGCGCAGGATGTCGCCCAGCGCATCCCAAAGCCGCGCGCGTTCCTCCTCGTTGTTGATCAGGGCGAGCTGCTTGCGCCGCAGATCGACCACCTCGTGCCACTCCTGACGAGCCGTGCGGAGCGTGAGGAGCGCGTCCAAGTGGCTGCGCTCGTGCGGCTCCAAGCCCGCCGCCTCCTCGAGAAAGTGTAGGACGGCGTCGCTGTGGCCGATCCGCTCTGCACAGGTGGCCATGCGGGCGCAGAGGGCCGCCCGTTCCGAGGCCGTGAATCTCGTTCGGCCCAAGGCGTAGACGTGCTCGTAAGCCGAGCCCGCCGCGGCCCACGCCTCGCGTTCGAAGTGCAGGTCGGCCGAAGCCTGCGCCAGCGGCAGGTCGTGGGGCGACAGCTTGGTGGCCGCCTCAAAGTTGGACATCGCTTTGTCCATCTTTCCCAACTGCTTCGCGCAACGCGCGACCCGCTCGTGCAAGACGGCGCGGGCCGCGTCGTCATCAGGAGGCGCGCGGCGCAGGAGCATGTCCAGCAGCGGCTCAAGCGGCTGCCATTCCTGCCGTGCCTCGCGCAGCTTGGCCAGACGTTCGGCCGCCCTCGCCTGTTCCGGATCGGCGCTCAGAGCGCGGTCGAGACGATCCAGGCCCGCGTCGGGGTCGTCGAGATGGTCGAGGGCCAAGAGACCGGCCTGGGCCAGCAGACGTCCCTTCTCGATCGGGTTCTTGGTCTTCTCGGCCCCCTCCACTGCGAACTTGACCGCGCGCTCGAACTCGCCCCTGCGGCTGCACAGGTCGGCCAGCGCGGCCAGGGCCACTACATTGTCGGGGTCGCTGTCGAGCGCCCTCAAGTACAACGCCTCGGCGACAGTCGGATCCTCGGCGGCAAAACCCTGGGCCACCACCAGCGCACTCTGCGCGTCCTTCAGCTTGTCGAGCAGCAGGCTGGCACGCTCCATCCGAAGCCCCCGCGCCAGCTCGGCGTCGCCCTTGCGCTGCGCGCGCATCTCGAGCAGGTCGCAAAGCAGCGTCCACCGTTCGGTCTTGCGATAGAGCTCCTCCAACTTGGCGAGGGCCTCTTGGTTGGCGGGATCGCGGGCAGTCAACGCCTCCAGCATCTCGACAAGCGGCTTCCATTGCTCGGTCGAGCGGTAGATCTCTTCCAGTCTGCCGAAGATGGCCCCGTCGCTGGGGTTGCGCGCCAGCGCCTTGCGCAGCAAATCCGTCAGGGCCTTGGTCTGCTCCGTCTTGCGATACAACTCCTCCAGCTTGGCAAAGGCCGCTGGATCGGCCGGATTGCGCGCCAGCTCTTTTTCCAAGAGCGACGTCAGGGGCGCCCACTGTTCGGTCTTGCGCAGCAGCTCCTCGAGCTTGGCGAAGGCTGAATTGTTGTTTGGATCGCGCGCCAGCATCTTCTCGTACAGCGCACGCAGCGGGTCCCAGCGTTCGGCCTGGCGGAAAAGGTTCTCCAGCTCGGCCAACGCCTGGGGGTTTTGCGGATCCCGGTCGAGCACCTTTTGAAAGGCCGCGATGGCCTCGTCGACCCGGGCCGTGTCTCGGGCGCAAACCCGCGCCACGCCGAGCGCGATCTCGGTCGAATCCGCGGCGTCGGCCCCTTCGTGTTCGAGTTGGGCGACCTCTTTGGCGAAGTCATCCCATTGGCCGGTCTTCTCAGCCACGCGTTTGGCTTCGGCGAGCAGATCCGCGTCGCGCGGTTGCATCCGCAACGCGGTCATCATCACGGGATAGGCTCGATCGGCGGCGTTCATCTCGTGTTCCAGCAACCGAGCTACCTCCCATAGAGCCGCCGCTTGCGGAGCCGGCTCATGGATGGCTTCCGCGCGGCTGACCATGATGCCGAGCGTCCGCTCCCATTCCTTGTGTTCGCGCAGGTAGGCCAGGCCCCGATTGAGGCCGTCATGTGCCTCCTCATCCCCGGGATCGGCCAGGAACAGCTCCAGCCAGGCTTCCACCTCGTCGACTCCCGGTTTGCGGCCGGGCTCGGCACAGATCGTGGCTAGGGCCGCCAGCGTCTCCTCCAGAGATGCGTCGACGGAAACCGGGACCAGGCCCAACTCGGCGCGCACCAGACGCTCGCCGTTGTCCGAGAGCGGCGGCACCAGCAGGAAGTGCGGCACCCGAGTCTCGGTTGCGCCCAGCACCCGCTGGACCAGAAATGTGAGATCCGGATCATCGGGCCGGTAGCCCACGAAAACGAACGACCACTTCTGATACAAGCTGGTGACAAAGCCCGTGGCGCCGGTGGCAGTGATTCTCGCCGGGATCTCGGCCGGGGCCAAGCAGAGCGAACCGGGCTCGTCGGCGCGACCGAAGATCTGCAGGAGAAAGCGGCCATGGCCGTGTTCCAGCGAGCTGGCGTTGGCGGCAAACGCCGTCCGGCTCACGACCTCGGCGTCGTCGGCCAGTGCGGTGGCCCAAAGCGCGTCGAACGTTGTCGCGATTAGGCCGCGCCAGGGCGCGTGGGCCACGGTCCGGATGACATCGGGCACCTGAACGCTCTTGCCATACGCATCCGCCAATACGTCGCCCAGCATCCAATCGGGAAAGAGCTCACGCACGAGCGCAAGGGCCGACGTTATGCGGCCTTTCTGCAGAAGATCGTCGAGGGCCGCCTTGTCCGCCTCGCCTGCGACCCGTTCGAGAAAGCTCTGAACGAGAGCGGCCCAGCCGGGCAGGTCGGCCAACTCTGAGCAGCCGGCACCAGCCACCAGAACCGCCTGTCGATTCCGCAGGCGCTCCACCAGCGCATCAGGCAATGCGTGCATGAGATCTCCCTGTGTTTTCCGCTCAGGCGTCCGATGGCGAACAGAATCCGCACTCGCGGTCACGCCACGTCGAGATAGGAGCAATCTCTAGCACAGAATCGGCGTGACTTCCCACGGATCACGCCCAGGGTAGCCGCGCCCGCGCCCAGCACGCTGGAAAGGAACACGGCCAGAAGCGGGAAGATAATCTCGCTCGACGCATCGTTGAGCAGCCTGGTGGCTCCAATGGCGTAGATGGCGGCGGGCAAGCGGGGCTTCATCTGCGGCAAGGCTAGCGCCCCAACGGCGCAGCGGCTAGAGTTGCAGCCAGCATGTCCCAGCCTCCGGACGCCACACAGAAATTGCCCGTGCGGAAGGTGAGCGACGAGGAAAAGCGCGGCCGGCTCTACGAGGAGCAGGTTTTTCCGCTGATCGGCCGAAGGCTGGTCGAGCGTTTGGTCGAGGGCGTTCCCCTGAAACCGCGCTCCCAGGTGCTTCAGATCCGCTGCGGCTTGGGCGGAACGACTGCCGAGCTTCTCCAGCGGCTGGATCACGCCAGCCGGATCATCGACCTGGAAAGCGCGCAGGGCCTACTCGACCGGGCGCGAGCCAACGTTGGGGCTGAGCAGGTCGGGCGCCGGGTCTTCTTCCGTCTGCAGAGTCTGGCCGCGCGCCTGCCCTTCGGGAACCGCGCCTTCGATCTGGTGCTGGCCAACGTGGGGTTGGCGGACCTGGCCCGACCGGATGAGTTTCTCGCCGAGCTGGCCCGTGTGGCCCGGCCGGGAGCCGAGGTGCGGGTGGCCTCGCCGCTGCGTGGGACCTGGGGCGAGTTGCTCGACGTGTACCGGGATGTGCTGGTGCGCCTCAGGCGTGAGGACGCTCTGGCCAGCCTGCGCGGATACGCCGCCTCCTTCCCCGAAGCCGACGGGGTGATCGAGCAGATGGAACAGGTGGGCCTGAAGCCCGTCACCGTACAGCGCGACCATTGGGAGCTGGTCTTTCGCAGCGCGCGCGAGTTTTTCTACGCGCCGGTCGTCGAATTCGGACCGCTCGCGCGCTGGAAGCAGATCGCGGGCAAGGGCGCAGAGGTGCAAGACACCTTCCTGGCTGTCAAGCAGTCCATTGACACCTACTTTTCCAGCCAGTCATTCAGCGTGAGTATCGAAGCGGGGCTTTTTATTGGCCAGAAACCAATCGAACCCCGCAGCTAGAAGAAGCTGTCGGACAGGAGTCGTCCCACGCCAAGCAGCGCCAAGGCGAGGCCTGCTGCGGCCAGAAGCATGCCGGCAAGATCGACGGGCCGGCGTCGCTCGCTGGCCAGCAATACGCCGTACACCGTGGCCACAAGCCCAATCACGATCAAGACGAGCGCCAGCAGCATGGGCCCTTCATCTTGAGGTAGAGTTCGCCGATGGCAAGGCCTGAGCAATTCGCCCTGATCTTGGCCGGCGGTGGAGGCACCCGCTTGTGGCCGGCCAGCCGCCGCAGCCGGCCCAAACAGTTGCTCAACCTGGGCGCCCGTGAGTCCCTCCTGGCCGCCACGTTTCGCCGGCTGAGCGCCCTGGTGGGCCTGGAGCGCACCCTGATCGTGACCGCGGCGGATCAGGCCCAGGCCATCCGCGAGGCTTTGCCCAGTCTCCCGGCCGGCAACCTGGTGGTCGAGCCAGCGCCACGCAACACAGCCCCGGCCGTGGGTCTGGCGGCTGCGCATGTCGCGCGCCGTGCGGGTGAGGATGCGCTGCTGGCCGTCGTGCCGGCAGACGCGTTCATCCGCGACGAAACACAGTATGCGGCCGTGTTGCGAATCGCGCTGGCGCAGGCGAGCCAGGCTATCGTCACCGTGGGCATCAAGCCCAACCGTCCGGAGACCGGCTACGGCTACCTGCAAACCGGGGCGAAGCTCGCAGGCAGCGCGCCGATTTTCCAGGCGGCGCGCTTCGTGGAGAAACCCGACCTGGAAACGGCGCGCGCCTATCTGGCCTCGGGCGAGTACCTGTGGAACTCGGGCATGTTCTTCTTTTCTGCCGGGCGCTTCTTGGCCGAAGCCCGCCAGCACCTGCCCGAGTTGTCAGCCCTGCTCGACGAGATCTGCGTTTCACCCGATCCAGTTGCTTTGGCCCAGGAGCGCTATCCGCGCGTGCCCGCCATTTCCATCGACTACGGCATCATGGAGAAGACGCAAGGCATCCGCGTGGTGCCGGGCGATTTCGGTTGGAGCGACGTCGGCAGTTGGGCAGCCTTGCCTGAGATACGGCCCCCTGACGTCGATGGAAACGTCATTTCAGGCGACGTCATCGTGAAAGCCAGCAAGGGCAGCGTGGTGATGGCTGAGCCGGGCGCCCCGCTGCTTGGCGTGGTGGGTGTCGAGGGGATCGTGGTGGTGGCCACCCGTGACGCCGTCCTGGTCGTGCCCAAGCATCGAGCGCAGGAAGTGCGCAGTGTGGTCGACGAGCTGACCGCGCAGGGCAGAAAACATCTGCTGTAGTGGACGCGGCACACGCAGCAGCTCAATTCGCGAAAAGAAGACCCGCGGTGGCAAAAGCCCGTTCATGCTGTAGATTTATGGTGATTGGGCGAGTGGAGCTGCGAGCCAAGGCGCCCGGATTGCCATGCAAAGGAAGCCGCCATGCAAAGAACCTTCGTCAGTCTGACGCTTCTCCGCAGGATGTTGCCGCCTTGCGCGTTCGTGGCGCTGCTGTTTTTTGCCCGGCCCGCATCGGCGGCCCTGGGAGGCGACGCCACCTCCATTGGCGCCGGCCAGACTCACTTGCTGGCCAGTGCGCGCATCGAGCGTGCTGACACACACACCATGCACGAGCTCCAGGCGGCGACCGGCACCAAGGTGCGCGAGTATCTCGGCAATGATGGCCAGGTTTTCGCCGTCGCCTGGCAAGGCCCATTTCGCCCTGACCTGCGCAAGCTCCTCGGCGCCTACTACGAAACGTACCTCCAGGCCGCGGGCCCCCGGGCTGCCCGCGGCCCCGTCAACCTTCGCTTGCCAGGCCTGGTCATCCACATGAGCGGCCATCAGCGTGCCTTCTACGGCCGGGCGTATCTCACAGACCGCGTTCCGGAAGGCCTGTCCACCGACGAGATTCGCTGATGCACGGACGTCGCTTGCGACGAGCCGGGTTGGCTTGCACATCCGCGGCCCTCCTGGGTTTGGGCGCAGCGTGTGGCAGCACCAATCCCGGTCCGCGTTCCAACACTGTGGCCCCGCCCGCTGACAACGTGGCCGAGGTCTCCGTCGACTATGGGCCGCCCGAACTCACGGGCTACCTCAACGGTCTGTTCGCCACCGTAACCGTCTGCGTTCCCGGCACCAGCGACTGCCAGGCCATCGACCACGTGGTGGTCGACACCGGCTCGTCGGGTTTGCGCTTGCTCGGGTCGGTGCTGACGCTCTCGCTGCCAACGTGGACGGACGATAGCGGAGTCGCTGTCGCGGAGTGCAACCAGTTCTTGGGCGGCTTCATCTGGGGCCCGCTGCGAAGCGCCGACCTCAGCATCGCGGGCGAGCAGGCCAGCAACCTCGCCATCCAAGTCATCGACGAGTCAACCTACCCTGTGCCGAGCGATTGTACTGGCTTCGACCAAAGCACCGCCGAAGCCTTGGGGGCCAACGGCATTCTCGGGGTGGGCTCGTTCCTGCAGGACTGCGGACTGGCCTGCGCCGTGCGCCTGGGTGCCCGGTCGGTCAATCCGGGGGTCTACTACGCTTGCTCATCGACAACCGCGGGTGGCTGCCAAGCGGTGGCCGTGCCAGTTGCCAAGCAGTTGTCAAATCCCGTCTTGTTCTTCAGCCAGGACAACAACGGCGCCATTATCGAGTTGCCTGCAATTCCCGCAGAGGGGGCGCCTAGCGTGACGGGATCTTTGGTCTTCGGCATTGGCACGCGCGCGAACAATGCTCTGGATTCGGCGACGGTGATCCGGCTCGACGACTTTGGCAACTTTCTGACCCAGTACCCCACGAATGGCAGCCCGTCTTCTGCCTTCATCGACAGTGGCTCCAACGCAATCTACTTTCTCGACAGCGGCACGACGCGCATCCCGACCTGCTCCGACCCATTCTCGGACTTTTACTGTCCTGGCTCCA
>Ga0182010_10001458_pt1 | contig 12443 bp, 7 predicted proteins | sample 611E1MmetaG_FD_120488 | JGI IMG/M metagenome (GOLD analysis project Ga0182010, IMG submission 120488) | Permafrost microbial communities from Stordalen Mire, Sweden - 611E1M metaG | ecosystem: Environmental > Terrestrial > Soil > Wetlands > Permafrost | place: Sweden: Stordalen | collected...
CATCGCGAGGACGACCGTGAGGGCGGCTGGGTGGCGGGTGCGCATGGGCGGGCTGGTTCCTCCTGGTGCGAGATGCGGAGCGGCGCGAAGACGTCGAGCGCAGGGACGCGTGCGGCCGAGGTCGGCATGTACGTGCGCGGCCCCGGCACGCCGGGGATCGGCCCCACCCCCAGGTCCCGCCGTCGGGCCGTTGAAAGGGTAGCGAAAGCGCGAGCAAAGCGCGGCCGAGGGCCCCACGGGCGCGACCGCGGAGGCCGCGCCGACGCGCCCGGTGCACCGACGCACCGAACCGGACGGAAGTACTGGTCCCCCGGGACCCGAGGGTACAAACGTCCCATAGCGGCGCCCGGCGGCCCCCGGCTATCTTCCGATCACGCGCCGAACCAGCGACCCTCGAGAGGCGCGAGAGGGCCGCACCGCTCTCATCTGCGCCATTTCCTCGAGCGCCCAGGAGTGCCCAACGTGAAGCAGTCGCTGAAGTCCCGACTCTTCGGAGTTGCCGTCACGTTCTCGATGTTCGCGATGTTCGTCGTACCGCATCTCGGGAAGCGCTGGTAGATCCTCCCTTACGGGAACGCCCGGGACGCGGAGCCCTCCCCGCGACCCGATCAGGCGCCCCGCCCGCGACGAACGAGACCCGGACCGGCCGGCCCGGGTCTCTTCGCGTCCGCCGCGAGGTCATCCACGAGCCCGAGTCGAAGCGCGACGGTCGCCGCCTCGACGCGGCCGGAGACCCCGAGCTTGGCCAGGATGTTCCCGACGTGAACACCGACCGTCTTCTCGCTGATGTAGAGGCGCTCGCCGATCTCCCGGTTGGTCCGGCCGGCCACGATCTCCGCGAGCACGCCGCGCTCCCGGACGCTGAGGCCGAACGTCTCGGCCGTTCGTCGGTCTGCCGCGGTCGCCGCCCACCCCTGGCGCGCCGGACGCGCATCCGCCTGACCGCCCCGAGCGGCTGGCTCCGGACCCGGAGCCACGGGAGTCGCCAGGAGCTCGAGCGCTTCCAATGGCAGCGCGATCCGGGCGCGACCGGCGAGGTCGGCGAGCGCCCGAAGAAGGGGTATGGCGGGCAGGTCCACTGCGATTCGGGCAGCCTCCAGCAAGGGCTCCCGGGCCTCCTCCCGACGCTCGCGCCGTTCGCGGTCGGCGCTTCCTGCCGCGAGGATGGCCGCGGCCTGCCGCCGGCGAGCGCGCGCCACGTCGTACGGGCGGTGGAGCGTCATCCAGCGTGAGGCAACGGCTGACCAGGCCTCGGGATCGTCGCGACCCACCACTCGCAGCAGGTGCGCGCGCGCGGTCGCCAGCTCCGCATCCACCTCGCGACGGGCGAACACGCCGTCGTCGACCCCGGAGGCCGCGACCATGCGTTTCGCCTCTCCCAGGACGGCATCCGCCCGAGCATGGATCGCCGCGAGCGTCGCGAGGTCGCGGCGGTCGCGGGCGGCCTCCGCGACGTCGGCGGCGACGGCGAGCACGGTGCCCGCGGTCCGCGCGGCCAGCGCCCAGTCCTCGGTGGCGCGGACGCGATCCCAGGCCGCGTCCGCCACGCGGAGGGCATCCGCCGGGTCTCCCCGCCAGAGCGCGAGGGACGCCGCCGCCTGGTAGGTCGGAACGGCGTACTGCGTGTCGGCCAGTAGCTCCAGCTCCACGAGGAGGCGACCCAGCGTCTGGGTGGCCTCTTCCCCGGCGGAGAGCTCGGTCTCGACCGTGATGAAGCCGACCGCGGCGTGGACGAACGCGATCCCTGCCGGCGCCCACGCGAGCGCGTGCACCGCGAGGTCGCGCGCCTCGCGCCACCGTCCCAGTTGGAAGAGCGTGTCGACGGCGCCGCTCCGCAGTCGGTTGCCGTGGACAGCCTCGAGACCTGCCGCCTCGGCGGCGGCGATCCCCGCGTGCGCGATCCGGACCGCCTCCTCGCGCCTGCCCTCGAGATCGAGGATCGTGGCGAGGTTGGCGCGGGCCCGGAACGCGTCGTCGAGCCGATCGAGACGGACGGCGATCGCGAGCGCACGCTCCAGGCGCGTCACCGCCGATTCGGGCCGGCCGAGCCAGCCGTCGACGACGCCGAGCGTGCACAGCGCGTGCCCGAGCCAGGCATCGGCGCCCGGGCCGCACGACTCGGCAGTCCTGATCGCCTGCTCGGCGAGGTGTTCCGCGTCCGTGAAGGAGCCTTCCAGCATCCGGATCTGGCCCAGGGTCGCGAGCACGCGGGACCGCTCAAGGGTCTCGGTTCGCGGCAGGATCTCCAGGGCCCGCCGGTGGGCGACGAGCGCACCCTCGCGGTCGCCGCTCTCCCAGCGGAAGACACCGAGGCGATCCCAGGCCGCCGCGCTCGACGTGCGGTCGCCCGACGGGATTCCTGGGGCAAGCGCTGACGCCGCGAATGCCGCCGCGCGTCCCGGGTCGCCCGCGACGAGTGCCGCCTCCGCCGCGCGACGAACGAGCGCGACATCCGGCACGGCCGCCATCCGATCGGCGCTCGGAGTGGCCGGGACCGCGAGCTCGATCGCAAGCTCCAGGTGCGCAAGGGCGTCCGTGCCGGCACCGGCCACCTCCTCGGCCGCGGCCGCCTGGAGCGCGGCCGCTCGTGCTCGTCCGGGTTCGTACGCTCGAAGCCAGTGTCGTGCCGCCTCGGATGGGTGGCTGCCGAGCACGGTGGCCACCGCGGCGTGCATGCGACGGCGCTCGTCCGGAAGCAGGTCCGCGGCGAGCGCGGCGGCCACGAGCTGGTGGCGGATTCCGAACGGGCCCGCCCCCGATGCGTCTCCCGGGCTGGTCGCCGGCACCGCGAACCGCTCCCGCAGCGCCTCCTGGAGGCCCGCGGCCAGGTCGCCGTCGAGCATGCGCGTGCCGCCTCGTGCGCGGTCCGGGGTACGGCGGGGCGCCCGTCCCTGGCCCTGCTGGTAGGCCGTCGCCACCGCGTCGAGCTCATCGAGCGCGAGCGGTCCCTCCGCGAGCGCAAGTGCGCGCAGGACCCCGCGGCAGTCCGTGGACCGGTGGGCGACCCGGCCGAGGATGAGCTGCGCCAGCGGGGCCGTGAGCGAAGCGCCGGAGAGCTCTCGGCGCGCGTCGAGCACCTCCTCGACGATGAGCGGGTTCCCTCGCGACCGCTCGGTCACGAGCAGGAGGAGGGGGGCGGACGGCCGCTCGCCCTCGTGGACCTCGATCAGCGCGCCGACCTCCGGCTGGCTCAGCGGGCCGACCTCGACCCGGTCCAGTCTGCGGGGTCCGCTCTCGATGGCCTCGAGCGTCGCCCGAAACGGATGCGTCCGGGTCAGGGCGTCGGGCTGGTAGGTCCCGACAAGGAGGAGCGGGAGGTGGCCGGCCGTCCGGGCCAGGAACGCCACCAGGTCGCGCGTCGCGGCGTCGATCTCGTGCAGGTCTTCCAGGAGCATGACGACCGGGCGCTCGGCCGCAAGCCGGCCGAGGAGGGCCCGCAGCGCCTCGAGGGTCCGCTCGGTTCGGCGTTCCCGGCCACCTGGTCCCGCAGGGTCAACCGTGGGCACCCCCGGGATACCCGCGAACAGGGGGCCGAGGAGCTCGGGAGCGGGCCCTAGGAGATCGGCGACGCGCGCGCGCGACAGCGTGCGCAGGTGCCCCTCGATCGCGAACCGGACGGGGCGATATGGGGCGCCGCGCCATGCGGGAAGCCGGTCGCTGCGGAGGAGCGCAACCGGGCGGCCGGGTTCTGCAGCGATCCGCGATTGCAGCTCGTCCAGGAGCCGGCTTGCGCCCATCCCGCTCGAGCCGGAGACAAGGATCGCGCCGCCGCGCCCGTCGGCAACGTCCGTGACGGCCTGGTCGAGCTGGTCCAGCTCCACCTGGCGCCCGATGAACCGTCCCGTCTCGCGCTCCCTCGCCATTCCCGGCATTCTACGGACCGGCGCGCGACCGAGGCTCGGGCCTTCCGCCAGATCGCGGCATCGGTCCGGAAAGGGTCAGGCGCGTGCCCGGGCATCGAGGTAGGCGAGGAGCACGTCCTCGTCGACCATGCCGAACCCGGCCGGCGAGGGCGCGGCGTTCGTCACGATGTCGCCGATCGTCATCCTGTGGATCCATCCCTGTCGCCCGTCCGGCGTGAGCACGCGGCGGTACGTGCCGCGCTGCTCGAGGATCTCCACCTCGTCCCCTTCGTCGAGCGAGTCGATCGCCTGGCCGAGGAGCTCGTCCGGTCGGTCGAGAAGCCGCACAAGCTGGTAGCGGATGACATGGCGTTCGCCACCCGAGCTGGGTACATCGTGCATGTTGAACGTCAGTGCCACGTGGTCCCCGCCGTTACGGATGGGATCCGACTTGCGCGCCGCGAGCAGGGATGGACGGCGCCACCGGGGCAGGTTCAAGTCCGTGCCACCCGTGCCCGGGTCCACGCCCGTGAAGGCGGGCGCGAGCTCCGCTCCCAGCATCGCGTACGGGGAGGCAGACGCGGCCGCGAGGTTCGCGTCGGAGTCGGTCGGGGCCTCGTCGCGGCGCTTCTTACCGAAGAGCAAGAATGCCAGCGCGAGTGTTGTCGTCGTGGACATAAGAGCCGCGAGCGTCGCGAGCCGAGGGAGCTGGCCAAAGGGATCCGTACTCGGCAACCCAGGGACTCCGGCCATCAAGGACGGCGGGGAGCCGTCGGCGGAGCCACCCGCACCTGCGTCGCCCACGCCCGATCCGGCCGGATCGCTGCCCGGCGATCCAGCGCCGGTGCCGTTGGGAGCAATGCCGCCCGCCGACCCTCCACCATCGGGGCCGCCCCCGGATCCGTCGCCGCCCGCACCAGGAGTCGTCGGGCCTCCGGCAACGGGGGCACCAACGACGATCGGAGTGAAGATCGGCGCGGGAGTCGGTGCCGGCGTCGCCGTGGCGATGGGCGTTGGAGCCGGCGTCACGCCCGGCGTCGGGGTTGCCGCCGGAGCCGGAATAGGTGTCGGCGTGGCGGAGCGTGACGGGGTTGGGGTCGCGTCGGGCCTTGCGCTCGGGCTCGGCGTCGGAATCGCGGTTGGGCTCGTCGTCGGGCTCGAGCTCGGGCTTGGCGTTGGGGTCGAGCTCGGGCTTGGCGTTGGGGTCGCGGTTGGTGAGGGAGCCCTGGTCGGGGGCAGAGTCGCGATGGGAGCCGGAGTTGGTGCCGGCGTGATGGGCGCCGGGCTTGGGGTCACGGTTGGCACCGGGGTGGGCGTCGGCGCGATCGGGGTGGGCGTCGGCGCGATCGGGGTGGGCGTCGGCGCGATCGGGGTGGGCGTCGGCGCGATCGGGGTGGGCGTCGGCGCGGTGCTCGCCACGACGTCGTACCCGATGCATATGATCGGATCGATGCCGTTCCAGTTGAAGATGCCCTCGAGATTGTCGCCGTTGTTGATGTCCCGGTAGCAGCGCAGTGCGCCAAAGCCAGCATTCGGTGCGACCCTCTCCGTCACGACGACGCCGGAACTCCAGATCCCGTTTGCGACGCGGTTGGAGTCGGGGCTCGTGAGGTTGAAGACGGCCGATCCGTCGGTGCCCGTCGTCGCGGTGCCAATATCGACACCTGGCGAGCCTGCGGTCATCGTGAACTGTCCGCCGGACTCGGGAGAACAAGCCGAGGGCACGTCGGTTGCCGGATCGACGAGGCTCGTCTGAACCTTGGGGTTGAGCTCGCTGCCGAGCTCGCCGCCGTGCCCGCCCGTGTCGTCGGATGACGTCGGGTTCCGGTTGGCCGGGACGACGCCGTATCTCGGGCAGATGTACCTCAGAAACGTGATGTCGACACTCGACACCGGGTCTGCAAGACGTAAGGAAGCGGTGAGCGCGGGCCTGCTGGCGATCGCAGTCGCACCAGCGGGTCCTGCCAGTGCCGCGAGCCAGAGGACGACGACCGCCAGGACGCCAAAGAGGATGCGCCCACGCGAGCGATGCGAATGTCGGAACGCCACGATCCCCTATCCCGTTTCAGGCGAGTCTGGGCTCGATCCCCCGCCCCAGCGAGCATCGTCGGTCGCGGCGTCCGGATAAATGGTACGGGGGTCCGGTCGCAGGTACCCCGGTCGCACCAGTTGACTGCGGATCCTTCCGTATTGGTGCCGCAGCGCACCGCCCAATTCGCGCCCCCCCGGTACCCCGATGGGGGATTGGGCAGGGATCCCGCCGCGGCCATGATCTGGCCATGTTGAACCAGCGACGTGAGCACCTGCCCGGGCTCACGATGCGATCCCTGGCGGTCACCGGCCTCCTGGCGGCCGGGATCGGCTGGCTGGCGATCGGTCTCGTGGCCGGCTGGGTCGTCTTCTTCACACCGCTCCTGGAGCGAACCGCCAGCCTGACCTCGCGGTCCGCCGCCGCGCCACTTCTCGGCGCTGCCTCATGGGCCGTCGCCCTGACGGCGCCGGCGTGCTTCGTCGTGCTCGGGATCACCCGCCTGGCGCGCGCCGCGACCCACCTCCTGGGCCGATCCGGGCCCCGGCGGCCGGTCCACGCGATGGCCCGGCGGCTGCCGGACGGCGTGGTCTCGCTTCCGACGATCCACCTCCCCGACGGACGCCAGATCCCCGACGTGGTTCTCGGCCCGCATGGCATCGCATTCTTCGAGCCGCTCCCGCCGCCGGCGGCCACCCGCCAGGTCGGGGGCCGCTGGGAGGCGCGCTTCAGTGATGGCCTATGGCGCCCCATCGAGAACCCGCTGGACCGGGCCGCGCGCGACGCGGACAGCCTGCGCCGCTACCTCGCCGAGGATGACCGCGACTTCGTGGTCAAGGTGCACCCGGTCGTGACGTCGATCGCGCCGCAGGTCGAGCGCACCGATACCTGCGCGGTCGTCCCGCTCGGCGCCGTGCCCGGCTGGATCGCCGCCCTCCCGGTGCAGCGGAGCCTGTCGGCGGCGCGGCTCCAGCACGTTCGCGATCTGCTGGACCGCCTCTCCTAGGCACCCGGGCCCTGGCAGCGGATGTCCGATCGTTCGCAGGCAACCGGATCGACACTTGCGTGATCCGCCGCCCTGCGGCACACTGCGCCGACAATGCAGATCACAACCGTCGCCTGGCTCATGTGTATGCGCTGGCGGCCCCGTCGCGTGGAGGATGGGGTCTCGAGCGCCTGATCGACCGTGGGGGTCGAGCCGGGGGCCGAGACCGGGTCCCGGGGCCGCAGTCCAGCAGGACTGCGGCTCTTCTGTTCTCCGGGAAGCGAGACGGGAGCCGCAGCAGCAGGCCAGGCGGCGAGGACGTCCCTCCCCGTCAGCCGACCAGGGACTCGCGGACGAACGATCCAGATCGCCGACGGAGTGACCCAGATGTCAGACCAGCCCCAGTACCGACCCGAGACGCTCGCGATCCATGCCGGCCAGAAGCCGGATTCCGCGACGAACGCGCGGGCAGTCCCGATCTACGCGACGACGTCATACGTCTTCAACGACGCCGACCATGCCGCCCGGCTCTTCGCCCTGCAGGAGTTCGGGAACATCTACACGCGGATCATGAATCCCACGAACGGCGTCTTCGAGGAGCGCGTCGCCGCGATCGAGGGCGGCGTCGGGGCGCTTGCGTTCGCCTCCGGCCAGGCGGCCGAGACGGCGACGATCCTCAACCTCGCCCGGACGGGCGACAACATCGTCGCCAGCAGCAGCCTCTATGGCGGCACGTACAACCTGTTCCAGTGGACCCTGCCGAAGCTCGGCATCACCACCGCCTTCGTGGACGGATCGGACCCGGCCAACTTCGCCCCGGCCATCGACGCGAACACGAAGGCGATCTACCTCGAGACGATCGGCAACCCGCGCCTGGACGTGCCCGACATCGCGGCGATCGCGGACGTAGCGCACGCCCACGGGATCCCGCTCGTGATCGACAACACGTTCGCGCCGCTGCTCTGCCAGCCGATCCGGCACGGGGCCGACATCGTCATCCACTCCGCCACGAAGTGGATCGGCGGGCACGGCACGGCGATCGGCGGGATCGTGGTGGACGGCGGCACATTCGACTGGAAGGCATCCGGCCGGTTCCCCGACTTCGTGGAGCCGGACCCGTCCTATCACGGCGTGAGCTACGTGGAAGCGGTCGGGAACCTCGCCTTCATCATCAAGCTCCGGGTCCAGGTCCTGCGGGACACGGGCGGCGCGCTCAGCCCGTTCAACAGCTTCCTGTTCCTCCAGGGCCTCGAGACGCTCCCGCTGCGAATCGAGCGGCACGCCTCGAACGCGCTGACGGTCGCGAACTGGCTGCAGCAGGACCCCCGGGTCACCTGGGTCAGCTACCCGGGCCTGGCATCCCACCCGGCCCACGCGAACGCGAAGCGCTACCTCACGGGCGGGTTCGGGGGCGTCCTGGCGTTCGGCATCCGCGGCGGCCGCGAAGCCGGGAAGGCGCTTATCGACAACGTCAAGCTGTTCAGCCTGCTCGCCAACGTCGGGGATGCGAAGTCGCTGATCATCCACCCGGCCACCACGACGCACCAGCAGCTCAGCGCCGAGGACCAGCTCTCGACCGGCGTGACGGAGGACCTGGTCCGGCTCTCGATCGGCCTCGAGCACGTCGACGACATCATCGCGGACCTCGATCAGGGCCTCGCGATCGCCACGAGGGGCGCGCCCGTCGGCGCGGGCGCCTGACCGATGCGCGCGCGGGAAGCCCGCGCCCTCGGTCGCTCGTCCCCGCCGGCGACCGGCGCGCGGCCCAGGCCCGTCTCGCCCTTCGGGGCCGGCCGCGTCCTGGGCCGCGATCTCGGACCGTTCGAGCTCGTATCCGGGGAGCGGCTGGCGGCGCTGCGGGTCGCGTACCGGCACGACGGTCCGGGGCCGGCGGAGGCACCCCAAGTCCTCGTGATCCATGCGCTCACCGGGTCCGCCGACGCGGCCGGCGACTGGTGGTCCCCGCTCATCGGGCCGGGCCTCGCGCTCGACACCGACCGGGTGGGCGTGCTGAGCATGAACCTGCTCGGCGGCCGGTACGGCACCACCGGGCCGACCAGCCCGGATCCCGCAACCGGTCGACCGTACGGCGCCACGTTCCCGTCCATCTCTACGCGTGACCAGGCCCGCGCGCACTGGGCCCTGCTCGACGCGCTCGGGGTGCCCGGGCTTGCCCTCGTGGTCGGCGGGTCGCTCGGGGGCATGGTCGCGCTCGAGGTGGCGCTCGAGCGACCGGATGCCGTGCGGTCGGTGGTCCCGATCGCGGCGCCGGCCGCCACGGGCGCACTCGCCGTGGCGTGGAACGCGATCCAGCGGGCGCTCGTGGACTGGCTCGGCGACGACGGCCTGGCGCTCGCGCGCCAGCTGGCGATGACGACGTACCGGAGCGAGGCCGACTTCGAACAGCGCTTCGGCCGTGCGGCGGAAGCCGACGGCACGCCGTCGATCGTGAGCTACCTCCGATACCAGGGCCAGAAGCTGGTGCGCCGCTTCGACACGGACACCTATCGAACGCTCATCGGCGCGATGGATCGCCACGACATCGGCGCCGGTCGTGGCGGGATCGGGCCCGCCCTCGCCAGGCTCGCGGATCACGGGGTCCGGCTGACCGGCCTCGGCATCACCGGCGACATCCTCTATGGGCCCGATCAGGTCCGGGCGCTCGTGACGGCGGCGGCCGGGGAGGGCGCCCACGCCAGGTACATGGAACTGCAGTCCACGAAGGGCCACGACGCCTTCCTTGCCGAGTGGGAGGCCCTCAGCGCAATCTTCCGGGGGATGCTCGACGAGGCGCTTGCTCCCAGGCCCGTCCTGCCGCCGCGCGACTGACGGGGTCCGGGTCGCCCGACCTCAGCGCCCGGGCCCGGCGTCGGCCGCGAGCGGCGTGAGGATGCGCAGGGCACCGGGCATGACGCTCGCCGTGAACCAGCCCGCGGGATAGGGGTCGCCGTCCACCTGGAGCGGGACCGGTGGATCCGGCATCACGGAGATCACGCGGCCGCGAACCCGGAGGGAGCGAGCCGACGCCGCGCCCGGAGCGTGGGGCGCACGCGCCGCGAGGAGCTCGACGGCGGCCTGGATGCCGCCGATGGGGCCACCGCCCCGGAGCACCAGCAGCTCCAGGAGCCCGTCCGCGGGGTCGAGCGGGACGCGCGGTCGCACGATACCCGGGACGAGGTCGCCGCAGTTGGCGACGAGCGCCACCATGCCGTCGGTCTCCAGCGTGACGCCATCCACGCCAATCTGAAGGTGGATCGGGCGCGCGTCGCCCATGAGCCGCGCCGCGGCGGCGAAGTAGGCGCCGACGCCCAGCCGACGTTTCGCGTCCCGGCTCGTCGCGGCCATGACGGCGGCGTCGAACCCGGCCCCGCAGGCGACCGTGAACCGCTCGTCGAGGTCGTCGGGCGATGCCGGGCCGCCACCGCGGTGGATCGTCACCGCGCCCAGGTCGATCGTCCGCGGGGAGAGCGTCTTCAGCGCCGCGGCCGCGCGCCCCGGCGCCCGCGGGATCCCGAGGGCGGCGGCGAGCAGGTTGCCCGTCCCGGCCGGCACGAGGCCCAGCGGGATGCCGCTCCCGGCAAGCAGGCGCGCCGCAGCCCGAACGGTCCCGTCACCGCCGACCACCACGACGAGCGGAGCGCCGGCGTTTCGCGCGGTCGCGATCGCCGCCTCCAGGATGGGCACGCTGATCGCCTCGACGCACGTCGGCTCGCTCCCCGTCCGCGCGGTCACGGCCGACGCGACGAGCGCAAGGAGCCGCGCACGCGCCGCGGCGTCGCCGAGCCGTGACGCCGCGGCGTTCGCCACGATCAACGCGGGCACGTCGGGCGCCGGACGCTGGGTCACCGCCGCATGATCCCATGCCCGCCGGGCGCCGACGCTCGCGGGACGCGACCGACAGGAGCGGCCTCGCGACCGCGTGGTAGGCTCGGCCCCGATGGCCACGATCCTCCGGCCGGTCCCGGACCTTCGCGAACGCGTGTGGGGCGGCCGTCGCCTCGGCCCGCCGCGCGGGGCGCCGATCGGCGAAGCCTGGGTTGCGGGTCCGTCGAACGTCATCGCGGACGGGCCGGACGAGGGCCGGACGCTGGCCGACATCGCCGCCCGCGATGGCGCCGCGTTCGTCGGCCGAAACGCCGCCGCGCGCACGGGCGATCGCTTTCCGCTCCTGGTGAAGCTCATCGATCCCGCCGCGTGGCTCTCCGTGCAGGTGCACCCGGACGACGTGACCGCGGTTCGGCTCGAGGGGCCGGAGGCGATCGGCAAGGCGGAGGCATGGTTCGTCCTCGACGCGAGCCCGGGCACCGAGGTTCTCGCAGGGGTCCGTCCCGGCGTCCGCGGGTCCGACGTGCGGGCGGCGATCGTCGCCGGGTCCGGGACGCTGCCTCCTCTGCTGGTGCGACACCGCCCCCGGGCCGGTGACGCGCTCCCGATCCCGGCCGGGACGCTCCACGCGGTGGGACCGGGCGTCTTCCTCTACGAGGTCCAGCAACCGTCCGACCTGACCTACCGATGCGACGATTGGGGCCGGCCGGCGACGCCCGAGCGTCCGCTCCATGTCGCGCAGGCCCTGGCGTCCGTCCGTCCCGGAAGCCGGCCACGGCTTCGCCACGCCCAGACCGCGGACCGCGCGACGGTCATTGACGAGGAGCATTTCCTCCTGGAGGAGGTCGTGGTGGGGCCCGACCGGACGGCCAGGCTGGAGCCCGGCGGGGCGTCGGTCCACGTGGTGACCGCGCTCGACGGGCCCATCCGCCTCCTCGCGGCCGCGCCGGGCGCGCCGGGGGCGCCCGGCGACCGAGGCACCGGCTCGGAGCCGATCGTGCTCGGCGGGCTCGAGACCGCCGTGGTCTCGGCGGGCGTGGTCGCGTACACGATCGATGCGCCCGCGCGCGCTCGCGTCCTCATCGCACGGGTGCCCTGACCCGGGCGGGCGAGTGGCTCGAACCATCGGCGGGGTGGCGCGATCCCGGATCGTCGTGTAAGGTGCCGCCGGGGAACAACGCGACAGACACGGGATCAACCGAAGAATTGCCGCCACCGGCAGGCCCGTCCTGCCGTTCGCCGCGTGCCCCAGCGCGCGGCCCGTCTCCCCGACCCGAAATCGGCGCCCCAGCGCCGGGCGGGTCGCCTTCCTGCCGTTCGGCGGCGCATCCATCGCCACCTCGCGATGAGCGGGGTGTCCTGGTAGAAGGGAGCTCCTTTGCCCCGAAACGCACGCCTCAGGGCGTACGTCATGGCAGCCACCGCGGCTGCGTACCTTCTCAGCATCGGTCCGGCTGCGTCGGCTGTCAGCGCCGCCACGCCGATCGCGGTCGCGCCGGCCGTCCCGGCCGCAGCGCCGATCGCTGACCCTTCGGCCGTCCCGGCCGCAGCGCCGATCGCTGACCCTTCGGCCGTCCCGGCCGCAGCGCCGATCGCGGTCGCGCCGGCCGTCGACGCCAGCACACCGGCAGGCTCCTCGGCCCCGGCCGCAACGCCGATCGCGGCTGCGCCGATCGTCGCGTCGGTCCGAGCGACCACCCCCCTCAAGGCCGTGCCGACGCGGGCCGACCAGGTGATCGCGATCGCGCGATCCAAGCTCGGC
>Ga0182010_10001461_pt1 | contig 12432 bp, 14 predicted proteins | sample 611E1MmetaG_FD_120488 | JGI IMG/M metagenome (GOLD analysis project Ga0182010, IMG submission 120488) | Permafrost microbial communities from Stordalen Mire, Sweden - 611E1M metaG | ecosystem: Environmental > Terrestrial > Soil > Wetlands > Permafrost | place: Sweden: Stordalen | collected...
CAATCCCTATATCTCTTCACAAGCTACAATCATCAATTCCTTCTGAAATAGAGTACATAGTACTCAAGTCAATGCGCCTAAATCAGGATGAGCGATATCAGCTTACAAGTGCACTCTGGAATTATTTGAAGCATTTTGCAGATATCGATTTATTACTATTCCAGATGGAAAAAGAACCAGTATCAATGAATGTTCACACACCATCCAATATGGATAGGAAACAGCTTGATTTCCATCGCATTTTTGGCACTTTTATAATTAATTGTGCCAATTGTAGACCTAATGCAGCACCGATAAAGCATAGACTATTACAATTTGCCTCTGATTTTCACAAATTATTTATCTGCCATTTATAATCACATGACACAATTTAGGAGTTTGTCGAAATCCTCCTTGATTAATTTTTTTGGTGCTCTTCGGATATGTGGAAATATTTTCGGATTAGAAGATATTCAAAATATGGAAGAGAATCAAAGTATAAGTAATAGTACAAATAATATCATTATACTGAGCCCAGTTGACAAAAATATTTAATGCAAATGATAATTTTGGACAATGTGTTAAATTTTTGGGAAAATATGAATTTTAGGGATACATACTTTCTGGGGTCATAATGAGTAAAGAGTCTACAACTAGAAAATATTCTTGTTGAACAACTAAAAAATACAATAGAATTTGATAATGATTAGGGAACAAGTTTCAAAATACTATTTCAGAAAAAAGACTAATTCTCTTGAAGTTTATCCACTATAAAGGGGAGGTACAATGAAAAAAGCAAAAATTCTGGTTGTTGAAGATCAGAATATAGTGGCTCTCAACATCAGGAATAAGCTGATAAATCTCGGTTATACTGTGCCTGGTACTGCATCTACTGTAGAAGAAGCCATAAGAAAAGCGAAGCTGACAAATGCAGATCTTGTTTTGATGGATATTATGTTGAAAGGGAATAGGGATGGAATTGAAGCTGCCCGTGAAATCAAACAGCAACTCAAAATTCCAGTACTTTATTTGACCGCATATACTGATGATGAGACTCTCGCTAGGGCAAAAACTACAGAGCCTGCAGGATATATCTCAAAACCTTTTAAGGAAGAAGACCTGCATAGCAGTATAGAGATGGCTTTGCACAAACAGAGAATTGAAAGAAAAGAGAGTGATAACATTAATTGATAATTAGTTTTTTAAACAAAGTGACAAAAAACCATACAATTGAAAACACTATGAATTTGTCCTTTTCTATCATACATTAGCTTTGTTACACTTTGTTTTCAAATCTATCGAAAACTACAATTTTATCCCCATAAACAAAATGTAGTGAAAAAAAGTAATATGAGACATTACAAGTCAAATAAGATCTCAGCAGAAAAATATGTTTCTAAAAAGTATCTTAATTTTATTTTCAAACGAAAACTCATTCGCAGTTTCAACATATATTGCTTGCATTAACGACTTGATAGTCCAGACATTTTAACAAAATAGAAACCAGAAAAATGAAAAAATTCTAAAAAAACCTTTTGAATACTAAAGCAAGGTTATTCCAACAAAGATTAAGAATTTCTGTTATTTTAAATTACCTAATTTGCATATTTAGTATGTGACGTAGAACATTGTAGCGATCCTGCTTTCAAGTTAGTTCCAGCATTCAATTGCCCAGGATATAGGGAAAAGTTATATACTGCACTTTTTTCCTGTAAAAAACCCCAACTTCTCTCAGAATTATTATAAAACATATCTGCTAGGTTACTATTAAGATTTTTATGTATCCCTACGGTATATATGCACCTTGCTCCCTCGAATGAGATATTATAGGAAGTTCAGTATGCTTTTTTTTGAAAATTTTTTCTCTCTTTTTTCGACCTGTACGTTAAGACAGATGAAAATTTCATGATCAAAAATCTCTCAGGTTACAGTAATCGAACCAAAATTCATAGAATTGGTCTTCATCTTTATAGAATTTATTTAAACTAAAATTTTAATAGTTGGGGTATATTTATAGTTATAAAGGTTCTGTAAAGTTAATGCTTGACAACATATCTATTCCAGTCGAATAGCATGCAGTTTACTACGTGGTATTCGACTGGAATAATAATATCTAATTACTGCAAACAGGGAAATCTAGCTCAAAATTATCGGTAATTACGAGAGGATATGTAAGTTAAAAATATGATAAAATACTGAAATAAACATATTTTAAGAATGTGGAATCTCAAATTAACCAATTTAAATCTACTATGAGTTTTTCTGGTATTACCGAAGTGGTAATCAATAAATACCTTATAAGTATTAAATGGGTTCATCATGCTTCGTATAATTTTTCTTGGTACTGGAGGTTCCCTTCCAACTCGTAACAGAAACCCGTCCTCATTAATGATAAATAGGGAAGGAGAACTCATTCTTTTTGATTGCGGAGAAGGAACTCAGCAGCAAATGATGAGAGCAAAAACAGGAATAATGAACCTGTCATCTATTTTTATCACTCATTTCCATGCAGACCATTTCCTTGGGATCCCGGGCCTGATCCAGACAATGTCTTTCATGGGGAGAAAAAAACATCTTATGATATACGGCCCAGAAGGAACCCTAGAATTTACCGATCTTTTTAAAGCTTTTGGTTATTTCAACTTAAAATATGAAATCGAGGGTGTCCAATTAAAACCAGGAGACATTGTGAAAGGAAAAGATTATGTGATCCATGCCTTAAATACAGAGCACAGTATCCCTAGTCTGGGATATGCACTTGTGGAAAATCCTCGCCCAGGACGCTTTAATAGGGAAAAAGCAATCAAGATGGGCATTTCACCTGGCCCTCTTTTTGCAAAACTACAAAAAGGAAATTCTGTCGAAGTCGATGGAAAAATTATAAAGTCTGAAGATGTGATGGGATCCATGAGACCTGGAAGAATTGTTGTATACAGTGGAGATACAAGACCATGTGAATCCGTACTCGAGGCTAGCAGGGATGCTGACCTCCTAATTCATGACTGTAGTTTTGCCAACGAGATGACAGATTGGGCGAAAGAGTCAAAACATTCGACAGCCGGTGAAGTTGGAGTCCTTGCAAAGGAAGCAGGAGTCCGGAGATTGGTTCTTACCCATATTAGCTCGCGCTACGCAGCTGATGCTGAGCCCATTCTAAACGATTCAAAAAAGATATTTGAGAACGTCAGCGTAGCTGAAGACCTGATGGAAATCGAAGTCCCTTACAGGCCCGAATGAAGCTCTATGCCTTTATACTTAAAAAAGAATAGATTAAAAAAGCGAAATATTATTCCAAAACCCACTTTCTGCAGGTGTACACAGGAATACATCTATTTTCTCAATATAAAGTAGCTTAAAAATTAATTGAACTTTAAAAGGATAATCGTGGGCAAATAGGCACACAAATTTATACATCTGTGCGCGTATATCTATACCAAATCGGTAAAAAACTATGTTTAAATTTGTTTAGAAAATGTTTGAAATTGAATTTGAAAATTTGATATTTTTTAAAAAAGGATAGTAATTACAAGTTATTCTACCTAAATCCATGAAAGACGAGCAGAGATGATTATGGGATCTTATTATCTCAAATAAGAGCCCAATCCAGTTTTTTATCTTCAGAATCGTAGAGGGTAACTCTCATAGTTTTGTCTTCTAACTCATAGATAGGCTTGATACCTATATATAGAATGTCGCCCTGGTTAATCTCAATTTCACCATTGACTCTTCCGAAGTAAACCCGACCTTTAGTATCATTTTCTTCTACTATTACACCTTTCCAGATCAGATTCTGAATTACACTTATAACCTTACACTTAAACCGGTCCATTTCGCGTATTTCGTTCATGAGAATCCTTTTCTCTTAATGCTTATTTCGTGTCTTTTAGGACCTATAAAAATAGACTCTTGATACACAATAATGATTTTTGATACATAAAGCTATTCCCAGTCTAGTAGTTACTAATCTCTTTAGTTCCGAAACCATTTCTACAAATCAGAATATTATTAAAAGATTATTTGAAGAAGATTCCGATAAACCCTTATATGTAATCATATACTTATAATTGGTATATAAATTACTTGTAATAATCAGAGATTTATCGAATGATATAAAATTAGTTCTTAAAATCTATGATCTAATTTACAATTGTTTTTCTAGAGATATCCTCCAAATAAATTTTTGATTTGAACCCTTTTTTGTAATTCCATAAGCACCAACAGTTGATATACAATTAAATTCAAGCGTGAGTAGAGTTCCTGACTCTTCTTTTTTTACTCATCTGGCTTCAGATGATACTGTATCCTTAATACGATCATGTATCGTTTTTCATTTCGCTCTTTTTTTGTTTAGTTCTTTGAATGAATCATCTCAACATTTTGGTTTTTCAATACATCACAACCTGTAACATTCTTCCATTCTAACAAAGGAAACTGATTTAATCCATTAATTTTGCGTTGATATAGCCTCCTTTTTCCACATTTTATTGACCCAGTATCTATTATCTCAATCTCTACCTCCTTATTGATTACGGCATTTGATGCACCAGATGACTGATTTTGTTTTAATATGTAACCATATACATATGCATGATTAAGGAACAAATCATAACCTTCGTCGATAAAATATGATTCAATATCAGCATTTTATTTTTATTAGTTACATACTTAAAAAACAGCTAGATTTTTGTGGTATTTTAATGAGATTTCTTGCAAATTTGGACTCAATTCTCACTAGACTCAGGATCCGATTTGCTTTATGAACAGAGGAGTTCCAATTAATATCGTATCTATGTTCGTTCATTTCGTTCTGAGCATTTGAACCTTGGACGTGGGACCCGTTTCTATAATTAACACAACAAACAACACTGCCTATGCCAGTACAAATGTAGGAAACTATCCTTGGGGAGTTGCAGTAACTCCGGATGGAACAAAGGCATATGTGGCAAACTCTGTTGACAACACGATCTCTGTAATTGACACAACAAACAACACTTTCTATTCCAGTGTAAATGTAGAAAACGTTCCTGCAGCCTTCTGACAGTTTATAGGTAATTATTCTATCGATAATCCACCTATAGGTAAAACGACTCCTAAACTTGCATGGACTCAAAATCCATTTGCAGCATAGCATATGATATACAATTGGATGGCGACCTAGATGCAAAGGCTACAGCTCCAAATACTGAAAATTTAATCAATAAACCCTTTGTATATACAGATGACGCGGGGAATGTAGTAACTACAACAAGTGTATTAAGTATAGGCACACATACATTAACTGCTACTTTTACACCAACGGATACTGCAAATTATACTAGTGGTGGAACAATTCAGAATTCGATAACTGTAAATTCCACGGCAGAGAACGAAAAGAATGACAGAGATCACAATGGTGGACCTAACAATGGTGGTTGTGGTATAGATTTTGAACCTAACTATGGCACTGCTTTTGTACCTGTACCAATGATGTATAAAAATCCTATGTTTGGCAGTGAACCTTATGGTTATGGCAGTGGACCTTCTACAACAGAAACACCAAATTCGGACTCTAATGGTCACAAGGCTAAAGCTCACTTGAGCAAACATAAGCATAAACACAATACAACCAAACACCATAAAACAGGAAAATCACTCAGTATTAAAAGTAGATAAAAATAGTTGGATTTTTAAGTAGGGTATCCACATCTAAAACGTTGGATATCCTGTATTATAATTTTAAAAATGAAACAACATTTGGTATTAAACTTGTAACAGAATGTCAAGTTTGACTGGACATAAACTTGTTTGTCGAAAATCAAATATGTATGCATTTTTCGATACTTTTCAGTTTGTGAGTATAGGTACTAATGAATAAAATAGTAATGAGAACTTATGTTGAGAACATATAGATTTTAGAGAATTTCGATAAACTCCTATGCATTTGAGTATTGAAGAATTTAAATCTCTTAACATTAATTTCTACTTATGAAAGCTCTTACTAATTTTGCTCTTAAAACTCCAATTTTTAAAAGTTGAAATAATACAAACATCTCAAACTTACCTATGTTTCAAGCATAAACCTAACAGTCTGGAAGAAAATATAAAATGGGAGCTAGTAGGACTATAATCGATGACATTAGTTTACACCAAGTTGCATTTTGATCCTCTATTATTTGAAAATATTTTAGGAAAGCTATCATATAAAATATTTATTCTAAAAAAAATACCACTAAATTTTGAATTAAAGTTGGATTTATTAATAATCCCTTTCTATTCTTTGCGAGATTACCCTCACGGGATACTCTGAATCAACGATAACTTTTTAGTAAGTTTTCCAGAAAGATCCAGACCCTTTCAATTGAGGGAATAAATATCCTTTCCGCAGGAGAATGGGGATCTTTAATAGTAGGCCCAAAAGAAATCATTTCTATGTCCCTAAATTTTGAGCCGATTAATCCACACTCAAGCCCTGCATGAACGATTGTTACCTTCGGCTCTTTTCCAAAGGTTCCTGTGTAAATTTGCTTGCAGTTCGAAAGCAGCCCTAACTCAAGGTTAGGCTCCCAGGCAGGATAATATTTCTCATATTCAATCCGTGCTCCCACTAATTTTGCTAAAGCTTCTATATCCCAGGTAATTTCAGCCAACTTAGATGTAATCGAGCTTCTTTGGCTTAAAAGAATTTTTACTTCATTTTCTACTGTTCTCACCGCAGCCAGGTTATTTGAGGTTTCCACAAGTCCAGGAATGGTATTCGACATTCTGTAGACTCCATGTGGTAACTCCTGGATCAGTTCTATTAGCCTCTCTTCAGTCCCTGCAGAGAAGACTCTACCAAATGTAAATTTCTTTTTGAGGGCCATACATCCTACTTTTTTAAAATCTGTTCTACCATCGACTTCCGTGAGATTCAGAACAAGGTTAGTATCTGTTTTTGCGTATTCAGCTTGAAAAGTTTTCCAGAGATTGGACACTATCTCCTCAGACCTTGCTGTTTTTCTCTTATCCAGGGCAACAAATGCCTCTGCAAAATTCGGAATTGCGTTGTGAACGCTGCCTCCGCTTAGCTGAACAAGCCTGATGCTTTCTGCCCCAATCCTGTTTCTCAACCAGACCAATGCCCTAGTGAGCAAACGAATTCCATTTGCCCGCTGCCTATGAATCTCAACTCCTGAATGTCCACCCACCAACCCCTCAACTGATATCTTAAAAAACCCAAATAAATCCTCCTTTTCACAGTCAAACTGCTCCCATTCAATGGGAAGTGTAATCAGTAAATTCTGTCCTCCAGCGCACCCTGTTATAAAGACTCCTTCATCCTCTGAATCCATGTTCAAGAGTAACTTGCCTTCACAGAAACCAGCCTCTAGTTCTCTTACCCCCGTAAAACCTGTTTCTTCGTCAACGGTAAACAGAAGTTCAAGTGGTGGATGTTCAATTTCACCTTTTTTTCCAGTCTCTGCAAGCACTAACCCGATTGCAAGCGCGATCCCATTATCTGCCCCTAATGAAATCCCATCGCCCCTTAGCCAGTCCCCATCATAAACGCATCTTATTGGATCTTTAAAAAAATCATGTTTCAAGCCCTTGCATTTCTCACAAACCATATCCATGTGCCCCTGCAGAATAACTGTAGGAGAGTTCTCATAGTTCTTAGTTGGAGTGACTCTTATAAGCACATTATTAAGGGAGTCAGCTTTCACCTCAAACCCTCTGGATCTACTCCATTCCTGCAGCCAGATTGAAAGCTTTTCTTCGTGTTTTGAGCAGCGAGGGATTGAATTAATTTTTTCAAATGTTTTAAGGATTTGCAGGATTTTCGGATGCATGGGATATCAGCTCATTTTTTCTGGCTTTATACCTTTTTAACACTATAGAAGATTCGAATTTACCTCTTTATTACTTGCCTCACAGGAATCCTGTACAAATCTTTCTCGTGAATTTTGTATTTGACCCGATTATTTCTATTCTGGCTCATTATTCTTTTATTCCCAATCCCATCAACTGATAGCTATTATAACAAAAAGCCGTATACAATAACTTCAGGTTCACTCTTTGAACATTAGTGACAAAAACTTTTCCTGCCGTAAATATTTTTTTAGTTACTATTAATACACTCTTTCATTTTGAGCATTTTATTGAGCTAATTCGCTTGTTTCTTAAAAAAATCACTCATTCCAATAAGGTGTTTTACTGCTCTTTTAATTGTTGCATCAAACCCTTTTGGCTTTGCTCCAAAGTATCCTTTGTCTCTGAAAACCACTTCTTTTTGTTCGAACAAATCTATCTGAGAATCCTTAAATGATAAAGTCATTGTTTCAAATCTTCTAATCAGCTTATAATCCCGATCTCTTATACAATTCAGTTTGTATCCAAAGTGCGACTTCTCACTTTTTGTTATCCAGGTTCCATCTCTGATTCTTCTTATTTTTGCTTCGTTTCTCAAGGTTTATCCTCTTTTGCATCTCCAAAATCTGAATGGATAAAAGTAGTGTTCTAAATAATTTTCCTTTTTTTACTTCCGAACCAAGGCAATTAAATTAGCTTTGCAATTGCCCCCAGATCTCCCCTTCTTTGCAGTTATCAATAATTATCTTCTGAATACCCATTATTATAGTTTGAAGAAATTTTGGAACAGATAAATACTGTACTGAGAACTGAACAAGAATTACATATGACAGAGAACCATATTTATTAAATTATCCTATACAGTCTAGGAATTAAAATCACCGATACATCTGAAATTTGCGGTCATAATACTGATAAAAACCCTGATTCTCCAGTTTGATTTTTAGGTTTGAAGGGAATTTTCATGTTTTAGAGGAATGAAAGAAAAATATTAGGGCAACAAATTTTAGACCCAATTTTGTGATTCCATTTAACACATAATTTTCTGCCTCTTGATTTTTATTTCCCCAAATTTTGATCTAATCTTAGAAGGTTGTAAAATGATTTTTTTCCCAAAAAAATGAAGTTTCATTCAAAAATAAATTTACACTGGGAAATTAAGGTAAGAAAGTGAAAAGGTAAAAGTGTCAGATTCTAGTAGATATAAAAAGGCTGATGATGGTTGTAGTTCATTCTGCGAATACCGCGATCAAGATAGAACTAAATTTGTTCTGAAAAAAGGAGGACATTTTCCAGATTTCAGATTATCTTGTATGATTCTGGCTTGCCAGTAAACTTGTTGACGGGGTCAAAGTATAGTCACCATTATATATACTGCAAACTTATTATATTAGTTATTAGTATATTAGTACAATTATACGCTTGGTAATATTTCCTACGGATGATACTACTAAGAAAACCATTGTTTCTGCGACAAAAAAGAACATATGAGATCCAATCCTTATTATTGGTAAAAATGTCTTGAAGCCAACTAAAGTTGTAGAAGATTTCTCAGCATATTGCTCACAGTTTGTCGATGGATAAAGCATGCTGGAAAAAAAGGTTTATTCAACCTTAAATGCAAAAATGGTTAGGAATAAAGTATCTTTTAAAAGCAAAACAACTTTTGGAGTTAAGGAAAGCACTTTCAGAACCAACACCAGCATATGATAGTGATTACCGTTGGTGGCAAAAAAAGATGCAATTCAATTTGTCAAAGAAAAATTTAAAATACCTTATTCAGATTCACGAATTAGACAAATTGTTAACTATTTAGGATTGGAAAAATAATTTGTAGACCTAGATTAAAAAAGCTAACCAGGCATTCACAATCGAATTATAGCTGAAGTTCAAAATATTCCTGAACCCTAATCATCTAATCATTATCACTTGATAGTAATTTTTATTGGGATTCAAATAAATCAAGATGTCTAAAAATCAAAAACGACAAGAGAAATGTTAATGTCAAAAAATAATTCAAACAAAATTAAAATATTAAATTAAGAACTGAATAAATATTGTGAAAAGCATAAGTTTACATATAAAATGTCGCATTATTTAAAATGAGGACTATAGTTTGTGATTCGGTATCGGAAATAGTAAAGCGTAATGATAAAGTTAAAGATTTTCAAGTATTGTCTCATCTCTGATAGTAGAACGTAAATTTGGATGTCTTGGTCTTTATCGCCGTTTGAATAAAGAGTATTTCGATTAATCCCTAAATTGTGCCATATGCTTATAAGTAGCATATAAATAATTATTGAAAATAAAAGATTATCAAAATCCAGTCAAGAATTTATCTATGCTACCATGATCCATATAATGATTAAACAATCAAATCATATCAAACCTTTTAGAAAATGAGAATAATATTCAAGCAAATTATCAGATAATCCGTTAATATTTTATAATAACTGGTTATAAATAATTAGATTTAATTACTTGTGTATCATTATTAGCTTATATATCACTTATTACTCAATAGTAATAGAAATTAATATAATTTAAAGAAAAATTTAGACTTTAGACAAGAAAAATATGATACAACTATTCAGCCTACAAAAATCAGTTGACAGATATCCAATTTGATGCAATAAAACTTTAGATTACGAATCAATGGAGAAATAAAAAACAGAATCAATAGCTTACAGTTAACGGAAAAATCAGCGGGATTTGCTCACCAAATCTTTATAAAGAGGATTATCGATCGTGTTTTGTCCATTCTGAATAGTCACAATATGATGAAAATTAAACTGATTTTTTATATAGAGGAAAAAATGATGATAAGTTAGTTTATATACAAATAATTGTTTATTTGAATGATAAAATGATAATAAATATCACCGCGTTTGCGCCAGGGCATAATGAGACTAAATAATACGTTCAACAATTGGATCACTTCTTCCGCAAACGCACAAGGTCGATGTTGTTGTCATCAATGATGATAGCATAGATAACAGGATAAATAAGTTAGTATAAATTTAAATATTTGATAGTCTTTGGAGCTGATGAAATGACAACAAATGTCATCGCATTTGTGCCAACACATAATGAGGCTAAAAGTATCCGTTCAATAATTGAATCACTTCTTCCGCAAACGCACAAGGTCGATGTTGTTGTCATCAATGATGATAGCATAGATAACAGGATAATAAGTTAGTATAAATATAAATATTTGGTAGTCTTTGGGGATGATGAAATGACAACAAATGTCATCGCTTTTGTGCCAGCGCATAATGAGGAAAAAGTAATCCGTTCAACAATTGAATCACTTCTCTCGCAAACGCACACCGTCGATGTTGTTGTCATCAATGATAATAGCATAGATGACACGGCGAAAATAGTAAGAAATATAGCTGCTACTAATAACCACATCAGTTTGATAGAAACTGTGGGTAATAAATTTAAGAAATCTGGGGCATTGAATACTGCATATCAAACCATCGATCTGAAACCGTATGATTATGTATTATCAGTTGATGGTGATACAGTCATAGCTTCAGATCTGGTTGAACAAGCACTAATAGAATTTCAGCTAGATCCTCTGCTTGGTGCTGTGTGCTCCCGTGCCGGTGTAGTCAAACAGGTGACTCGCGGATTTTTTGAAAAGCTAATATATCACTGGCAGTATGTAGAATATGCAGAATTCGATCGAAGTCGAATTGGACAGGGTACAAGTATTAAAGTCGCGCACGGTATGTGCACAGTGTACAAGATCGAAGCGATAAAAGCAGTTATGTCAAGACGTAGAACTGCTGGGAAACCGGATTGCACTGTATACGATGTGCATAACATCACCGAAGACTATGAGCTGACGGTGACTTTGAAAGAACTAGGTTACCATATTGCTGCAGGCTTTGGGATGTATGCCTGGACAGATGTTCCATTAAAGCTAGCAGATTTGTGGAAACAGCGGGTTCGCTGGCTTCGTGGTGGAATTGACACCTTATGGGAACATGGCTGGAATAGAAGCACCAGAAAAGACATCCTTAACACCGTATTATTCTGGATTATGTTGTCGATCCAGGGTATTTTGCTAGATTATACCTTAGAAGACATTATAAGAGGTGTCTATCATTTGAATATGATGTTCATTCTTGTAATGTGTGTAATGTACGTGGACTGCATCTATACACTGCGATACGTACAAAATCCTAAAAAATGGGACTATATCGTAAGATTGACATTTATCCCGCAATTGCTGTATGCATGGTTTACTATTGCTCAGCTAGTCTATGCATACTATCTCTTCCTCTTTAACCCGAATCAGGAATGGTAACATGTTGTTAATGCAATACCTACAAATGATTGTCACAGTAATAGTTTCGGGAGGTATCACCGTGAAACTATCGAAGGACATATACAAAACAAGAGAAAAACAAAAAACTCGAAAGGGATTATTAAAATTAAACTGGACGATCCCTAATATCGAAAATGTAATCGAAAATAAATTCTTCCGATAATAGCATACCTTAAGAAATGGAGTGAATGGAAATAAATTCATCACCGAAATCAGCACTCGAGAATAGTAAGAGTTCACACTGATTTGTTATTATTCCAAGTCCGAAAAGTTCAAGTAATCTCTAC
>Ga0182010_10001462_pt1 | contig 12426 bp, 15 predicted proteins | sample 611E1MmetaG_FD_120488 | JGI IMG/M metagenome (GOLD analysis project Ga0182010, IMG submission 120488) | Permafrost microbial communities from Stordalen Mire, Sweden - 611E1M metaG | ecosystem: Environmental > Terrestrial > Soil > Wetlands > Permafrost | place: Sweden: Stordalen | collected...
CGTCGTTGGCCATTGCACGCCTCTTCTCGATCGGGGTGCTCCGCCCATCGCCCTGGCCGCCATGTTAGCAGCGGCCGGACCCCGCAGACTCTCACGGCGGCAGCGGCGGCAGCGGCGGCAGCGGCGGCAGCGGCGGCAGCGGCGGCAGCGGCGGCAGCGGCGGCCTCAGGCCGGCGTTTGGAACGAGACCTTCAGGGCTGCTTCAGCGACGCGGCCTACGATCGCCGCAATCTTCGGACTCGAAAGGTCGATCTTGATGAACCGCAAGCTTGCATGGCGTCTTCTTGGCCTCGCTATCGGAATCGCAGCGCTGGCGATCGTTGGCGTTGTGGCCTACAACTACGGCGTCAGCGCAGGCCACGGCGGGACGCAGGCCGTGTTCGGTCCGATGAGGGGTTATGGCAGGGTGGGCGGCTTCGCCTCTGGCTACGGCCTGCTGGGTCTCGTTCCCGCCCTGATCTTCGGCCTCCTCCTCGTCGGGCTCTTCGCGGTTCTGTTTTCAGGGTTCGGCCGTTCGACGCCGGCGTCTGCGCAGGGCGTGCCGGAGGCCGGAGTCGACCGGCTGCGCGAGCTGTCGGAGATGCACGGCCGCGGCGAGTTGACCGATACTGAGTTCACGGCCGCAAAGCAGAAGCTCCTCGGGCTCTGAGGCCCATTCCGAACTCGGAGCCGGACGAAGCCGCCGGCATCTGAGGAACCCGCCCCAACCCCGGTTCCGGCACGTGCCACGGCTGGTTTATGCTGCCCGGTGGAGTGGCCGCAGTGGCGCCATCGCCAGGTCGAGCAACTAAGCAGTCCGAGGAGGGTCAGGTGTCCGGCTTCAAGGCATTCCTGCTCAAGACCAACGCTCTCGCCCTGGCAGTGGGCGTGATCATCGGCGTGGCCATGGGCGATGTCGTCAAATCGCTCGTCGACGACATCATCATGCCGCCCATCGGCATGCTCTTGGGGAACCTGGATTTCTCGCAACTCGAGATCGTGCTCAAGGCGTCAACGGATCCGACGAAGGAAGTTGCCATTCGCTATGGCCAGTTCATCAATGTCGTTATCTCCTTCGTCGTCGTCGCCCTGGTCGTCTACGTCATCGCGTCGCTGCTGATCCGAGAGGCGCCAAAGGAGCCCGAACCGCCGACCAAGACCTGCCAGTACTGCAAGGAAACCGTCCCGGCCGACGCCACGAAGTGCCGGGCCTGCACGAGCGCCATCTAGGGCGCGAAGAATCGGCCACGCCCCGGCGGCGGGCTACGCGCCAGCGGCCGAAAGGACGAAGTCCGTGCCGAAGGCGGCCAGCAGGCCGATCGTGAGCGCCGCGCCGGTCACCATCGGCAACGAGAAGCGCCGAGCCACGGCCATCATCTCGTTGAACACGAATATGAGCGCACCGGCCGCCAGGCCGAGGAAGAGGATCGACAGAACGGGCGAAACGACCGAGTAGCCGAGCATGCCGCCGACGAAGGTCGGGCCGCCGCCCACGAGCCCGGCCCCAGCCAGAAAGCTCCAGCTGGGCCGCTCATCCTGGCTCAGCGGTGCCGAGATCGCGAAGCCTTCGGTCGTGTTGTGCAGGGCAAAGCCGATCACGAGCAGGACCGCAAAGGACGTCGCGCCCGTCGCCGCTGACTGGCCGATCGCGAGGCCTTCCGAGAAGTTGTGCAGGCCCAGGCCGATGGCCGTGCCGAGGGCGATCTGCCGCGGCGAGATCGCCGTGCCGGCGTCCCGTCGCGTGGCCATCCGCGACGTCAAGTACGTGACGGACAGCAAGCCGAAGGCCACGCTCAGCCCGAGAGTCGTTGCGTAGCCGGCGAATCTGGCGGGTGAGTCACCGCCCCGGGCCGCGTCGAGAGCCTCGCTCACTGGCGCGACGGCCTGAGACAGCACGTCGTAGATGAGGAAGAGGATCACGCCGCCTGCGGCCGTCGTGAGGGCCGCCTGCGTCCCGCGCGACAATCCCCGCAGCCGGCCCACCGGCAGGCCGAGGAATATCGTCCCGCCCGCGAACGCAGCCAGGATCGCGGTCTGGGCGAAGCTCATCGGTTCCTCTCGGTGTCGCAGCGGCCAGTGTAGGCTAATTCCTAGTTACTAACTATGAATTAGCGCGGATGCTACCGGCGCTGCTGCGGCCGGTCAAGCGGGAAGTCGGGACCGATGAGGGCAGGTCCAGCCAGAGGCGCGTGCCGGTCTGTTGCAGTCGGAGGTGCCGTGGCACGCAGGAGGTATCAGCGAACCTCGAACGAGCGCTTTGCTAGGCCGAGCCAGTAACCCTCGATCGTGAACTTGGGCGCCTGAGACGGGTCCGTAGCCGCTCCCAGGGCCACGAACAGTGGCGCGAAGTGCTCGACCGTGGGATGCGCGTAGGGCATGCCGGGGGCACGGTGGCGGAAATCGAAGAGAGCGTCGAGGTCGCCACGTTCGAGCGTCTCGGCGGCCCAACGATCGAACTCCATGGACCATTCGGGTGCGCCCGCCCGGCCGTCCCAGTACTCGTGCACGAACGGCAGGCCATGGGTCATGAAGCCGCTGCCCATGATCAGGATGCCTTCGTCGCGCAGCGGCGCCAGCCGCCGTCCGATCTCGAATAGGTGCTCGGGCGCCAGGTCCGGCATCGACATCTGCAGGACCGGCACGTCCGCCTTCGGGTACATGACCAGCAACGGCACGTACGCACCATGGTCCAGGCCGCGCTCGCGCTGCGCGACGGGCTCGTCCGCAGGCATCATGGCCCTGACCCGCGCCGCCAGTTCCGGTGCCGCTGGCGAGTCGTAGCGGATCTGGTAGTAGCGTTCCGGGAAGCCGTAGAAGTCGTAGACGAGGGGCGCCGGGTTGACCGCTCCCAGCGTCAGCGGTGCCGACTGCCAGTGCGCGCTCACGACCAGGATGGCCCTGGGTCGCGGCATCCTGGCGGCCCACGCGGCGAGCTCGACCGGCCACAGCAAGTCGTCGATGAGCATCGGTGCGCCGTGGCCGAGGTAGACCGCGGGCAGCCGGTCAGTGGTCGGCAGCGATGCCGCCGGTTCGGAAGCGGCGGTCGGTTCGGCTGGTTCGGGGGCCGCTGGCGGCCCCGCGGTCTCAGGCATCGGAGGCTCCCTTCCCGGCGGTCGGACATCCCATCTCGGCCCGCATCCGGTCGCGAAGCGCCTCGAGCAGGCGTAGCAGCGGACCCCTGTCGCTCTCGCCGATGCCCTCGAAGAGGCTCGCGATGGAAGCCTGATAGGCCGCAAACTGTGCCGCGATCCCCTCGGAGTTGCAGGTCAGTTCCACGAGGGTGATCCGCCTATCGGTGGAGTGGGCGACGCGCCGGACCAGGCCCTCCCTCTCCAGGCCATCCACCAGAGCGGTCACGTTGCGGGGCGTGACGGCCAGCGCCTCCGCCAGGTCCGCCATCTTCTGAGGTCCGTGGCAATGGACCGAATACAGCAGCCGCAAACGCGGGATGCTCGCGCCGGCCTCGATAGCCTTTCGGCCAGCCCAGCGCTCGAAGCTATCGGCGAAAGCCGTGGCAGCGACTGCCAGGGCCTCGGCGGAGACTTGCCCGGCTCCCACGCCGTTTCTGGCCGGCTGGGCTGCGAGCCGGGAGCCCATGACGGCGTCCCCCTGCCGGTCAGTCGTCGAAGGTGCTGTAGACATTCACTATCTTCCTTGATAATATTGCCGACGCAATGTTACCACGGTAACGATGCACTCATTCATCATATCGGGCGCAGACCGGCGGACATCGTTCGGCCTCGATCGTCGCCCGAGGTGCGACAAAGACCTCGCAATCGAGGAGATCGAGATGATCATGACGGAGAGGCCGACAATCGAGCGCCTGCCGATCAACGATGAGTTCGCCAGGCCGGCTGACTCCGCCGCCATCCAACGAGCAGCCGAGGCATTGCGAACGCACGGGTTCGACGCTCAAATCGTCGGAGATGGCGAAGCGGCGCGCGAACTCTTGCTCAGCCTGATCGCAGACGGCGCCGAGGTCGGCGAGGGCGCCTCGAAGACGATGGACCAGATAGGCGTCACGGAGATCATCGAGAAGGGCGGCCACTACGATGCCATCCGCCCCCGCACTCGATCGATGGACCGGGCGACCCAGATGCGGGAGATCCGCAAGCTCGTGGCGGCCCCGGATGTCCAGTTGGGCAGCGTGGAAGCCGTCACCGAAGATGGCCAATTGGTCCTCGCGTCGGCATCGGGCAGCCAGCTCGGGCCAATCTCGTCAGGCGCGGGCCGCGTGATTCTCGTGGTCGGCTCGCAGAAGGTGGTTCCGGATCTGGAGACGGCGTTTCGCCGGGTGGAGGAGTACAGCTACCCGATGGTCGACGCCATGGCCCAGGAGGCGTACGGGCGCCACAGCGCGATCAACAAGCTGCTGGTGCTCAACGGTGAGCCCGTCCACGGCCGCAGCACCGTAATCCTGGTTCGCGAGCCGGTAGGCGTCTGACGGCGAATGGCGCGGATCTCCCACGGAGCCTGCCCGCGCCAGGGCCCTATCTCAGGTGGTCGCGGCCGCCCCTGATCGCCGCCGGGCCGCACGATTTATGGCGAAGCCGGCGGGTCGGTCGGCTTGGGTTCCGATGGTGGCGTCTGGTCGGGTTCTCCCGGAACCCAGGCGGGCCCTGCGCCGGGGTTCGCCCCCGGGGCCAGCGGAACATTGGGGTATGCCGGCGGGTAGGCCGGCGGGTAGGCGGGCCAGGCGGGGCCGGAATTGGGATTCACCCAGCCCGGGATGGCGCCCGTGGTAGCGGGTGGTGGGGTCCCAGGCCAGGCCGGGCCAGCTGGGTATTGACCGGGGGCATATGGACCGGGACCAGCCGGATACGGACCGGCCGGGTTGGGGCCAGCAGGGTATTGACCGGGGGCATACGGACCGGCTGGATAGAAGGGCCCCGGAGTGTACGGGTAAAGGCTCGGATCGAGGCGGGCGCGCTGGCTCTCGTAGAGAACGGCCATCATGAAGATGGTGAAACACGACCCGATCGTGGTGATGGCGGTCGACAGCGCCTGGCCCAGTGGCTGCAGCGTGCCTCCCGCGAGAGGTGCGATCACGCCGGCGAGAACGCCAAACGCCAGACTGATTAGCACCGCCATGAGGCCCCAGCCGAGCATTCGCGCTACGGCTCCGTCCGACAGTCGCCAGCTCTCCCAAAGCCCGTCGATGGGGCCGAAGCCGTCGAAGATCGCCAGGCTATAGAAGACCAGGCGAATGGCAAAGTAGATGCCAACAGGTATGGCGACCAGGATCAGGATGACTCCGAGCGGAGGAACCGCAACTGTCACGAGGGCCAGGACAACGACGGCGAGGACGCATGCCACTCCGACGACGATGCCGGCCAACACGGTCACCAGGCCGCGTGTGACGATCCACGAGATCGTCAGGGGACGGTGCCTCAGGCCACCGATCGCGACCGCGTTGAAGACCCAGCTTCCGATCAATCCCACAAGGCCGGTGGCTGCCGTGGCTGCCACAAACCGCCCTCCGACCTTCACGAGTGCATCCTGGTTCCAGACGACCTGATTCGTGTCCGGGTCGACGTGATAGATGGTGCTGGTGTCGGTTGACCCGACGATTGCATACACCCCGAACGAGCACACTGCGATCGCTATCACCACGGGCAACCACATACGCCACGTCTGCTGGAGATAGGCGAAGGCGTCCTGGATGCCCTCGGTGATCCCGAGGGCTGCCGGATTCATGCTGAACCTGAACACGGACCCTCCTCGCATGCTATTGCTTTGCCCTTGCCTTGCCCTCCGCCCAAACCGCCTTGAGCGCTGCATCGAGGAATCTACTCCGTCGTCAACGGCAGATGAAGCGTCCCGCTTTGCCGCGCATCCACATGCTCCGCGACGCCGCAACGTTTGACGGCGCTTGATCCGACGTCGGAGGCAACTACACGTTCAGGCGCTTGTGCAGGACGGCGGCGCTCTCCGGGCAAGCACTCGTGAACTCGGGCGAGGCGGTGAGTTCGGGCGGGACGGAGGCGCGTGTCGTGGGCCGGTAGCCCAGACGAGGGAACCATCGCTCCGCCGTATCGGTCAGGAGGTACAGCTCGACGATGTCATGAGCCGCGGCGAGCGCTTCGACGGCGCCCACGAGCCGGCGACCGAGGCCCGTGCCGCGTAGATCGTGGGCGACGCAGACCGAGCGGAGGAGGCCGGCCGAACCGTAAGTCTCGATGGCCGCGCAGCCGACGACGCCGGTCTCTCCGCGCGCGACGACCGCGGTCGGCATGGCGGCGCCAAGGCCGTCGAGCGGCAGTCCGCTGCCGGCCAGAAGGCCTTCCATGGCCGGTCGGTCGGAGTCGAGCGCCGGCTCGATCGATGTCACCGGCAGGCTCCGTCGCAGCCGCACGATTGGGCGGGCGCAGCCGAGGCATCGGCCGCCGCTCGGGCTTCGGGCGAGCTCGCGCTCCTGGTTTCCGCCGCGACCTCGGGTGCGGCCTCGGCCGGGCCCGAGGTCGCGGCGTCAGGACTCCTGCGGGCCTTGACTATGACGCTGAACATCCGGTCGGCCACCTGGTGGCTGACCGTCAGCGAGACGTCCTGCAGGCCGACGGCCTCGAGTCCGGCGCGGAACTCGGAGAACGTCAGGGCGCCGGCGATGCAGCCCGTGTAGGAGCCGCGCTGGGCGCGTTCTTCCGGCGTGAGCGAGTCGTCGGCGACGATGTCCGTGATGCCGATCCGACCGCCGGGCCGCAGGACGCGGGCGATCTCGCGAAAGACCGCCGGCTTGTCGGCGGCCAGGTTCACGACGCAATTGCTGATCACGACGTCGACCGATCCAGCCGGAAGCGGGATGGCCTCGATGTGGCCCTTGAGCCACTCCACGTTGGCGGCGCCGGCCGTCGCGGCGTTGCGCTGAGCGAGGGCCAGCATCTCGTCGGTCATGTCCAGGCCGAAGGCTCGGCCTGTCGGTCCCACGCGCCGGGCCGACAGCAGCACGTCGATGCCGCCTCCGGAGCCCAGGTCCAGGACGCGCTCGCCCTCGTGCAGGTCGGCAACGGCTATGGGGTTGCCGCAGCCCAGCGATGCCATGACGGCGGCGTCCGGCAGTTCGTCGCGCTCCAGCGCCGAGTAGAGCTCGCTGCCGTAGCTGCCGGCGCCGGCACAGCAGGACCCGCCGGACAGGACGCCGCGCGCCGCCTCCGCGTAGCGCTCGCGCACGGCCTCGTGGATCTCGGTGCTCATCGGTGGCTCGGTCGTTGCCGCCGGTCTGCCTGTCGTTGGGGATTGGGTGGTCATCGGTTGCTCCTCAGCATCCGCCGGCGGCGGGGGACCGGCGGCGGAACGGGCGGCGGGCAAAGCCGCGGGGAAAACTCTTCGGATTCTCGTCCACGATAGCCGCGCAGCGGTGGATCCGGTTGGTTTCTCGCGCCTCGCGCAGGCGCTCTTCCATGAGGAGCCTCACCAGCGCGGGGCTGTAATACATCGACATTCTTCGATCTCCTTCCGGCGGCAGAATAGGGATTGTATCGATGGTTGTCAATATCGAAGTAGATCGATATCCTGGGCGTATGAAACGCGCCACCGATCCGGACGTCCTGCTCCTGCAGGCTGCCGCCGACCCGACGAGGCTGTCCGTTATCCGCCAGCTGAGCGCCGAGGGCGAGGTCTGCGCCTGCAACTTCACCGATTGCTGCGGGATCGGCCAGCCGACCGTTTCGCACCACCTGCGCGTCCTGCGAACTGCCGGCTGGGTCGCGTCCGAACGCCGCGGAACGTGGATCTATTACTCACTCCGGCCGGAGGCCGTAGCTAGATTCCGTGTTCTTGCGGGGGAGCTGGAGCCGCGGTCCGTCGGATCGGTCGGCGCGCTCGCCTCGGGCACGGCGCCGCTCGACGTCGTTCCCTCGGACCGCCCGAACTTGGGTTGATCGACCGCTTGACCTTCAAGTTACTTGAAGGTGTAGGGTGGCGGGCATGAAGGTCTCGGAACTCGCCCGACGCGCCAGCATCGCGCCTTCGGCGGTCCGTTTCTACGAAGAACTGGGCGTTCTGCCAGCAGCCGCGCGTCGCGACAACGGCTACCGCGAGTACGGCGCCGAAGCGCTGGCTCGCCTGCGGCTCGTCGTTGCGCTGCGCCGGCTGGGCATCACACCGGTCGATGCCGGCCGGCTCGCCACGCTGTGCGAAGAACACGGCGAGGTCGACCTTGATCTGGTGCCACTCATCGTCAGCCAGAGAGCATCCATCGAACGTCAGCGGGCCGACCTCGATCGTGTTGACTCGGAGTTAACAGACCTGGAGTTGACTATCGCCGCCGCCGGCAGAGCCCGGCGCACCCAGGAGGAAGCCATGACCGCCCCAATTCGAGTGCTCTTCGTGTGCACCGGCAACTCCGCGCGCAGCCAGATCGCCGAGGCGCTGCTCCGGGACTTCGGCAGTGCCGACTTCGAGACCAACTCCGCGGGCACCGAGCCCAAGAGCGTCAACCCGTACACCGTGCGCGTCCTCGACGAGATCGGCATCGACTGGTCCGGGGCGCGTAGCAAGTCGGTGACCGAGTTCATCGGGCAACCGTTCGACTACGTCATCACCGTCTGCGATCGAGCCCGCCAGACGTGCCCGGTGTTCCCGGGCGACCACAATACTCTGCATTGGGGTCTCGACGACCCGGCCGAGGTCGATGGCACCGACGAGCAGAAGCTCGAGGCTTTCCGGCGGACCCGGATAGAGGTCGCCACAAGGCTGCGACCCTTCGTCGAGCTGGCCCGACGCGCTCGAAGGACGCCCGAAGGCGCACGCGCCTGACGGTCTTCGGGTAGAGGAACTCAGCCTGCAGGCGGGCTCTCGAGGGCGCCGCCCGCAGCAACCGGCTCGGCGAACCAGCGTCCGGAGAGTCGCATCGCCGCCCACACGAGCGCCAGCATTACGGGCACCTCGATAAGTGGTCCGACAACCGTCGCCAGCGCGACAGTGGGCGAGAACGCCGTGATGGCGATCGCGATCGCGATTTCGAAATCGCGGCCGGTCGAGTTGAAGGCAACCGCCACCGCGTCTCGATAGGGGAAGCGGAGCCGCGATCCAATGAAGAGCACGACGAAGAACATGACTGCGAAGAACAGGGTCATTGGGATCGCCATCTCCAGGACAATGCCGGGTCGCTGCAGGATAAGGTCGCCCTTGAGCGAGAACATGACGATCAGCGTGAACAACAGACCGAGGATGGAGAGGGCATTGAGCCCGGGCTTGAGCCGCTCCATTGCCGCCTCGCCGCCCCGGTGGGTCACCGCCATCCGGGTCAGTACGCCGAGCAGGAGCGGCAGGCCCAGGTACAGCACCACGGACTCGGCCACGATCATGACATCGAAGTTGACGTTCCCGATGAGCAAGCGGGCGTATACCGGGATCAGCAGCATCTGCGCCACGGAGTTCAATGCAACGAACACGAGGGCCATCGGAGTGTTCCCCTTCGCGAGGAACGTGAAGATGATCACCATGGCGATGCACGGCGCGAGGCCGTAGAGGACGAGGCCGGTATGCAACTCCGGATCGCTCACGAAGACGTTCGCGAGGCCGAGCATTACGAACGGCGCCACGAAGTAGTTGAACACGAGCACGACCGTGAGTTGGCGCGGCGAACGGAAGGAGTCACCCACCTCGCCCAGACGGACATTCGTCATCGCCGGATACATCATTGCGAAGAGCCCGATCGGCACTCCCAACGAGATCGCGTTCGGCACGGTCAGGACAAAAGTCCCGCCCGCGATCGCCTTGATGGCATCGATCGGCGGCGTCAGGGCGAAGTCGGAAATAGAGAGCGCCTTCCCGATGCCAATCCCGATCGCCATGCTGATGACGACGAAGAACGGCAGCAGGCGGAAGTCTTCGAGCTTGGCGAGCAGGCGGGCGGTCATCGGGTCTCCATTTGGTCGGCGCTGTTCGGTCAACTCTGTTCGCTGAGCCAGAGGGCGAGGTCGCCGGTTCCGGCGATCGCCGTCATCGAAGCAACGCTTCGAGAGCGGCCAGGGCCGCGGCGCAGTTCGTCTCGTCTCGCTCGTAGAACATCCACCGTGCGTCGCCGGAGTGGCGGACCGCCCGCACCAGCCCGGCCTCGCGCAGGCGGGCGAGGTGCATCGACATGTTGTTCTGCCGCTCACCGAGAGCCGCGGCCAGTTCGCACACGCAATGCGGACCGTCGGCGAGCATCCGCAGGACGCCGGCGCGCGTCCGGTCGGCGAGCAGTGCGGCTGTAGCCACCGAGGCCTCAACCTCGGGGGCCGGCAGACCGAGGCGCGGCTCGGGCGGGAGCTGCGTTTCCGGCGAGCGCGACGGGTCGCAGGTCTCGCTCTCGGGGACTGACGTGGGCGGGGATGGGTTGGCGGACTGGGGCGTCATCTCAGCCAGAACTGTCTCACTTCAGAATGATACAGCTCAGTCCCGCCGGCTGGGAAAGTACGTGCCGTTTGGCCCGTCTCCCGGGGGCGCCTTGACCCCGGCGCTAGCCGATCAGTTCGGCCCGGCGGGCCCGGGCTTGTCGCCAGCTCTCAGCTGAGCCGCATCGTCGCCGTCTTTCGCGCGATCGAGATAAGACTGAGCCCTGTTGATCTGGGTCGTCAGCGCATCGACCGTCTTGGTCATGGAGTCGAGCGCCTTGAGCTTGAAGGCGTCGATCTCGTCCATGGTGGCGTAGATGTTGTCGAAGGCGGCCTGGAGCTTCTCGACGTCGATCGTCGCCGAGCCGGCCTGCTCGTTGATGGCCGTCGATTGCTGGTGGAGCATCACCGAGGTGCTCTCGATCAGGTTCGAAGTGGTGGCGTTCAGGGCGGTGATCTGGTCGAGCACGAGCTTCTGATCGCCCAGGGCCTGGGCGACGATGACGGCCGTACGCAGCGCCGAGACCGTGGTTGTCGTGGCGCGGTCTACGCCGCGGATCAACTCCAGGTTGTTGCGACGGATCACGTCGAGCGAGAGGTAACCCTGGACGCTGACGGCGAGCTGCGCCGTCAGGTCCTGCACCTTCTGGCGGACATAGAAGAGCATGTCCTCCTTCAGGACGCGGGCCCGCTCCGGGTCGGCGGCCTCGATCTCGGCGATCCGAGAGGTGAGGCTAGAGTCGAGCTTCTGGGCCAGGTAGATGTACTGGCGCAGTCGCTCCATCGTCTGCCACAGGTTGACCTTCTCGCGCTCGAGGTCCTCGTTGTCCTTCGCGAGCTCGGTCTGGCCGTGCTGAAGGCCGGTGACGACGGCGTTGATGTGGCCCTGGCTCGACTGGTAGCGCGCGAAATAGCTCCGCAGACGATCGCCGAACGGGATGATTCCGAGGAGCTTGCGGGGTCCGAACAGGTCGCCCTGGTGGCCGGGATCGAGCGCGTCGACCTGGCGGCGAAGTTGCATGAGGCTGTTGCCGACGGCTGCCGAGGCCGCGAGCCCGCCCTTCTGCATGGAGCCGACCGGGCGTTCGAGGAGGCGGGAGGAGACCTGGGCGGAGGCCTTGATCTCGTCGTCGCCGAGCTTCCGGATGTCCGAGATGCGTTCTTCGAACTTCGGATTCTTGACGTCGAGCTGGGAGATGTCGACCACGTAGCCGGCGACCAGTAGATCGAGCCTGGCGAGCGTGGCCGCGTCGAGTTTGACGGCGCCCGTCGCCTGGGGCTCTTCGACGACGGCGACCGGCGCAGGCGGGACCAGCACCAGGGCCGATTCCTCGGGCGCAGCGGTATCCGCTTCGGGCGCCACGATGCCCGTGGGCTTGGCGGTCGGTCCCGCCGTCTTGCCGATCTTGAGCGAGTCGCCCATGCCGGATGCTCCTCCGTGGATCGCGCGTGTCCCTATCAATGCAGAAGGTTACAGCCGCCGCCGCCCTACGGCACCTGTTTCGTTCACGGTGGGGGTTGCTCAAGCGATGCGATGTTGTCGCTGGGGCCTCGTTCTGCTGTCGTTCTGGCGGACGTCGCGCCCTGAAGCGGCTAAGATGCTGGCCCGAGCGTCGATCGCCCGATGCCGCGCGCCCGTAGCTCAGTGGATAGAGCATCTGACTTCGGATCAGATGGTCGGGGGTTCGAATCCCTCCGGGCGCGCCACTTCTTAGCCTCGATTCTCGATCTTGTACCGCTTTTCACTGCCACGAAGTCCGTCGATTCGGCTGGGCTGAGAGTCTGGTGCCCGCTTGGTCTGGCATTAAGTCAGATGCCCGTGACTTGAGCTTCGCGGAGTCAGATGCCCACGGTTTGCGGAGTCAGATGCCCCTGGGCAGTATTTCCTTCCGGTGAGCTCGATCAGGGCAATGTCGGCCTGAGCTCCGACGGTCTGGAGGGGAGTGACCGCGTGCCAGCTCCGCGAGTCGCCTACCATCCAGGAATCTGCGCCGAGTTGCCACCGTGGAGAGGAATGATCATTGAACGAGCGCGCGATGACGGGCGAGCAGCTGGTGGCTCGCATCGATTCAGCGGTCGACCGACTTGAGTTCGAGCTACGGGAGTTGGGCGACGATCCTGACTTACC
>Ga0182010_10001464_pt1 | contig 12418 bp, 11 predicted proteins | sample 611E1MmetaG_FD_120488 | JGI IMG/M metagenome (GOLD analysis project Ga0182010, IMG submission 120488) | Permafrost microbial communities from Stordalen Mire, Sweden - 611E1M metaG | ecosystem: Environmental > Terrestrial > Soil > Wetlands > Permafrost | place: Sweden: Stordalen | collected...
AGACAACCCGCGACTCACCCTTCAAACCCTGACCTCCCCCTGCACTTGCAGCCAACCCGGAAGACGGACCGGGATGGCACCGATCTGCTCTTGATCCCCCAGCCCCTTCATAGTCGCTCACGGGCACGCGAGTCGCTCACGGTGGCCGACCTGTTGGCCAGATAGCCCCTGTCTTTGAGGTGCCAACGTATCAAAGGACCGGATCGTCGTGTATCCTGATCCACAGCCGAATGTCACCCGGACCTCCCCCGAAACCGCCTCAGGGAGGCGGCAGAGCCGGATCGAGCGCGCCCACGCCGAGCCCACCGCGTGCCCCGACGCCCTCACCGGGCACGCGGGCTGGTTCGGCAGGGACTATTTCCTTCCCGGCGGCCCCAGCCGGCAAGCCCGCGCAGCCCGGGGGCGCTGCTGGCTCGGCGCCAGCGCCGGTGCCACGTTCCAGTCCAGCGGTATCGGCCGCGGTGCGCGCCCTGGCCGCCGCGCTGAAGCTGCCTGAGCCGGCCGACTTTGCCGCGCCGGGAAGCGGGGCCGGCCCTGCGCCCACAGCAGTTCCACCACCACCGAGCCCCAGCGCGGTGCCGGTCGTCCCCGCATCCCGCCAGCCGCCGACTTCCGGGGGAGAGCCCAGTCCCCGTTCGGGCGGCTTTCACCCCCCGTCATCGGGGGTGCGGCAGCCGCTGCCAGGCAGCGAACCAGCGCGAGTCGCGGCCGCGCCCCGTCCTGGCATGCCTGCGCCACTGGGCTCGGCTGGCCAGGTGAAACGCGCCGGGGCCGTGGCCGTTCCTGCGGCCCCGGGGAGACCCGCGCTACCCGCGAGCACTCCTCGCCCTGGTGTGGGGACGCAGTCTCCGGGCACGACCCCAAGACCTGCGTCGCCCGCAGCAGCCCCAGGCGGAGACCGCGGGGCCCCAAGGCCGGCGCCGCCGTCGGCGCCACCGGACCCGAATCCCAGCGACCCGGCGGTTCTTCCCGATTCCGGACGGTCACACGGCCCGCTCTCATTGCGAGTCCGCCTGGCGCTGGGAGTGGGGGCCCTGCTATTGGCCGGCGGTGCGTTCTTGCTGGTCTTCCGTTTCGTCGAGTCCATGCGCCAGGAGGCCGCTGGGGCAGCCTCGGGCGCCAGGGCGCGCAAGTCGGCCAGCAACACGCTTGCGATCGAGTACTACGCGGATCGGAACGCCCTGCGCGACAGCCTGCTGGTGGGGGATCGACTCTTGGCCTTGGGCCGCGCGGGAAACCTGCTGGTCTTCGATCGCGGAAACTTCAGCCTGCTCGGCGAACGGCAGGCGCGACGGAGCTTCGTTTGCATCGGCCCCGGCGACGAAGAGAGCATCCATGCCGCCCTTTCCAACGGGGCGATCCTGCGGGTCAGGCTGGCCGATCTTTCGCTGACCCAGGTCGGTGAGGTTGCAGGGCGACCGGAATGGATCGGGCGTCGAAACGCTGGCCTGCTGGTCGCTTTCAGCAGTCCACGCCGTGTTCCCTACGGATCGAGCGAGGGCAGGGGATTTGCCTTCGAGCTCAAGGATCTGGGCAACGGGCGCGTATACCCGCTCGACGCGCCGACGAGTTTCTTCCTCGACAGCAAGGACCGCCTTTGGGTGGGCAGCGATAGCGACGAGCACGGAGCGAAGTTGCAGGTCATCGATCTCGACGCGGGCACAATGAAGGATATCTCGGCCAAGGATGGGTGGGACGGGCTCCAGGGCACGAGCGAGCTTGCTGACGGGCAGATCTGGGCCTTCGGCGGCAGCGCCCGGCCCCAGGGCCGTGCCAGTTTCATCGTCCGGGCCGATGCCGGCGGAAGCGCGGTCACGCTTTGGTCCGCGAGCGCCGATCGCGCAAGGATTCCGTCGGGGGCGCCCAGTACGCCTATCACGCAGATCCTGGCAGCGCCGGGCCGCGCGGGCGCCATTTTGGTGTCAGCGAAGGACGTGGTGGAGGTCGACAACAAGGTGAAGGTATGGAAGCCCATGGGATCGGTGGGCTTCCAGGTCCAGCACGGCATCCAGACTGACCTGCGCGCGGTGGGCCGGGCCCATCGCGACGGCGACCGGGTCATCTTGGCCCTGTCGAGCGGCGGGTTTCTGGACATCACCCCCACCAGCACGCATCGGCACCTGCTCGACGGACAGGATTCGGTTTCGCTTCCCACGGAGATCGTTCGCATGGGTGACGGTTTGGCCTTCTACGGCGCAGGCGGCCCGTTGCTCTATTCGCGTGGAACCTGGCGCCCCGTGCCCGAAACTGTGGCGCCGCCGCGCGCCCTGATGGGCGTGGGACGGAACGAAGGCGAGGAACGCGTGTGGGCGGCCCTGGTGAGCATTCCCGTTGACGACAAAACCAACATCATCGTGGCCAAGGCCGGGCCGCGCCGCACCTACAACGGCCATTTGCACGGACTGAAGGACACCTTTGTCACCGGGCAGTGGAGGGACGGCAGCTTCAAGGTTGCAAGCCAGGAAGACATCGCGCTTGAGCCTGACGACACCTTCGCCACCCCTGACAAGCAACTGTGGAACGTCGACAATCAGGGCCTGTGGAACTTCTCGGCCGGCAAATGGCGCATGGTCATGAGCATACCCTCTTCCACCCACGGCGCCTTGGCGGGCGGGGAGAGCGCGCTCGACCTCGGCGGGGGGCAGCGAATTTCGTCGGTCAAGTCAGCGGTGGGCGAGCCGCTGCGCTTCGTGGCGGGCATCGGCCCGCCCTGGATCGGCTTGCCGTTTGCCGCATTTGCCTGGGCCATGGCCCGGCTGGATCTCAACGAGGCCGGGGGCATTCCCCTTATCGACGACGTGCCGGTGACCATCGATGGCGTGCGGGTGCAGATCCGCGACGGGTTGGCCTGGGGCAAGGGCCGGCTGCTGCTCGCCACCAACCACGGATTGTGCCTCTTCGACCTGCGCTGGCGCAACTGCCAGGCGCTTGCTCCCAGCGGGCTGGACGACGAGGTGGGCATTATCCTGCGGGATCAATCGAAGCGGGTGTGGTTGGCGGGTCGCGGGCTGTGGCTGCTGGAAAGCGAGAGTGTCGCCCGGCCGCTTCACCCTGCCGTGCCGGCCTTGGCCGAAGCCGATGTGGTGGCCATGGCCGAGGCGCCCGACGGCCGACTGGCGCTTGGGCTGGTGGGACGCGGGGCGGTGATCCTGGACGTGCCGCCCAACTGGTTCCAGCGGTCGCCAAGATCGCCGGCCCAGCCTGAGCCCTGGGAAGCGCCCGGGTCATTCGAAGGTCGCTTTTCGGATCAAGCCGTTGTCATTCGCACCTGCCGGTCGCCCGCCGAGCGTGGGGCGGCTGAGAGTCAAGAACTGGCCCTGGCCGGGCTCAAGGCGCGACTGGCAAGCACCGTGCTGGCGGGAAAACCGCGCGTGCACCTGGGCGAGGAATGCGCCTTTGACCGGCGCCCCGATCTCGGGATCTACGCGACCGACGCCGACAGCCTGGAGGCTCCGGTGCTGGCGGTCTTACGCAAGAGTCCTTTGTGGCCCGAGCTGGGAGTGGCCAAACGCTACGGCCCGCCGGGGAGTCGCACGGTTGAAGTGAAAGCGTGCGGAGCGGCGGGAGAGAAAAAGTAGAACTTTGTATCAGGCATCGTCTGGGCCTTTCGCGGCCGATGCCGTGTCGCGGGCGAAGTCGGCCTGGGCTCGGCGGGCATCCAGCCAGGGCAGCAGCACGAGCGGCAGCACTTCGACCATCGCGCCGAGGCCGAACATGGCAGGCGCCGACATACGCTCGGCGAAGCGTCCGCCAACCTTCTGCGCCCACGCGTCCTTCACATTCAGCAGCGCCATGTAGACCTGGAATTGCGTGGCAGCGACGCGTGGGTTGGTGAGATTCATGAAGAGAGCCAGGGTGGTGGCATAGACCACGCCGACCATCATCCCTTCCACAGCGGTGTACGCGAGCAGCACGGGAAAGTGGCCCCACAGCCCCCGGCACGCGGAAAACCCGAGGTTGAGGACGGCCACGCCCAGGCAGGCGCCTGCAAGCGTGCGACGGCATCCCAGGCGATCGCCCAGCACGCCGCCCAGAAGGGCGCCCAGCGCGCCCACGATTCCCCCGAGTGTCGCCAGCGATGCCACCTGCTGTTCGGAAAAACCGAGTTGATTGCGAAAGAGGGGGTAGGTGAGTGGAAAGGTGAAACTGTCGGCCAGGTCCAAAATCAGCGCGAAGCCCGCCGCGAGCAGGACAACCCGGCTTGAGAACGCCCGCAAAGCCAGGCCGAGCAGGCGCGAGGGTTGCGCGGGCAAGGGCGACTCGCGCACGCCGAGCACCAGCGTGGCTGGCACTAGCAGCAGGGCGATGGCCAAGCCGTAGGCAGCCGGCCAGCCAGCTACGCTGGCGACCCAGAGCAGGCCTTGGCCCCCGCACACCACGCCGACGAACTTCCCCGCTGACATGATGCCGTTGGCGCGGCTGCGCTCGTTCTCGGCGAGAAGATCGATGGCCAGGGCATCGGTGCCCACATCCTGGGCCGCGGCCAGAAGGTTGTGCAGGAAGAGCAGGACCAAGAACAACTGCCGGTCGGCAAGCGGGTTCGCGAATGCCATGGCCAGCAAGGTGAGCGCCATGCCGGCCTCGGCCAAAAGGATGCATGGTCGCCGCCGGCCGAGGAGGCCGAAAGGAACCCGGTCCATCAACATGCCGATCACTGGCTTGCCCGCCCAGGGCAGCCAGGCCACGAACATCAGATCGCCGAGTCCGGCAGGCGACATACCCAGCGCGGTGAAACGCAGCGCGATGGCCACGGTGAAGAAGCCCCAGGGCACGCCCTGGGCGAAGTACAGCCCGCCGAAGATCAGCAGGCGCGAGCGAAAGGTGGCGCCCGAGGTCACGCCGCCATCATAGGCCCAATCAGGGCGCCGCGCGCGCCTGCGCGGACCTGGAAGAAGCGACGGGTCGGGACCGAAAACTTTGTGTCCTCGAATCACTAATGGCCATCCACTCCCGCTGTTGACCCGCTTAGACGCCCATAGGGGTGAAAGATGGGTCGTCTCTAGGGCTATACTTAGGAGCCATCCTATGATCATGACGCGCCTTTCCCTTCGCGCTTTGGTATTGCCGGTCTTGTTCGCAGCCGCGTGCGGTGGCACCGGTTTGGAGAGTGGCGGGGCTGGTTCAGGCGGCGCCACTGGCAGCAGCGCCGGCGCGGGCGGATCGGGTGGCGCGAGTGACACGGGAGCGGTGCTGGGCGGAACCTTGGCAGGCGGCGCCGCAACAGTTGGGACCAGTGCGGGCGGCACCGTGGGCGGAAGCGGGGGAACGACGAGCAGCGGCGGGGCTGCGATCGGGAACAGCCCCGCCAGCGGCGGGACTACGGCAAGTGGCGGGACGAAGGGCAGTGGCGGTGCAACGGTGGCGAGCGGCGGAACCACGAGCAGCAGCGGCGGAAACATGGGCGGCCGCGCAGGGGGCGGAACCACAAGCACCGGCGGAGTAGCGGCCGGCAGCAGCGGCGGTGGGAGCAGCGGCCTTGGCGGGAGCGCCGGCGGAGCCGCAGGCAGTGGCAGGGGCGGGGCCGCAGGGGCGCAAGACGCCGGGGTCGCCGGCAGCAGTGGAAACCGAGACGCCGGCTCAACCCCGACTGGCGGCACGGGTGGCACAGCCGGCAATTGCACCACACCGCCGGATCCAAGTCCGCTCATCGGCTGGGCCACGGCGTCTGGCTCCACCACAGGGGGCGGCAACGCGACGCCGACCACGGTTACGACCACTGCGGCCTTGGCGAGTGCGGTGAAGGGCACGACCCCGGCGGTGATCTACGTCAAAGGCGTAATGGCCCCGGGAGCTGTGGCCATTGGGTCGAACAAGACGATTGTGGGCCTGTGCGGGGCCGAGATCCACGGACATATTGGGATGAACAAGTCGTCCAACGTGATCCTTCGCAACATCAAGATCGTCGGCTACGCCGTCGGCAACTGCGCGCTTGACCCAGGCTATGATCCTGCCACGGGCTGTTCCTCAGGCGATGATGCCATCTCGATTCAGGGTCAGTCCGACCACATATGGCTCGATCACGACGACATTTCGGATGGCACCGACGGCAATCTCGACATCACCCATGCCGACGACTTCATCACAGTCTCGTGGACCAAGTTCCACTACTCGTCCGCACGCACGGACAACAGCGGCTCCGACTCAACCGGCGCCAACGGTCATCGCTACAGCAATCTCGTCGGACACTCCGACACCAATGCCAGCGAGGATACCGGGCATCTGACCATCACCTGGCACCACAACTGGTGGGCGGACTTCGTCATGGAACGCCAGCCGCGGGTGCGCTTTGGTCGCGTGCACGTGTTCAACAACCTCTACACATCAAAGGGCGACGACTACTGTATCGGCGTGGGCGTGGGCGCCAACCTGCGCACCGAGAACAATGTGTTCGTCGGGGTCAAGACACCCATTGATACGACCGGCTACTCGGATTCCACCAGCGCCATTCGGTCCACTGGCAATGTGTACACCGGCACATTGGGAGACGCGCCGGCTGACTTGAAAGCCAGCAGCGTGTTCGATCCGGCCTCGGTCTACACATACACGTTGGACGACACCGGCGGCCTGCAAGCCGCGATCGAAAGCGGCGCCGGACCGAAGTAGCAGAATTTGTGCTCCGGCCGGGAACCTTCCGGGCGGGCGCCGGTATAAGCAGAAGGACGCCGATGGAGGAATCCTTCCTCATAAGCCAGACGCTCGCAGGGCAGAAGGACGCCTTTCGCCTGCTGATCTTGCGTCATCAGCGGAGCGTGTTCCGCTTTCTCGGCGGGTTGGGCTTCTCCGGCCAGACCGCCGAGGATCTTGCGCAAGAGGCATTTCTGCGCGCCTTCAGGCATCTCGCTGATTTCGACCCCAGCCGGGCCAAGTTTTCCACCTGGCTCTTCACGATGGTCCGCAATCTGGCGGCCAACGAGGCGGCGCGGGCGCACCGCCGACACGAAGAACGGGAACTGGAATCAGGGCCGGGGCTGGCGGATGCGGCGCCCGATCCCATGCAGCAGGCGGTTGCGAGCGAAAGACAGCAGCGGCTGCGTCAGGCCCTGGGTCGATTGCCCGAGATCCTGCGCACGGCTTTGCTGCTCACGCGAGTCGAGGGCCTATCATTGGAAGAGGTCGCGGCGATCGAGGACTGCGCGGTGGGCACGGTGAAATCCCGGGTCTTCCGCGCGCGCGAGTTGCTGCGTGCGGCTTTGGCCAAGGAGAGCTGAATGGACTGCAATCAGGTGCAAGAAATGGTCGCGCGTGGTGAAAGCCTTGGACCCGACGAGCGTGCGCACGCCGCGGTCTGCGTGGCCTGCAGTGCCGTGGTGGAATCCTGGGGCCAACTGGACGCGCTTATGCAGGGTGACCTGACAGGGACGGTGCCTGACGGCTTCGCGGGTCGTGTGATGGCTGCCATTGCAGACGAGCCCGCCCTGGTCGCGCCCCTGCGCTGGTTCGAGCGGCGCTGGGTGCAGCTTGGCCTAGTGCAGGTGGGTGCACTGGTTTCGTTGTTCAATCTGTTTCGCTTTGTCCTGCGCGTGCTCTATCCCAGCCTCAGTCTCGGAGGATCCCCATGAAGACGTCGCGTCGTTTGCCGGTGTTGGCCCTGGCCGCCGGATTGTTGGTGCCGGGCCTCGGGCATGTGTACGCCGGGCCGCTTTCGCGCGGCCTGGGCGTGCTGCTCGGCATCGCCGTCTTGCCAGTCGTGACCGCCAGGCTGGCCTTGGCTGCTCCAGGGCGATGGCTTTCGCTGATTGTGTGCCTGGGCGTGCTGGCCAGCGCAGGGATCTACGCTTGGTCGGTGCGCGATGCCTGGCGCTGCGCCCGGCAGGCGGATCGTGAACTTCGCCCCTGGCAGCGTCCCCTGGTCTACGCCTTGGCCGCGCTTGTCGCCTATCTCTTCGTGCTGGTGCCGTTCACCGCCTACGTGCGGGACAACCTGCTGGAAACCTTCCGCGCGCCGACCGCCAGCATGTTGCCAAACATCGTGCCCGGGGATCTCTTTTTGGCGGACAAGCGGGTGAACCGGCCAGGCGGCATTCCGCTCGCGCGCGGAGATGTGACCCTGTTCGTCTATCCCAACAACCGAACCCTCATCTACGTGAAGCGGATCGTCGGTTTGCCTGGGGACGAAATTGAAATCGACGGCACGTCAGTGCGGGTAAACGGTCGGGAACTGCGCGGCGCCGAGGTGCAGGATCTGGGTGATCCCTTGCGCAATCAATTGCTGGCTGATCATTGGGCATTCCGGGAATCTGGGGATCGCGGCACGTACACGGTACTGTGGAGGAAGGACGCGGCCGCCAGCAAACTCAGTTTCGTGGTGCCGAACGCACAGATCTTTGTTCTGGGCGACAACCGTGGAACCTCGGTCGATTCGCGTCGGTTCGGCGTGGTCCCCGTGGCCGACGTGAAGGCCGTGGCCCGCCAGGTCTTGTTTTCCTACAGCGCAGGCGAAGGATTTCGCTGGTCCCGGTTAGGCAAGACCGTCGAGTGAAGGTGTCCTACCGGTTGGCAAGCGTGCGGAAGCCCTTGCCCGCTAACAGGCGCTCGTCGGCAGTGGCCAGCACCAAGTCGTAGACAGCGGCGGTCGCGGCGAGAAAGCGGTCGGCTGGATCTTCGTGCCCGACCTTGATGGTCCGGCTGGTCAGAGCGACCTCGTGATTGAGCGGTGCCTCGTGCATGGGTGCTTCGGCCAAGGCAGCCGCGATCCAGTCCGCAGGATCTTCGGCGATCGCCAGCCGCTTCTTTCCGACCAGCACCAGGAATTCCCAAAGGCTGATGGGCGACAGCCACAGCTCGTTCGTCGGATCCAGGATGTGCTGGGCAAGTCGCTTGCCCATGCGGTCAGGATCGAGATGGCTCCAGATCCAGACATGCGTGTCGAGCAGGATCTTCACTTGCGCACTTCCCAGTCGACCAAGTCGCCCGTGGGACCCACGATGTCGCCGAGGATTTTGCCGGTATGGCGCCGGGCGCCCAGCCAGTTGCGCGGGGTCGGCGCGGGGGTGGGGGGACAGATCTCGGCGATGGGCTTGCCGAAACGGGTGACCCGCAAGGGGCGTCCCGTCTTGCGCACCCGTTCCAAGGTGGCCAAACAGGTCGCCTTGAACTTCGAGATCGCCATCGAATCCACAGGTATCTATGTACCATGGTCGACAACCATGGTCAAAAATCAGTGTCGCAAGACCAGAGTCTTCACCAACGCAATGGCGACGCTGACAATGGATTCGCCCGCGATGATCCCGGAGGCCACTGGAACCACGTAGTGGTCGGCCTGCGCGGAATTGCGCCGTGACCAGCTCCACGCCAAGAGCGCGCCCAGGAGCATGGAAAACGGGTTGAAGAAGGGCAGGATGAACCCCAGCCCGAGGCCGGTAGGTGATGGCAGCCATTTGCGATACTTCGGCAGGGCAAACTCGACCACGACCAGCAGGGCGCCAGCGCCAAGGCCCCACCAGATGCAGGTGCGAGCCATCGGGTGCAGGTTCTGCAGGCCGCCTTGAAAGACCCGGGCCGCGGCCAGCCAGGCCTGGGCCGCCGGCGCTGGGAATGCAGCAGGGCTGCCGGGCGTTCCAGTCAGCACGGTGGCGTCGGGCACCAGCAGGCGATAGCCCAGCACCGTGGCGGCGGTGCCGGCGAAGATGCCGAGAAACTGGGCCACGAATTGTCGGCGCGGATGGGCGCCAAGCAGGTAGCCCGATTTGAGATCGGTCAACAGATCGGCGCTGGCGACTGCGGCGTTGGCTGTGATACTGGCGGTCATGAGGTTGGCGGTCGCGTTCTGCGGAATGAGCACGCCGTACACGAGTTGCATGATCTTGCCGAGCGCGCCGATGGGAGTGATGTCGGATTCGCCCGTGGCCCGGCAGGCCACCAGAGAAAGGAAGAAGGTCAGCAGCACCGCCAGCAGGCCCAGGTGCCAAGGAATGCCGAAGTACAGGTGACCAAGCGCAAGGACGCCGCCAGTGGCGACTAGCGTGCCGGCGGCGAACCAGGTTGTTGGAACTTCGACGGCGGCATGGGCTTGGGGGCCGCTGCGCGTGACCAGGCCACGCAGGGCGCGGCTCATCGTGCGTCCCTGAAATGCAAGACCGAGCAGGCCCTCGGCGATCATCATGGGCGCACCCACCCAGACCCCGATCTCGCGCCAGGCATGGCCCGGATTGTGCACAGCGCCCGCCGCCAGCCCAGCCGGGCCGATCCAATAGCAGAGCAGCAAACCGCCGGCGACCATGGACAGGCAGATGCGGGGCCCGGTCAGCGCGCCGGCGGCGATCATGACAAGCTTGTTTTCAAGAAGGATGTTCCAATCGGCTGCACTGAACACCGCGCCGGTCTTGGGGTCAGAACCGCGCGCGGGCAGCCAATTGAAGATGGGCGACATGTCCGGGACCAGGCCTTTGCGCGTGCCCGGCACGTCGCCCGCGCGCAAAGGCAAGTCCATGATTATGGGCGGCACGCTCGCGACCAACGCCGCGTAGAACAGGGCCTTGGCCTTGGCGGCTGCCTCGCGGCCCTGGTTGAAGAGGGACTGCAAGGTGACGGCCGCGGCGATGCCCGAGGGGAAACGCAGGCGTTCCTGGTTGATCATGTTGCGCTTCATGGGCACGGCCAGGGCCACCCCCAGCATGGCCAGAAAGAAGATCCAGACAGCCAGCACAGGCCAGGGCAGTTGATGGCCTGCTGGATCTTGCGGCGTCACGCTCAGCAAGAGCAGCGCGGGGGCAGCCGACACCATGGTGTTGCCAGTGGAATACCCTGCGGCCGAAGCCGTGGATTGCAGACAATTGCTTTCGAGGATGGACAGCGGCGTCCGGGCCAAACCGAGCTTCAGGCAGGCATTCCACAGGGTGAACGAGACAATGCAGGCCGTAATCGCCACGCCCAGGCCCCAGCCGGTCTTGAGGCCCACATAGAGATTGGTGAACGCGAGCAGGAAGCCGAGCAGCGAGCCCATGACCACAGCGCGCAGGGTGAGCTGAGGCACGTCCTCGCCGCGGAAAACCCTGCCGTACCACTCGTCTTCGTCAAGCGACGCCACCTCCGCGGGCGAGATGTCGAGCGGGCGTCCGCGCGCGATCTCCGCTGGCGTCTGCGCGGGCTTCTGAAACAAGGCCATGCGGGGCTTTTGTACCCTGATTGCCCGGAGGTTGACAGGCCCAGCCTGACAGCCGCAGCAGGCGAGCTCACCCGCGCGCCAGCCACTCGTCGTCGCTCCTGACGCCATCTGTCAGCAGGGAGCGGACGGTTTGAACCGAAATCGCTGGAACTGCTACTGCTAGGGCGACAGGTGCTTCATGACGCAAGGGGCGTGCCGCGCGCCCATCGATCGAGAGAAGGTCCTGCTGTCATCAGCACATTTAGAAATGGACCACTTCAAGACAGGAGGTTTCAAGATGACTTCCCTCCCTCAGCATTCGATTCGTCTCACGGTACTGGCAGGTTTTTCTCTGGCCTTGGCTCTGGGCGCATGTTCTGGAACCAGTACTTCGGAAACGGGGAACGGTGGCAGGCTGGGAAGCGGCGGAGAGCCAGGAAGTGGCGGCGCCACGAGCGCTGGGGGCACGGTCGCCATGGGTGGCAGCCCCGCGACCGTGGCCACAGGGGGGACGGTCGCGCCGGGAGGAAGCATCCAACCTTCCGGTGGCACAACCGGCGCGGGCGGCACGAGCGCAGCAGGAGACAACACGACGAGCGGCGGTTCCACAGCCAACGGTGGATCCACAGGCAGAGGTGGCTCCATCGTGACCGGCGGGGTGTCCGGAGGAACCACGGGCGGCACGACGTCTACTGGGGGACTTCCTGGTGGCACCACTGTTGCTGGCGGGACCACGGCCAGCGGTGGGAACACCGGTGGATCGAGGGGTGGAACCACCAGCGTGGGTGGCGGCACAGCATCCGGCGGTAGTGTGACGGTCGGCGACGGCGGCATCCTGGCCGCGGAGGCAGCCAGCTTCCATTGCTTCAACTGGGCCGACGCGGGCGATAATTTCCAAAAAGGGGCGCTTGTGCTGACCGGACTGTCCGCCTCGGACTCCTATGACACTGTTCTGGCCGCGTCCAAGGCGATCCTTTCAGGATTTCAAACTGTGCTGGGCGCGAACTCCTTCCGCATTCCGATCAACGAAACAACGGCTAACACCGCTACTACGTGGGCCGCCTACAAAGGCATTTTCGATGCGGCTATCAGCCAGAACATGAAGGTGATGGTTGCGTACTGGTTGCCGCCGGGTAGCAATCATGTAGCCGACACGACCGCGTGGAACGCAATGTGGAAAGTGGTCGTCGATGCATACGGAACCAACGACCTCGTCTATTTCGACGTCTTCAACGAACCCTCAGGATACGGTGCGGCTGCCTTCATCACCCTCGTCCAGCAATGGATGACGACCTTCCCGACCGTTCCCGCGAATCGGGTTGTCGTGGCCGGAAC
>Ga0182010_10001465_pt1 | contig 12413 bp, 12 predicted proteins | sample 611E1MmetaG_FD_120488 | JGI IMG/M metagenome (GOLD analysis project Ga0182010, IMG submission 120488) | Permafrost microbial communities from Stordalen Mire, Sweden - 611E1M metaG | ecosystem: Environmental > Terrestrial > Soil > Wetlands > Permafrost | place: Sweden: Stordalen | collected...
ATCATCCTGGAGCTTGACGCCCTTGTGGATCCAGAGGTATGCCAGGGCCGAATAATTGTCGAGCCGTACGCTCTTAACCTTACCGATTTCGACGCCTGCGATTTCAACCACTGAACCGGGCTTGATCCCGCCGGCGTTGGCGAATTCGGCATATACGGTATAACCGGCCCCGCCGATCACTTCGAGTTTGCCAAGCCTGATCGATAAATAACTGATAGATAAAAAGCCGATAAGAACGAATATCCCGACGGTAAGTTCAAGATCGTATTTTTTCCGCATTTATCTAATCCTCCTGCCTATATCATCCATAATTAGTTCTAATTACCCATTAAGCCGGGCATCGCGGCGCAACAAAGCTCCGCACCAGCGGGTTTTCGGATTTCAATATCTTCGCCGGGGTACCTGACTCTATGATAATCCCTTCATCGAGTACAGCAATCTTGTCCGAGATGTCGAATATCTCGGGTATTTCGTGGCTAATGACAATGCCTGTGAAACCGTATTTAACATGCGTCTCTTTGATGTATGAGTGTATCTGGTTAAGAAGAATCGGATCCAGACCGGTCGTCGGCTCATCGAAAAGGATAATCTTCGGTTCCATTATGAGCGCTCTTGCGAGAGCCACCCTTTTTCTCATCCCACCGCTTATCTCGGACGGGTACTTTTCTTCGATACCTGAGAGACCAACTTCATAGAGCATCTCCCTTACTTTTTCCCGGATGTCGACGGTTGCGATCTTCTTTTTTTCGATAGCGGGGAATGCCACATTTTCGAATATCGTCATCGAATCAAAGAGCGCTCCAAACTGAAAAACTACAGCAAATTTTTCCCTGACCTTGTCAAGGTCCTGAGGCCCCATGACGGTAATATCAATGCCGTCAATCAGCACTTGACCTCCATCCGGTTTAAGCAGTCCTATTATATGCTTTAAGAGCACGCTCTTTCCCACGCCGCTCCTTCCCAAAATAGCGGCCACTTCTCCGGTCTCAATCCTCAGATTGATTCCTCTCAACACCTTTTGAGTGCCGAAAGACTTTTCCAAATTTATGATTTCAATCATTTATTACGTTTGCAGGAAGAAGGACCCGAGCAGATAATCCCATATCAATATTAATACGACGACATCACCACTGCCTCTGTCGTAGACTTGCTGACGCCTTCGGCCCAATAACCTGTCTCTTCAGTCGTAAATCCCTTAAAACAGCAGACCCATGAAAAAATGATACCGAAGCTCAACGATTTATAAAGCCCGACGCAGATATCCTCCATCAGGATTAATTTTTCCATCTGTGAAAAATAAGTACCCTGACTCATCCCGAGAAGTTTTACTGCAACAGCATACCCACCGTAAATACCTACGACGTCGAAAATCGCGGCGAGTAGTGGAATGCGACAATGGAAGCCGCAATATTGGACACGACTAGGTAGCGCAGGGGATTGAGCGCCATGGAAGTCATGGCGTCGATCTGCTCCGAAATCCTCATAATGCCAATCTCAGCGGTGATAGCTGAACCGGCCCTGCCTGTAATCATCAAGGCGGCAAGTACCGGCCCGAGTTCCCTGATGAGGCTCAAAGCGATTGCCGGCCCAAGTAAAGCTTCGGATCCAAATTTTCTTAAGGTGTAGAAAAGTTGCAGGGTAAGCACCATCCCGGTAAAAGCCCCTGTCAGAACGATTACGCTCATAGACTTAGCCCCTATGAACCTTACCTGTTTCAGGAACCTCCGAAATTTGAACGGCGGGAGAAAAACCAGTCGGACTGCATCGGAAAGAAAAACGAACATCTGCCCCATGCTCCTGACGGTAAAGAGAGTAGAAGCCCCGACGGTCTTAGATATTGTTTTAATCTTCATTGGATTATTAAATTTGAATTGTAATTTTGCTCGTATTATAGCACATTATTTATGCGCCTAATCTCGAGAGTTGCGTTACAGAATAACGGTATTATTCTTTCCGTTTCGAAACAACAATGAGATCGCTCTTCCCGATTTCGAAGAGCCTTGACGCGCTATCACGATAAGAGAATATCTCTAGATACCCCGAACTGTTGACAAGGCAGTTTAAGGCGCCGGCGGGGGCCTGAGCATAGTATGCCACGGGACTGACGGAATGCCCTTTAATCTCCATCAGATAGTCGTTCCCTATCAGCGCCAGATCCTTATCGGTTATATTCGTTATGACATTTCCAAACCGATCTATATACAAGACTTCACCCGTCAGTCCTCGCTCCGACATTTGAGATCCTGGCATCCTTATAGTTATCGGTGCGACCAGTCGGGGACCGACCTCCGAGAGGCCGACACCGCGAGACAACCAAGCAGCAACCGACGAAAAGACATCCCTTCCCTGGAATGTCGGACTCTTTTCCCGTATCATATAATCAGCATTCAGAATCTCGACACATTCAGCCGACCGTGCTTCCTGCAGGATGCTTGAAAACACTCCATTATCGGGTCCCACGAACATATGATCGCTTGATTCTATAATAAGAGGACGCCTCTCCGAACCCACACCAGGATCTACAACAACGACATGTATAGTGCAGGATGGAAAGTATCTGTAAGAGGAACCTATAACAAAAGCCGCTTCAGCTATATTGAAAGCCTCGATATCATGCGTGATATCGACGATTTGAGCATAAGGGTTTATTGAAAGAATAACCCCTTTCATTTCTGCAATGAAGGGATCTTTGTAGCCGAAATCTGTAGTGAGAGTTATTATGGTGGGTGCCTGGTTCTTCATATATTGCAAGGGCACTGCGCGCCTTGACTTAAAACTCAGTCAGCATTGAGACTTCCAATTATCTCATTGATGTCTGATATTCCTTCCTCGTCAAGGAACTTTCCGAGGCCATCGATAATTTCTGTCGTAGCTAATGGGGTTACGAAGTTGGCTGTGCCGACAGCAACAGCCCGAGCCCCGACGATCAGGAATTCGAGGGCATCGCTGGCATTCATGATTCCGCCCAGACCGATAACCGGGATCTTGACAGCCTTACATGTTTCCCATACCATTCTAACTGCTACCGGTTTCACAGCAGGGCCGGAGAGTCCTCCAATTCTATTTGCAAGGACAGGCCTGCGCCGCCTGATGTCGATGACCATTCCAGTAAGCGTATTTATCAGTGAAACCGCGTCGGCACCCACATCCTCGGCAACCTTCGCCATAGCGGCAATATCAGTTACATTCGGCGAGAGCTTAACAATCAGAGGCAGACTCGTCCTTTTTCTGACCGCGGTCACTACCTCGCTCATTGTACGCGGATCCGTTCCAAATATGCACCAGCCGGACTGTTTATTCGGACAGGAAATATTCATCTCGAGCCCGTGAACACCCTCCACATTGCTCAATTCCTCAGCCGCCCGGATAAATTCCTCGACGCTGTCCCCGAAAAAGTTCGCGATGACAGGAGTATCAAATTGCCGCAAGAAAGGCAGCTTGTCCTTTATGAAGGCAGCTACACCGATATTCTGAAGCCCTATGGCGTTAAGCATGCCTGAAGGGGTTTCGACAATGCGCGGAACAGGATTGCCCTGCTTTGGAGTTATCGACAACCCTTTGACTACAATCGCTCCCAGTCTGTTCAAATCGACAAATTCGGAGTATTCTTCGCCGTAGCCGAAGGTGCCTGATGCAGTCATTACTGGATTCTTGAGCTTTAATCCGGCGATTTCTACTTGGAGTTTTGCAAGCGGATCTCGCTTCTGTACGGGCGGGGTCACCCCGCCGCTACTGTTTATCCCCATACAATGTCCTCTATTCTGAATACGGGTCCTTCCTTACATACTCTTTTATATCCCGCTGTAGTTTTGGTCACGCAGCCGAGACAGGCCCCAACCCCGCAGGCCATGACCTCTTCAAGAGAGACATAACATGCGAGACCTCTTCCGGCCACAATGCCGGCTAGTTCCCTTAACATCGGGATTGGACCGCAAGAATAAATCGGCAACGGATTCTTCACAAAAGGTGATGATTCGATGAAGTCCTTAAACGGTTCGGTTATGAGTCCCTTTCTGCATGCCGTTCCATCGTCGGTTGTTATACAGACATCTTTTGCAAGCGCCTTGGCCGCATCGAGCATGAGCAGCTCGTCACAGTTTCTCGCTCCGCAGAAAAGATTGGCCCTCTGCTTATATTTTTCGAGGAGCATGAAAAGAGAAGCTATACCGATACCGCCGGAAACCACGAGGAAATCGCCTTCAGGAGACGGATATGCATTCCCGAGGGGACCCAGCAATTGAATGATATCGCCGGCTTTTACGGCTGCCAGGCATTCAGTGCCCTTACCCCTGATCCTGTATAGAAACTTCAGGATACCTTCCTGATACCTGAACAGGCTGAACGGTCTTTTTAGAAGCGGATCGTTGGTCCTGGCGGTCTGGAGCATGAAAAACCGACCCGGTTCAGGGATGAATATATCCGATAAAGGACGCACAGACAAAAGCTTGAACGGTCCGTTGACTAAAACATTATCTACTACCTGAGCGTCGAAAAGCCTATTCAAAGATTATCTCGACGATCTCATATTCTATAGTCCTGGCGGGTGCTTTAACAACGGCGACGTCGCCCACTTCTTTTCCAATCAGCGCGCGTGCCACGGGCGAGGTGATGGATATTTTGCCGCTCTTGACATCGGCCTCTTCGGTGCCTACGAGGGTGAATTCATATTCCACGTCAGCATCGACATCACTTACCTTGACCTTTGCGCCGAAGGCCACCCTCGACTGGTTGATCTTGGAGGGATCGATTATCTCCGCCAATGAAAGGCTTGACTGGAGTTCCTGAATTCGCCCTTCAAGAAAAGACTGCTTTTCCCTCGCTGCATGATACTCCGCGTTTTCCGAGAGATCGCCATGAGCACGAGCTTCCGCTATATCCTTAATATTCTTCGGCCTTTCGACCTTTACGAGCCTGTCAAGCTCTTCTTTCAGCTTCTGATGCCCTTCAGGCGTCATCGGTACGCGCTTCATAGATCCCGAGATTCCTCCTCTCTACCCTGACATACTTAATTTGTTCAGTAGTAACGTTTTATAAATTAACACTTTTGGCCATTTTTTTCAAAGCGAAACCTTTTTTGCCATGATACTGTAAAAAATTATTGCCTAGAGCTAAAGTTCCCCCGAATGACGCCGATAAAGATATTAACAAAGCAAAGAATAAGGAGGGGATAAGACAATCAGGCAAAGGGCAGCCGGCAACGGCACAGTAAAAACAATCAACCTCCGGCAAGAATGCCGGAACAAAATTTCCTAGAAAAGGAGAATCACCATGTCACTCAACGATATCAGTTTAACCGCAGGTATGAGGGCCAACCTAGTTTCACTTCAGCAGACAAAATCTCTTGTGGACCGTACACAGCAACGTCTTTCAACAGGCAAGTCGGTAAACTCGGCCCTTGACAACCCCATCAACTACTTTGCAGCGCAGGGTCACATGAGCCGTGCCTCCGACATTGCTGGATTTAAGGACAACATGTCGGAAGCAGTCCAGACCATTCAGGTTGCAAACCAAGGCATTACGTCACTTCAGGGCCTGATCGAGGCAGCGAGATCGCTAGGCCAGTCCGCACTCTCTGCAAACCCGAACCAGGTGGGCTTAACGGTCAATGCAACTGTATCTGGCTCAGTAGTTACAATAGGTGGGACAGCATACCAAGCAGTTAATACCGGTGCCTCCACTGCAACGCAGTTCAATGTTCAGGATGATAACGGTGCTGCTCTTTCCACTGACGAAATTGCTTCTAACCTTGCAGCTAAGATCAACTCGAACGTGGAAACAACCTTGGATGTACAGGCGACTACCAGCGGCAGCAGGATTACCCTTCAGGCCACGGCTTCGGACAAGGCAATCACTGCTACGTCAGTTGCTTCAGGTGGTACTATTTCAGTAGATTCTAAAGTAACTACTGCACGTGAGGACCTTGCAACGCAGTATGAGGGAATTCTCAACCAGATCAATACCCTGTCTGGCACTGCCGGATACAACGGTACCAACCTGCTTGCCGGCGACACACTGAGTGTCGGCTTTGAAGGCGGTTCCCTTTCTGTCAGAGGGTTCAAAGCGACTTCAAGCGACCTCGGAGTCAACACAACGGGAGCGGCAACATCGACATTTGCGAACAATAAATGGGCCATTGCAGCGGACATCAATACAGACCTCGTCAACATCGGCAAAGGCCTCGACAAATTAAACTCGCAAGCTTCAAATCTGTCCTCGTCCTTAAGTATCATCAACATTCAGCAGGACTTCTCGACACAAAAGATCAATCTGCTGACCCAGGGCGCTGACTCACTGACCGCAGCCGACACCAACGAGGAGGGAGCCAACATGCTAATGCTGCAGACCAGGCAGTCGCTTGGTACTACGGCCCTAAGTCTCTCTTCACAGGCAGCACAGTCGGTTCTGAGACTGTTCGCGTAGTAAAGGAATCTAGGATCGGGATGGGAGGCTTATCGCCTCCCGTCCCCTTACTACGTCTAACTTACAGAGGAGCTTGACATGGAAATCAACAGCATAAACATACAAATTGCGCAGGCTGGCAGTTCCATGCAGCCGGTAGGAAAAGGAGATGCGGTCAGCGCGCTGAAGAGCGGGCAAGCAGTCATTGATGACTCTGCGAATGCCGGTGGTAATCTGGTGACACAACAGCTCAACAGCCTTACGAGCGGTGACTACATAAAGCAACAAATTGAAACGGTCATGAATACCTTCCCTCCGTATTTTCCGGCAGGCAGTCCGCAGCGTCTCGATCTGATAAAGGGCGTCAAGGGAGTTCAGGATGAGATAAAGAGTTCCAAGCTACCGACGGAAGTGAAGGATAAACTGGCAGGCCAGAAACTGACGGATGCGGCAACAGACAAAGAGATTTCCAGCGCACTCAAAGGCATTCAGCAATATACGGAAGATCATTCTACGATTCCTTCTCAGTCGACAAAAAATAGTCAACCGGTCAAGATTGTGAGCATAACAATATGATATTACGGCCGGACAAGGTGGTATGAAATGGCACTAAAGATCAGTCTGCGGCCGCACGAGCGGCTCATCATAGGAAATGCGGTCATTGAGAATGGCGGAAGCCGAAGCGAGTTTATGGTAGAAAATAACATCCCTATACTTCGGGAAAAAGATATTATGAGCGCCAGTGACGCCGACTCTCCCTGCCGCCGGATCTATTTTGTAATACAGTTGATGTATGTTGATGAAAAAAACCTTGCTGAACATCATAATTCATACTGGGAACTGGTAAAAGACGTCGTAGAGGCAGCGCCCAGCACACTGGGACTGATAGACCAGATAAGCTGGTACATATTGGGCAATAAATACTACCAGGCATTGAAACTGACAAAGAAATTGATAGAATACGAACGGGAGGTAACTAATAATGTACGCAACGCAAATGCAAGCTTATAGAAAAGCCCCTAATGCAGAAATGTCCGAAAGAGAGATCGATGCTTATGCGCTCACGCAGTCTGCGCTCAAGATTCGGGATTGTCAGCAAAATTGGGATATGCCAGAACGAATTGACAGGCTGTTTGAAGCACTGAGAATCAACAGCTTTTTATGGAGCATTTTTCAGGCGGAGATCTCCGCTGACGGAAATCCTTTGCCCAAACAATTGAGGGAAGATCTGCTGACACTGAGCCTGTTTGTGGACAAAAGGACCAAGGAGGTCATGTGTTTTCCGGAGCCAGATAAACTGACCGCCCTGATCAATCTCAACCTGAATATTGCTGCTGGACTCAAAGGGTCTGCTGCTTAGGAAGAACCTTTTCTTAAGGCATGCTGACATTGCCATTCGAACATTTTTCCTGGCTCTGCTTGAAACCCGAGCCGATAAAGCATGTCAAGCACTGTGGCCGTCTTTTTTGCTTTGGCACTCCGCAAGCAACTTATGGGTATCCTTGTTGATATTCCCGGTTTTAACGGCTGCCTCTAGCAAAAGAATAGCCTGGTCGAATTTTCCGAGTGATATTAACCCCCGTGAGTGTTCATCGAGGAAATTTGTCCAGTTAAATCCCCTTTTTCGAAGTTTCTCAAAGAATTCAAGTCCTTTTTCCTTATCACCCTTAACATAATACGCGGCCGCGACCAACAGCATTGCCGAGGGATAATCGGGGTCCTTCTGCAGCAGCGTTTCAAGGATAGAAATAGTTTTCCTGATATCACCGATCAGGAATTCACTGCCGGCATAGTTAAGTGCCGCCTCCTTCATGGAGGGATCTAGTTCCGTTGCCCTGCGGGAAGAGTCAAGGGCCTCCCGATATTTTTCCAGCTTAAGATACGCGTAGCCGATATTCAGGAAAGCATCGGGATCGTTCTGATTAAGTTCAATGACTTCTTTCCACAACTCCACTGAGGTGTCAAATTCCCCCAGTTCGCACGCCTGGATGGCGAGTTCCCTCAGCGCCTTAATGTCCCCTTTCATCTCCTTGATCTTCTTCTTCCCAAGAAGAAAATACTTTTTCCCCTTCTCCATGATCTTGTCCTTGTCGAATCTCCCATAATGATGGACCGGGATGGCGGAGACCTTGATCTCTATCCTAGCTTTTTCAAGGGACTCCTCCACAAACTCATGCACCGGGTTTTGAAACCGAATTCGTTTGTCGTTGACGAAAAGCCTAACCTTGGAGCTTGGGAACCAGCCTGTTCCGTCCTCCTCGTTGAGATATTTACGATCGTTGGCCGTCCAGCCCTTCGACGTGACTTCATATGTATAGTTCCTGGTGATCATGATATACGCAACTGGCTTGGCGGGTCTGTTTTTCACAATTCTCTCAAATTCTGCATAGTCCTGGGGAGAGATGACCTCATCTGCATCAAGGACAAGGACCCAGTCACCAGCAGCTTTGGACAACGAATAATTCCTGGCTTCGGAAAAATCGTTCGTCCAAGGGAAATCGAATACCTTGGCACCGTACGCCCTCGCAATGTCTTTTGTCCTGTCCGTTGATCCCGTGTCCACAATAATCATCTCATCGACCACCGGCCCAGCACTCAAAAGGCAGCGCGCCAGATGCCGTTCTTCATCCTTAACGATCATGCACAAAGATAGTGTCCCTTTATTCTTTACAGCTTTGTCAATTTCCATTATCCCCACCTTCTCGCGGATCGCAAGTGCGGCGGGGAGCATACCGTCGTCGATACCGATGTTCAGCATCGCCCGCTCAACTTCGTGCATAGCCCTTTCAAACCTTCCTTGTTTTATTAAAATATCGATCAGGAAAAAGAGGACCCTCTTGTTTTCCTGATGAAGTTCTTTCGCGTCCTGAAATATTTGTTCTGATCTGTTGAATTGTTCAAGGGCCGTAATTGCCGAATGGTAGAGAGTAACACTGTCCGTGGTGGTCGGCGACAGAATAAACCCTTTTTCCAAAAGATCCAAGGCTTCCTCTTTTTGATCCGATTCCCATTTCAGCATGCCACGATTCGTGTACGGAGCACCATAACCCGGGTCGGCAGCAATAGCATGTCTGAAGAAACCTTCAGCAGCTGCGTTGTCCCCCCGTTTAAAGGCGATAATACCTTTTAAGTTCCAGGCGGGTGCGTATGCTTTGTCGATTCCCAATATCCGGTCGGCATCCTTGCTGGCGGCTTCCAGATCTTCCGTGCAATATGCAATGATCTCAAGCCGCTTTAAATCATCTTTTGCGTCGGGAGGCATTGAATTAACAGCCTCAAGTGCGTCTTTATAGTGTTTGTCGTCAAGCAGCATTTCAGCGAGAGGATAATAGAGGGCCTTTTCCTCCGGTGCATACTTGATCCCCTCGATCAGCATGCCTATGGACTTGTTGAGCTGTCCTCTCTGATTCAACTTGTCCGCTTTATCGATAAAGCTATAAGCAGCAACTTTTTTGCCGAGCGGTGTATCGACGGCAATGCCAGTCCATTTTTCGTCGAATATCTTTATATTTCCCGCCATGGATGCGCTATAGTCGATCACGTTCCCGATAAAGCTGCGGCTCCCGTAGTGGTGAATGAAAACATCCCCGGCCACCAAGTTCCTGAAGCCAGCCAGGGTAGCCCTGAGACAGTAGTCGTCCCCTAAATTGTCGGCTCCAAAACTCTCATCCAGCAGGCCTATTTTGTTCGCCAGTTGACGACTGAAAAGCATGCAGAATCCGGCGATTCTTCTCAAGGGGACACGACGATAGCGATATCTTCCCCTGAATGATTTTGCATAGTCATGCATGCGATTCATCGTCTTGTAATCGGCGTCCGGTACATTCTGGCTACTGTTGATATTGTTCGTCATAGGACCGACGATCCCCGTATCAGAAGCACTGTTGAGACATTCAAGCATCCCTGAAAGCCAGTTCTCCGTTACGACTGCATCGCTATTTAGAAGCATGACATACTCCCCTGAGGATACTTCTATTCCCTGATTGCAAGCTTTTGCAAAACCCAGATTCTTATGATTTTCAATAAGTCTGTAGTTAGCGTTCTCCCGAACAATTTTTCTCAGCCATTTCACCGTGCCATCCGTCGATGCATTATCAATGAAAACGATCTCATGCGGTTCTGGGGTGTTCTTGTTGATGCTCTCAATGCATTTTTTCGTATGCTGAAGCTGATTAACAGTCGCCATGATAATCGAGGTCATTCCCATACTAGTTCCGTCTGTTTTCATGGCAGACGAGGAGGCATTTCCGAAGTCTTCATGCAAATCCCGCTTTTCATGTAAGCTCGTATCAGCAGGTGACTTGCAGCTTAGAGTCGACCCTAAGGAGCATGCCAGTTTCTCGATCAGAGGTTTGATCAAATGAACCACATCGAGTTTCTTATATTGCTCAAAATATTTTTCGGCGAGTTGATCAAGATCGGGGCGTCTGATCGTTTCCATACACACGTCCGCCCATTCCTCCGTACTCGCGGACAGGAAACAATGCTCAACCCAATCCTGATTGTAGCAGCGTTCTGCTACCACAATCGCGCGGTTATTAAGTAGATACAAAACCCTTGATGACAAGTGATCAACTCGTGGGGCTTGGTTTGGCGCAAGGTTGACTCGAGCCCGGGCAATCAGATCATTACGGAATATCGCAGCCTCATCAAACACACAGACTATCTTGCCGCCACGCTTTTGCAGTTCATCGAGCAATTTTTTGCGGTGTGGAGTCACTGATCCATAATAAAGGAAATCAATATCTTTGTTTTTCTTGTGAGTAATCTCTTCCATGGCGGACAGATATCCAACCCGGCTATGCAAGTCTGCATCAATTCCAAATTTCTTCAACTGTCTTTGGTTCGACTCAAGACTATCCCACACTGCGTCTGCCCGTCGCAGAAGTGGCAAATAAATTTTGGCATAAGATTCTTGAACTGGCCAACCGGCTATAGAGTCTTCCGTAAGGACTTCCGACTGTAGCACAACGTATTTCCCTGCATTCCTTATTTGCTCGACGCTGGCAGGGTCAGTTATATTGTGCGCCCCGATAATAATATTTATCCTATCGGAATAGAGATGGTTCCGTACCATGCAGCATTCATGACCGGCAGCTTCGATTGTGTAGCAATAGTACTTGCAGGTATCATAGAGAAAATGGGAATATTTGTATGTTTCCGGTGCAATGAGACAGACAGAAAATCGCATGGCTTAACACCTCGTCACTCTGGTTGATACTATTATGACATTAAAACATCACACGTATTTCATTAAATTTATTACGGAAGTAATCCATTTGTTCAAAGGTCATATTTCTTGGCTTCAGATAGTATTGCTGAACTTTCTGCACAGGATCCAAATCAATATCACCTTTCCAGACCTGATCTTCAGAGAAGGTTGAAAGCAAAAGCCCTTCTCTTTTTGCCTGTTCAAATACCTTTGTCCCTGGAAAAGGTATAAGATTAAATACATAATTAAAGTCGGCCTTCAATTCTATGAGAAGATCATATGTATCCTGAAGAGTTCCCACAGTATCTTCAGGGAAACCCATAATGCACATTGTGCTCACGCGCATCCCGTTGTCTTTGAGCAGTTTCTTGGCGCGGAAAATTTGCTCGCGACGAAGATTTTTGCCAATAACTGTGTTGCGCATGTATTCATTCCCGTGCTCAATGGGCAGTCTGGCAAAGACACAACCGGCTTTCCCCAATGCATATGCAATGTCTTCGTCTACCTGGCCCAGATAGAGTCCGCAGGTAGGTTCAAATTGAATATTTAGTTTTCGTTTTATAATCTAGTCACAGATTTCCAGTACATGCTGTTTATTAAGATTCACGTTGTCATCGATAAAACCGAAATAATTCATCCCATGCTCTTTATTCAGGTGCTCAATTTCGTCAACAACATTCTTAGGGCTTGCGGAAAAATAACTTGTCAAATTGTGGGCTGTAGAGTGTAGTTCAATTTTGGCTGAGGTTGATGCCGTCTGATTACGACTTGAGCTTGGAGTTCTGCCGGGATCTGTTCTTTC